>ENA-UOJP01000160-UOJP01000160.1-human-gut-metagenome-genome-assembly--contig:-C102-NODE-160-length-151851-cov-18.083270_pt1 | contig 151851 bp, 139 predicted proteins | sample MGYA00242353_ERZ723900 | MGnify/ENA metagenome assembly ERZ723900 | reverse complement strand
AGCTTATCAACCTGCTTTGTGACCGGGCCGATGATAAATACGGCGGGCGGCTGCCGGTTCACGTCCGCATGATACTGGACGAGTTTGCGAACATCGGCCAGATACCCAACTTTGACAAACTGATCGCCACCATCCGAAGCCGTGAAATCTCGGCTTCTATTATTTTGCAAAGCCAGTCACAGTTAAAGGCCATCTACAAGGATGCTGCGGAAATCATTTCCGATAACTGCGACTGTACGCTTTTCCTTAGTGGGCGGGGCAAGAACGCCAAGGAAATCTCTGACGTGCTGGGCAAAGAAACCATCGACAGCTACAACCAGAGCGAAAACCGGGGCGCACAGACCTCTCACGGATTGAACTATCAGAAGTTAGGAAAGGAGTTGATGTCACAGGACGAAATCGCAACGATGGACGGAGGCAAGTGTATTTTGCAGGTGCGCGGTGTCAGGCCGTTTTTCAGTGAGAAATACGACATTACCCGTCATCCCCGCTATAAATACCTTTCCGACGCCGACAAGAAAAACTATTTTGACGTGGACAGGTACTTGACTGCCCTGCGCCGAAAACGGCAGCGGGTGGTTTCGCAGGAGGAAACCTTTGACCTCTACGACATAGACCTGTCGGATGAAGATATGGCCGCCGTGAACGAATGACCGGCGGCCTGAAAGGAGCTATCTGTTATGGAAAACTCGGATGAATTGACATTTGCGGATTATTTCAGAGCAGAAAAAGAAATCTACCGGGCTATCATTTCCGCTGCGGTTATGTGCCGATGGATCGCGGAACACGACACCCCGCCTACAAAACAGGAGGCGGAACAGATGGTGTCGGAAATAGACCGCCAGATGTGTGAAGCATGGAGTGAAATGTATTCGCGTGCTGTGCTGAATTGGCTGGACGACCGTTAATCTCCGGGCCGTCTGCGGATTGTGACGCCGGTATCTGATCGGCAATTTTCCCATCAAAACAATATCACAATCTAAAATTATGGAGGTAAATTTATGGAATTTTTCAATAGTGCGGTTACTACTTTGCAGACTATCGTTGTGGGCCTCGGCGGTGCGCTGTGTGTTTGGGGCGGCATCAACCTGCTGGAAGGTTACGGGCAGGATAATCCGGCCAGCAAGTCGCAGGGTGTTAAGCAGCTCGTCGCGGGCGGTGGTGTTGCCCTGATCGGCGTCACTCTGGTTCCCCTGCTGTCTGGTCTGCTGGGCTGATCTTCCCGGCTGTCTGCCAACCAACCCAACCATAACTGTTAAATCCTGAAACCCCGCCGCGCTCTCCCGGTTCCATGCGGGAGGGCGCGGCAAAGGAGGTGAACCCACATGATAGGCGAACTCATAGGGGATTGGATCAAGGGCATTTTAATCGACGGCATCATGGGCAATCTGTCCGGGCTGTTCAGCACGGTCAATACGAAAGTCGGGGAAATCGCCTCGGATGTAGGGACGACGCCGCAAGCGTGGAACAGCGGCATATTCAATATGCTGCAATCCCTGTCGGACACGGTGATCGTCCCCATTGCAGCGGCGATCCTTGCCGTTATCATGTGCTATGAGCTGATAGACATGATCGTGGAAAAGAACAATATGCACGACTTTGACACGTCCATGTTCTTCCGCTGGATTTTCAAAAGTGCTTTTGCCATTCTCATTGTGACGAACACATGGAATATCGTCATGGGCGTTTTCGACGCCACCCAAGCCGTCGTCAACCAGAGCGCCGGGGTGATTATCGGGGAAACCAGCATTGACTTTGACACCCTCATTCCCGACCTTGAAGCACAACTGGAAGCTATGGACATCGGGCCGCTGCTCGGCCTGTGGTTCCAGACCCTTGTTGTGGGGCTGACGATGAACATTCTTTCCATCTGTATTTTCCTTGTGACCTACGGAAGAATGATTGAGATTTATGCCGTGACCGCGCTGGGGCCGATCCCCCTTGCCACGCTGGGCAATGCGGAGTGGCGCGGCGTCGGCCAGAACTACTTGAAATCCCTGTTGGCGCTGGGCTTCCAAGCCTTTTTGATTATGGTGGTTGTCGGCATCTATGCGGTGCTGATCCAGCAAATCGGACAGGCAGCGGATATATCCGGGGCCATTTGGGGCTGTATGGGCTACACGGTTCTGCTTTGCTTCTGTCTGTTCAAGACCGGCAGCATATCGAAAGCCGTCTTTACTGCACATTAACAGACAGGAGGACTACCAACCATCGAGGAAGTACAAAAGAAACGATACCACATCATTTACGCCGATCCGCCGTGGCGGTATGAGTGCAAGAAAACAGGTGCGGCGGAACATCACTATCCCACCATGAGCATTGACGAGCTGTGCGCCTTGCCGGTGGAAACGCTGGCGGAAAAGGACTGTCTGCTGTTTTTGTGGGCCACATTCCCGCAGCTCCCGGAAGCCCTACGCCTGATCCGGGCATGGGGCTTTACGTTTAAGACGGTGGCCTTTGTCTGGTTGAAGCTCAACAAGAAAAGCCCCACATGGTTTTATGGGCTGGGCTACTGGACGAGAGGCAATGCGGAAATCTGCCTGCTTGCCAAACGAGGCAAGCCCAAGCGCCGCAGCGCCGGTGTCCATCAGTTTATCATTTCCCCTGTGGAGGAACACAGCAAAAAGCCGGACGTGACCCGTGACAAAATCATTGAGCTGGCGGGCGACCTGCCCCGCGTGGAGCTGTTTGCCAGACAGAAAGCGCCCGGCTGGGATGTTTGGGGAAACGAGGTGGACAGTGATCTTTCCCTGACCCCACAAGAAAATGTATCAGAAACGAGGTGATTTGAATGGCTTATGTGACCGTCCCGAAGGACTTGACCCGTGTAAAATCCAAGATTGTGTTTGGCCTTACCAAACGGCAACTGATCTGCTTCGGCGGTGCGCTTCTCGTAGGCGTCCCGCTTTATTTTTTGCTCCGGGGCCGGGTGACTGGCAGCGCGGCGGCCCTGATTATGGTGTTCGCCATGCTGCCGGGCTTCCTGCTGGCCCTGTATGAGCGCCACGGCCAGCCCCTTGAAGTGGTGGTATGGCAGATCGTCCAGTGCTGCTTTATCCAGCCCAAGGAAAGGCCCTATCAAACCGACAACGCCTATACTGCCCTCATGCGGCAGCATCAAATGGAAAAGGAGGTAAATGCGATTGTCCGAAAAGCAAAGAAACGAGCCGCCTGTAAAGCTCACCCGCGCCGAAAAGCGGGAAATACAGGCCATCATCCGCAAGTATAAGGGCGACGGCAAAGCCCATTCCGCACAGGCCAGCATCCCGTATCAGGCCATGTACCCGGACGGGATTTGTAAGGTGACGGCCAACACGTTCAGCAAGTGCATCGAGTTTGCCGACATCAGCTATCAGCTTGCACAGGCCGACACCAAGACGGCCATTTTTGAAAACCTGTGCGATCTCTACAACTATCTGGACGCCTCTATCCACGTCCAGCTTTCCTTTGTCAACCGCAAGACCGACCCCAAGCAGTACGCCAAGAGCTTTGAGATCAAGGCGCAGGGGGACGACTTCGACGACATCCGGGCGGAGTATTCCGGCATCCTGCAAGACCAGCTTGTTCGGGGCAACAACGGCCTCACCAAGCGCAAGTTCCTGACATTCACCATCGAGGCCGACAACCTGAAAATGGCCCGCGCCCGTCTGACCCGCATTGAAACCGACCTGCTGGGCTATTTCAAGACGATGGGGGCCGTAGCTCATGTGCTGGACGCCAAAGAACGTCTGGAAGTGCTGCATGGGGTACTCCACCCCGACGCCGAGCCGTTTCAGTTTGAATGGAAATGGCTGGCCCCGTCCGGCCTCTCCACCAAAGATTTTATTGCCCCGTCCTCGTTCCGCTTCGGCAATTCCCGGATGTTCGGGCTGGGCGGCAAGTATGGGGCCGTGAGCTTCTTAAACATCCTGTCCCCGGAGCTGTCGGACGAAATGCTGGCCGACTTCCTCAACACGGAAAATGGCATTGTCGTCAATCTCCATGTGCAGGCCATCGACCAGAGCGAGGCCATTAAGACGGTGAAGCGCAAGATCACCGACCTTGACGCCATGAAGATACAGGAACAGAAACGGGCTGTCCGCAGCGGCTATGACATGGACATCCTGCCCAGCGACCTTGCCACCTACGGACAGGACGCCAAGGAGCTTTTGAAAACCCTGCAAAGCCGGAATGAACGAATGTTTCAGATCACCTTTCTGGTGATGAACACCGCTGATACCCGGCAGAAGTTGGAGAACGATGTATTTTGGGCCGCAGGCGTGGCGCAGAAATACAACTGTTCCCTTGTCCGTCTGGACTACCAGCAGGAACAGGGCCTTATGAGCAGCCTGCCGCTGGGGGCCAACCACATCAAGATCGAGCGTTCCTTGACGACTTCCAGCGTGGCCGTGTTCGTGCCTTTCGTGACACAGGAGCTTTTCATGGGCGGCGACGCCATGTATTACGGCGTCAATGCCAAGACCGGCAACATGATTATGCTGGACAGAAAACGGGCGCGGTGTCCCAACGGCTTGAAGCTGGGTACTCCCGGTTCCGGCAAATCCATGAGCTGTAAATCCGAGATCGTCAGCGTGTTCCTTTGTACCCCGGACGATGTATATATCTGCGATCCAGAGGCGGAATATTATCCCCTTGTGAAGCGGCTCCACGGCCAAGTGGTGAAGCTGTCGCCTACCAGCAAATCCTATGTGAACCCGCTGGACATCAACCTGAATTACAGCGAGGACGAAAACCCGCTGGCCCTGAAATCCGACTTTGTGCTGTCGTTCTGTGAGCTTGTCATGGGCGGCAAGAACGGGCTGGAAGCCATCGAAAAGACGGTCATTGACCGCGCTGTGCAGGTGATCTACCGGCCTTATCTGGCAGACCCCCGCCCGGAGAATATGCCGATCCTGTCCGACCTGCATCAAGCCCTGTTAGATCAGCATATCCCGGAGGCTGACCGAGTGGCGCAAGCCCTTGACCTGTATGTAAACGGCAGCCTGAACGTCTTTAACCACCGCACCAATGTCAACATTGAAAACCGCATTGTGGCCTTTGACATCAAAGAGCTGGGGAAACAGTTAAAGAAGCTCGGTATGCTCATTGTCCAAGACCAGATTTGGGGCCGTGTGACCCAAAACCGCAGCCAAGGCAAGGCGACGTGGTACTTCTGCGACGAGTTCCATTTGCTTTTGCGAGAGGAACAGACGGCGGCTTTCTCCTGCGAGATTTGGAAGCGGTTCAGAAAATGGGGAGGCATCCCGACCGGGGCGACCCAGAACGTCAAAGACCTGCTTTCTTCCCCAGAGATCGAAAACATTCTGGAAAACAGTGACTTCATTTGCCTGCTCAATCAGGCGTCCGGCGACCGGCGCATCCTTGCGGAGCGATTGAACATTTCCCCGCAGCAATTACGGTATGTGGACAATTCCGAACCCGGCGAGGGGCTTTTGATTTACGAAAATGTGATCCTGCCGTTCCGCAACCCCATCCCGCAGCGCAGCCAGCTCTATAAGATTATGACGACCCGGTTAGGCGAGGGCGAAACGGTATGACAGACAAGGAGGTGACGCCCTATGAAGCAGTTGAAACCCCGTGACAAGGTGACGCAGCACATGACCCGCGACGGCCTGACGCTGGATAACCAGACCACCGGCGAGAGCATCAACATTTCCAGCCGGGAGGCCGAACAGGACTATTCCGCAGCCGAGCCGGGCGGCACCACTGAAAAGGTGCTGGAACGTGCCGGGGACATCCGGGAGCGCAGCAAGGCGAAGCGGGCCGCCAAGGATGGCGCGAATACGGCGGCACAGGCCACCGGCCCGGCGTCCCGCCTGCAATTCACCGCCGAGGAACGGGCCGATCCCGCCCTTTCCAAGTACATCCACAAGGCGGAAAAGCGGGCGGATAAGCTGGACACAGCCAAAGAAGCCCTGCCGAAAAAGCGCGTCGTCACCAAGGAAACCGTCTATGACGAGGCCAAGGGCAAGGCCAAAACCAAGCTGCACTTTGACAAGGTGGAGAAACCGGCCCCCAAGCTCAAACCCAACCCGGCCAGCCGTCCGATGGAGGAAGCGGGCCTGTATCTGCATGGAAAAATCCACGAGGTTGAGCATGAGAATGTGGGCGTCGAGGGCGGCCATAAGGGGGAAGAACTTGCCGAGCGCCAAGCAGGAAAAGCCATCCGCAGCGGCATCCGGCGTCATAAGCTCAAACCCTACCGGGCCGCAGCCAAGGCCGAGAAAAAGGCCATTGCCGCCAATGCGGAGTACATCTACCAGAAATCCTTGCGGGATAACCCGGAAATGGCGCAGGCGGTGAAAAATCCGGTGGCCCGGTTCTGGCAGAAACAGAAAATCAAACGGGACTATGCCAAGGCAGCACGAGCGGCGGGCCAGACGGCACAGGGCGCAGCCAGCGCCACCAAAACCACCGCCGCAGCCGCCAAGAAAGCCGCCGAGAAAAGCAAACAGGCCGCGTCCTTTGTGGCCCGGCACTGGAAAGGTGTGCTGCTGATCGGCGGCGTGGGCCTGATGCTCATGCTGATTATGGGCGGCCTGCAATCCTGTACGGCCATGTTCGGCAGCGCCGGAACCGGCGTGGCGGCCACGTCCTATCTGTCCGAGGACAGCGATATGCTGGGGGCGGAAGCCGCCTATGCGGACATGGAGGCCGATTTGCAGTATGAGCTTGACAACTACGAAAGCCTGCACCCCGGCTATGACGAATACCGCTTCGATCTGGACGAGATCGGCCATGACCCCTATGTGCTGACTTCCATCCTGTCGGCGCTGCATGATGGCGTCTATACGCTGGGCGACGTGCAAGGCGACCTTGCCATGCTCTTTGAGAAGCAATACACCCTGACACAGACCATTGAAACCGAAACCCGATACCGCACCGAAACCCGGACGGACAGCGAGGGCAACACCTATACCGTGCAAGTTCCCTACACCTATTACATCTGCAACGTGAAGCTGGAAAACTTCGATATGTCCCATCTGCCTGTTTACATCATGGGCGAGGAACAAATGAGCCTGTATGCGGTGTATATGCACACGCTGGGCAACCGGCCTGACCTGTTTCCAAACGGCACCTATCCCAACGCTTCCACCGTCAAGGAGCCGACCTACTACGAGATACCCCCGGAGGCTTTGGAGGACGCCACCTTTGCCGCAATGATGGCCGAGGCGGAAAAGTATGTGGGTTATCCCTATGTGTGGGGCGGCAGCTCTCCCAGCACCAGCTTTGATTGCAGCGGCTTTGTGAGCTGGGTAATCAATCACAGCGGATGGGACGTGGGACGGCTGGGCGCACAGGGCCTTTGCAATATCTGTACCCCTGTTTCCCCGGAGCAGGCCAAGCCCGGCGACCTTGTATTTTTTGTCGGCACCTACGACACCCCCGGCGTTTCCCATGTTGGCATTTATGTGGGCAATTCCGTGATGTTGCACTGTGGCGACCCTATTTCTTACACCAACCTCAATTCGAGTTATTGGCAGCAGCATTTCTATTGTTACGGGCGTCTGCCTTGACGCCAGAAAGGAGTTTTGACTATGGCAAACAAACTTGACCGTATCGAAAAGGACATTGAGAAAACCAAGGCCAAGATCGCGGAGCTGCAAAAGCAGCTTCGTGAGCTGGAAGCGGCAAAGACCGAACAGGAGAATTTGCAGATCATCCAGCTTGTGCGCGGCCTGAACATGAAGCCGGAGGAATTTGCGGCGTTCCTGCGCGGCGGCGCTTTGCAGAGCGCCCCGGCCCCGCAGCCGGATTTTGAACAGGAGGACAATGCCGATGAAGAATAAGATTATTCGCACGTTTACCGTGACGCTGGCCGCCATGCTTTGCCTGACGGCCTTTTCCACCACCGCTTTTGCCGGTGGCACTGACCCCAACCCGGAGCCTTTGCCGGAAACCACCGAGGCACCGCAGGAGGAAGAACCCACCACCGGCGGCATGGAGCCGGAGGGCGTACCTGTCACCCCAGAGGGCAACGCAACACTGGTGGATGATTTCTACGGAGATAAGCAGCTTATCACCGTTACCACCAAGGCGGGCAACTACTTTTATATCTTGATTGACCGCGCCAACGAGGACAAGGAAACCGCTGTTCACTTCCTCAACCAAGTGGACGACGCCGACCTGCAAGCACTGTTGGAGGACGGCAAAGCCGCCCCGGAAACCTGTACCTGTACGACCAAGTGCGCGGCGGGAGCCGTCAACACGAATTGCCCGGTATGTAAAACCAATATGACCGAGTGTACCGGCCCGGAGCCGGAACCGCAGGAGCCGGAGGAAACCGAGCAGCCGCAGGAAGATGAAGCGAAAAGCACCGGCATGGGCGGCCTTGTCGTGTTCCTTGTGGTGGCCCTGATCGGCGGCGGCGCGGCCCTTTACTTCTTCAAGTTTAAGAAGCCCAAGGCCGACACCAAGGGCGGCGACGAGCTGGACGAATACGATTTTGGCGAGGACGAGGACGACGAGGACGAACCGACCCCGGAGGACGAGGAACCCGCGCAGGATAAGGAGGAATAAGGAATGAGTGTTCAGTTGGTAATTGCAGAGAAACCGAGCGTCGCCCGCAGCATTGCGGGCGTGATCGGTGCAGATCAGAAACGGGACGGCTACATGGAGGGAAACGGCTATCTGGTGAGCTGGTGTATCGGCCACCTTGTTTCCCTTGCCGACGCCGGAGCCTATGACGAGCGTTTCAAGAAGTGGCGCTATGACGACCTGCCGATTTTGCCGCAGGAGTGGCAGTACATCATCCCTGCCGAGAAGAAAGGCCAGTTTTCCGTGCTGCGCTCTCTGATGGAGCGCCCCGACGTGACGGGGCTTGTGTGCGCCACTGACGCCGGGCGCGAGGGTGAATTGATTTTCCGTTTCGTCTACCAGATGGCGGGCTGCAAAAAGCCGTTCAAGCGCCTTTGGATTTCCAGCATGGAGGACGCCGCGATCCGCGAGGGCTTTGCCCACCTGAAACCGGGGGCCGACTACGACGACCTGTATCAATCGGCACTGTGCCGGGCGCAGGCCGATTGGCTGGTGGGGATCAACGCCACCCGGCTTTTCTCCATCCTCTACCACAAGACCCTGACCGTGGGCCGTGTCCAGACGCCTACCCTCAATATGCTGGTTGACCGGGAGGCCAAAATCAGCAATTTCAAGAAAGAGAAATACCACGTTGTCCATATCGCGGCGGGCGGCATGGAGGCGGCCAGCGACCGCTTTATGAACCCCGACGACGCCGACGCCACCAAGACGGCCTGTGCAGGAGCGCAGGCCGTTTGTGTATCGGTGAAGCGTGAGAAAAAGACGGAGCAGCCGCCCCGTCTTTACGATCTCACCACCTTGCAGCGAGAGGCCAACCGCCTGTTTGGATTCACCGCCAAGCAGACCCTTGACTATGCCCAACAGCTCTATGAAAAGAAGCTGCTGACTTATCCCCGCACCGACAGCCAGTATCTTACCGATGATATGCAGCCTACGGCGGAAAGCATCGTGTCCGGCCTGTGGCCGCTGCTTTCCTTTGCGGCTGGGCTGGACATTGCCCCGCAGTTTGGCCGGGTACTGAACAGCAAAAAGGTGTCCGACCACCACGCCATTATCCCCACGATGGAGTTTGTGCAGAAAGGCTTTGACGGGCTGACCGAGGGCGAAAAGAAACTGCTGTCCCTTGTGTGCTGCAAGCTGCTGTGTGCCGTGGCCGCGCCCCATGTGTATGAGGCCGTCACCGCCACATTCACCTGCGCCGGGAACGAGTTCACCGCCAAGGGCAAAACCATTCTCACCCCCGGCTGGAAAGAGATTGAGCGCCGCTTCAAGGCGTCGTTCAAGACCGACGCCGACGAGGACGCGCCGGAGCTGGCACGGGAGCTGCCGGAGATCACCGAGGGCCAGACCTTTGACCCGGTGGAGGCCAGTGTCACCGAGCATTTCACCACGCCGCCCAAGCCCTACACCGAAGATACGCTGCTGTCGGCTATGGAACGGGCCGGGGCCGAGGATATGCCGGAGGACGCCGAGCGCCAAGGTTTGGGAACCCCGGCAACCCGCGCTTCCATTCTGGAAAAGCTGGTGCAGATGGGCTTTGTGGAACGCAAAGGCAAGCAGCTACTTCCCACCAAGGACGGCCACAACCTTGTGTGCGTCCTGCCGGATGTGCTGACTTCTCCCCAGCTTACGGCTGAATGGGAAACTAAGCTGACGGCCATTGCCAAGGGCGAGGCTGACCCGGAGGGCTTCATGGCGGGCATTGAGGAAATGACCCGGAGCCTGATTTCCCGATATTCGCAGATCAGCGAGGACGCGCAGAAGTTGTTTCAGACCGAGCGTGTGGTTATCGGCAAGTGTCCCCGCTGCGGTGAAGCCGTCTACGAGGGCAAGAAAAACTATTACTGCGGAAACCGGGCCTGCCAGTTTGTCATGTGGAAGAATGACCGATTTTTTGAGGAACGGGGCAAGACGTTCACCCCGAAGATCGCCGCCGCGCTGCTCAAAGACGGAAAGGCAAAGGTAAAGGGCCTGCGCTCCATGAAAACCGGCAAAACCTACGACGGGACGGTGCTTTTGGCCGATACTGGCGGAAAATACGTCAACTACCGCGTGGAGAAAAAGAGCTGACGGAGTAACGTAGCAAGCATAGGAAGTGTAGCCACACTTCCGATAAATCCCTGACCCGGCCACCCTGCCGGGCCGGGGATTTTGCTTGTTGGGGAAAGCCCCAAACCCCTATGAATATGAAAGGAGTGAACCCATGAGCGAAGTATTTTCTATCCTGCTTCATAACCGACAGCGTTATGAGCAAGGCAACGAGGGCCTTTGGTTTTCTTTGCCGACCACAACCGAAAAGCTGCAAGAAGCCCTGCGGGAAATCGGGATCAGTGCCGACAATCCGCAGGATTTTTTCTTGTACGACTACCGAAGCCCGCAGGAGCGTCCCATTAAGCTGCCCCGCGATCTGGTGCTATCCGCTGACGTGGACGAACTGAACTTCCTTGCCGCGAGACTGGAAAAGCTGGACGCCGCCGAGCTTACGGAGCTGAACGCCGCCCTGACAAGCCCGCAGAGCGACTTCCGCAGTATCGGCCAGATCATCGACTACCCCGACAACGTGGACTATTATGTGCATCTGCCGGATGTCACCGGCACGGGCCAGTTGGGTGACTACTACCTGAACCGTTCCGGCATGGTGGATATGCCGGAGGAATGGAAAGCGGGAATTTTCCTGCCCCGTTTCGGCCTGCATATTGCCAATACGGAGCATGGTGTTTTCACCGACTACGGCTATCTGGTGAAAAGCGGCGACGAGTGGCAGCGCGTCCATGAGGGCCAGCCGGTGCCGGAGGAATACCGGGTGATGGCCTATCCAGCGCCGGAGGCTGACCGTGACGCCTTTCGCACGGAGCAACCGGCTCCCGCCGCTGTACTGCCGGAGGCAGCTCCCATCATTACCAAGGACAAGTCCAAAGATGAATACATGAAAGAGATCACCGACCGGCTGGAAGCTGGTGTACGGGGCATTATGAGCAGCGACAACTACAAATCTTATCTTGCCTCTATGTCCAAGTTCCACAGTTACAGCTTCCGAAATACCATGTTGATTTTCATGCAGAAGCCGGACGCCTCTTTGGTAGCAGGTCTGGGAAAATGGAAATCGGAATTTGAGCGCACCCGAAAACAAGGAGAAATCGGGCTGAAAATTTTAGCCCCCGCCTACTACAAAGTCAAAAAGCGTGTTCCCAAAATAGACCCTGATACCGGCGAACCCATCAAAGACAAAGACGGCAAAACTGTGATGGAGGAACAGACAATCACTGTGCCGGACTATCGTGCGGTATCGGTTTATGACGTAAGCCAGACCGAGGGAAAAGAGCTGCCCACAACCCATGTGGATGTGCTGGATGGTGACGTGGAGCATTTTCAGGATTTGCAGGCCGCCTTAATACAGGCGTCCCCTTATCCCATTTCCATTGAGCCTATTTTAGATGGTGCCAAGGGCCGCTGCTTCTATCTGGAACAGAGGATTGCAGTCAATGAGGGCATGAGCGAATTGCAGACCTTAAAGACAAGCATCCATGAAGTTGCCCATGCCCGCCTGTATGAGAAAAACAGCAATCTCCCGGAGGATCAGATGCCGGACAGAGCCACCCGTGAGGTACAGGCCGAGAGCGTGGCCTATACGGTGTGCCAGTATTTCGGGCTGGACACGTCGGACTATTCTTTCGGGTACATTGCAAATTGGAGTTCCGGCAAGGATTTGGAGGAATTGCAGGCATCCCTTGAAACCATCCGATCCACCGCGAACAATCTTATCAATGAAATGGAAGCCCACCTGTTAGAGCTTCAGCAACAGCGGCAGGCGCAGCAGACCGTGGAGCAAACTGTGGAGCCGACTGTGGAACAGGCCGCCGAGCAGCCTGCCCCCGACAGTGTATTTTCCAAGCTGCCCCCGGAACAGCAGCAGGAAATGACCGACAGTGTGAAAGCCATGCTGCAAACCCTGATTGACGCCGATGTGAAATCCACCGGCGAAGTGACGCAAGGCACGTTGGACGCCATTCAGACACAGGGCTTTGTCCTTTCCGGCGACGGGACGCTGCAACGGGCCGAGGCCCAAGAAGCTGCCTACCGTCTGGAAAGCGGCAATATTCTCTTTATCCAGACCAGCGAAAACGGCTTTGACTATACCATGTACGGCCCTGACTACAAAGAGATCGACGGCGGACAGTTGGACAATACGGAGTATTCTTTGTCGGAGGCCCGCGACGAAATTCTTTCCGGGATAGCACCGCAGGGCCATGTGACGGAAACCATTACCGGCGACGCACTGGAAGATTTTCAGGAGGCCGCAGAACAGGCCAATGCTATTTCCGTACAGCCGGAGCCGCAGCCGTGGAATGGGATTGACGGCCTTTTGAACAACAAGCCCATTATGCCGGAGGCCACTCCTACGGAACGGGCCAACGCCCTGATTGATTGGGCCGAGCGTGACGGACAGCGCATGGGCAACGAGGAACGCCGGTTGATCGTGGAGTACGCCGAGGCCGTGGGCGACACGGACAAGGTGATCGAGCTTATCAACCGTCTGTGCGAACAGGGCTATGAAATGCAGCACGGCCACATGGATGATTTTGTGAGAAGCCAGATCGAAAGTGAGATTGCCGTTGCCAAGGCGGAACAGCAAACCGCCCTTGATCCGGCAGCGGAGCCGGTTGTCACAATTATATGGAGTGAAAGCTCCCACCTGAAAGACGGTCAGCAAATGCCGCTGCATGAGGCCGAAGCTATTTTCAAAGAGCTGGACAGCGCCAAACGCTATGAACGGGAACAGCCCGACTATAAGGGAAGCTGGTACGACAAGACCAAGTTCCGCATTGATTTCACCTTTCAGGGCCAGCCGGATAACTACGAGGGACGGCAGGACTTTGGCGACGGCGACGGTTCTCTGATCGAGCATATCCGTGGTTATCACGAATACTACGCACAGGACGAGAGCTGGAAAAACCATGTTCTGAAACATGATGGGCCGGAAGCATGGGAGGCGGACAAGGCCCAGCGGGATATGCTACTGCATGAGTTTGTTCCGTATATGTCGCTGCACTGTAATTTGGCCGCTATGGAGCATGAGGCCCGTCGTCCTCTGCAATCCGGGGAAACCCTGACGCCGGAACAGACCGCCTATTTCCAAGCGGTTCTGGACTATGTGAAAGAGTGCCGTCCGCTTCTCAATCAGGGCCAGTATCAGTTGCCAGAGCCGCCGAAACTGACCGACTTCGACCAGAGCTTGCAGGACTACAAAGCGCAGGTAGAGGCCGAAATTGCACAGGAGGCCGCTGACGCCGGTATGACCGTGGAGGAATATGCGGCGGCTGGCTATGAGGCCCCGGCCCAGCCGCAGGAAGCCCAAGAGCCGCCCCAGCAGGAAGCCCCGGAACAACCGGCGAAAGAGCCTGCGGCATCCGACTACTACTATTCCATCAATGAGGGCGCGGCCCGCCGTGCCAAGGAAATGAACAGCTTTTCCGACTACAAGCCCGGCAGCGCCACAGCCGAGTACCGGCATTATGTGGATGAAGCCTTTGCGCTGGCACAGGAACAGAAAAAGCGCGTCGATCCCATGTACCATGAGAAGATCGACAGCCTGCTTGACACCTATGCCCGGAAGCTGGCTGCCAATATGAACCACGGCTATGAGATTGACGCCCGTGTGCCGTCCATTTTGATTGCCGGTGGTTCCAATTTCCCGGTACGCAAGAAAGAGAAACAGAACGCGGCCCGCGACAGCAATATGCAGGAATGGCAGTACATCCAAGGGCTGCTTGATAAAATCCGCAGCACCGGCATGGGCGGCATCCGGCAGGACGACCCGCAGGCCATTCCCAAGCTGCAAAAGAAGCTGGCCGGTCTGGAAAAGGCGCAGGAAACCATGAAAGCGGTCAATGCCTATTACCGCAAACACGGTACGCTGGACGGCTGCCCGCACCTCTCTCCTGAAAGCCTCGAAAATCTGAAAGCGGATATGGCGTCCGGCTGGCACTATGAAAAGAAGCCGTTTCAGAGCTGGGAGCTGTCCAACAACAATGCGGAAATCCGCCGTGTCCGCCAGCGGATCGAAAGCCTGACCCGCGCAAATGAAGTGGCCTATGTGGGCTGGGAATTTGACGGCGGCCATGTGGAGGCCAACCGGGATCAGGGCCGCTTGCAGGTGTTCTTTGACGGCAAGCCGGAAGCGGACGCCCGCCAGCAGTTGAAAGAACACGGTTTCCGCTGGGCGCCGAGTGTGGGCGCATGGCAGCGGCTTTTGAACGACAATGCCTACTATGCGTCGGACAGGATCGCTTGTATTCAGCCTCTTTCCGGCATCAAGCCCACGGAGCTGCAACGCAACAGCAGCCGGGAGCAGCGGGCGCAGGCGGCACAGAAACAGGCCGAGCCGGACTACTTCTACCGGGTACACGCCAATCCCCGCAGCGACAGCCGGGAAAACCTGTATATGGTTTCCACCACCAATCCGAGGACGGCAAGTATCTTATCATGGGCAACGGTACAGACGCCTTTGCCATCCCCGCCCAGCAGGAAAGCCCCATCAAGGCTGCTGAAATGACAACCGAGCAGAATTACAACATGATCGACGGCACCCTGAACAATGCCCCGACCATGAGTGAGCTGGAAGCCAGGGCAAAGGCCGGGGAACAGATTTCCCTTTTCGATGTGGCCGAGGCAGCCAAAGCGGAGGCCAAGAAGCCCAAGCAGCCTCAGCGCCCGGCGCAGAAACAGAAAAAGCCGTCCATCCGGGCGCAGCTCAAAGCCGCCAAGGAGGAACAGCAGAAGAAACCGCCGCAGCGGGAAAAATCAAAGGAATTGGAGGTGTGACACCAATGAACAGGTTTGAGAATGTGGATGTTCTGGCCGCGCTGGAACAGCTCATGCGGCAGAATACCGCCTTTTACCGCAATGATTTTGAGATCGGCAAGGAGATTATTCGGCAGGCTGCGGCCAGCGACAAGACCGAGGACAAAACGCTGCTGTGGATGTCCCGCCCGTCCGGGACGTACTGTTTCCGGGAACGCGACGTTTTCCTGCAAGATACCCGGCAGCATAACACATGGCGCTTTTATGGGGAGCAGACCCGTGACCGTATTCTGGCCTACGCTGTGGAGCTGACCGGCAAGGTGGGCGGCAAGATACGGGGCAATCTCTATGAGCTGGACTATCCCCAGCACTTCCGGCACGTCGCAGCCGAGGCGGTACAGGCCGACACCATCATCCTGCACTATGAAAAGGGCGACCGGGAGCAGCCCGCCGGTCTGTACTTCGACGGGCGGCCCGATTCCAAGCTGGGGGCGTTCCTGCGGTATGAGGCAAAGCCCAATGAGCCGGAACACCTGCGGGAAGTGCTGCGGCAGGAGCAGAAAGGCCGGACGCAGCTTGCCCCCGGTGACTTCAAGGCCCACGTCACGGCGCTGCATGACGGCATGATTTTGGCCGAGGCGCAGCGGATCGTGGCCGGAATGAAAGACCTGTCCGCCCCCAACAGCCCCAACAGGACGCATTTCATGGTGGAGCTGTCCCCGTACTTTGTGCAGATCGCGTCCAGCAAGGACACCGACCGCCTCTTTTCCATGCTGCCCTATAAATCTCTGGCCTTTACCGGCATGAAAGACCGGCACGGCCTGTATGCGGTGATCGGCAAGGACGAGAACCGGGACAAGGAAGTGCGGAGGCCCCGCGCTTCCATCCGCAGGCAGCTATCCGAAACCAAACAGGCCCAAGCCCCGAAAAAGGCTCCGGTCAGAACCAAGAAAAACGAATTGGAGGTATGACAATGCAGTTTACCGTGGAAGAAGAAAATCTGATCTGTATATATCACAAGAGCGACCGGCGCAGGACGGCGGCCAACATCCGGGCCGCCCTGCCGGACATGGACGAGGACATGGCGGCGCTGGCCCGCCAGACCGCCGACAAGCTGGACGCCATGCACGACGCCGACTTTGAGGCACGGCAGTTCCATTTCACGGACGAGTAATCCAAGCATAGCAAAGCGCCGGGCGCAGGGGCTACATGGCCTCTGCGTTCGGCGCTCTTTTTTCTTATGCCTGCCCCATCGGGAAGTTTGGCAATTCTTCCAGCAGCTTCAAAATAAGGTGCTGCTTCATATCTTCGTCAACGGCCAGCTCGTCGATCATGGGGGTGTAGTGTTCGATCACCTTTTCTTTGGCCCACTTCTCACCGGCGACGGCGGCCTTGATGGTAGCGGTGTCCAGCAATGTTTCCTGTTCGGCCATCGTGTCAACTCCTGTTGTTTTTTGTCTTATTCCAGCATACCACAGAACCGGCAGGAAAACCAGCGGCGGAAAGATTTTCCTACGCATTTCAAAGCCCGTTCCGACGGGTATTTGATAAATCATTCTGCCACCCCACCGACCACCGCCGAAAAGCCTTGATTTCCGTGGGCTTTTTGCCCCCTAAATGCGTAGACAGGAGATTATATTTATGCTGTTCTGACCCAGCATATAAAGTACAAAGATTGACAAACCACATTCTCCATAGTATTATTAAAAACAGAGGTTGTCCCTCTCAAAAGGAGATAAAGGCATGAATATGAATTTTCATTTAACCGATCAGCGTAAAAAGAAAATCAACTCTGTACAATCCATACCGATGAAACATTGTGCAGAGTATAGCGTATAAATGACGCATTTAGATTTCATCGGGAAGCCATAAAGGGGATTTTATACCCATTTTGAGGAAGTGGCTTTCCATGCAGTTATAATGTGTACGGGGCTATGGACAATGTTTTGTCCATAGCCTTTTGTTTTTGGCGCTACTATGCCAGAGGCAGAAGGCAGATACAATTGTGTATCTTTGCTTTCTGCCTTTTTCTTTTGTATCAGAGAATATGTATGAAAGGGTTGATAAAAATGAGCTTATTAGAAATTGACGGACTGACACATTCTTTTGGTGAGAATGTGCTATACAAAAATGCAGGCTTTACACTCAATAAAGGAGAACATATTGGTATTGTCGGCCAAAATGGAACCGGAAAAAGCACCTTAATCAAGATATGTACGGAACAGATCATACCAGACAGCGGGCACATTGTCTGGCAGCCAAATACTACGATTGGTTATTTAGATCAATATGCGGAAATCGACCATACCCTAACGATGAAAGAATTTCTTAAATCTGCTTTCTCAAAATTATTTGAGATGGAAGCACAGGCAATGCAGCTATATGAAAAAGCTGCTGACGGCGATATGAGGAGCCTTGAACTGGCCGCCCATTATCAGGAGCAGCTTGAAGCCCACGATTTTTACTCAATAGATACAGCTATTGAGCGCGTCGCCAATGGGTTAGGACTTCTGGCTATTGGCCTTGACCGTTCGATAGCAGAAATGAGTGGTGGACAACGAGCCAAAGTAATTTTAGCAAAGTTGCTGCTGGAAAAACCGGATGTTCTGTTGCTGGATGAACCTACTAATTTCCTTGACAAAGACCATGTAATATGGCTGGCAGAATACTTATCTGCTTTGGAAAATGCCTTTTTAGTAGTTTCCCATGATTTTAACTTTCTGGATAAGATAGCAAACCGCATTTGTGATATAGATAACGATACAATCACGAAATACTATGGCACATATTCTGAATTTTTGCGCAAAAAAACCTTGCTGCGGGAAGATTATGTCAGGCAGTATGCGGCTCAGCAAAAGGAAATTAAAAAGACAGAGGAGTTTATAAGAAAGAATATCGCAGGTAGAAAAGCAAAAATGGCGAGAGGACGGCAAAAGCAGCTTGACCGGATGGATAAAATGGAAGCCTTAGACCAAAAGGAAATTATTCCTTACTTTCATTTTCCTGTACTCCCTTTAACCAACACGGAACACTTGTTAGTGCAACATCTGGCGGTTGGCTACCATTACCCCGTCTTATCAAATATTGAATTTAGCATTAAAGGTGGCCAGAAAGTTGTTATTACTGGATTTAATGGGATTGGAAAATCGACGCTGTTAAAAACCCTGATTGGGGAAATTCCATCTATGCAGGGCCATTTCAAATTTTCTGATCAGGTTACTATCGGATATTTTGAACAGGATTTAGAATGGCAGGAACCCAAATTGACACCTATTCAAATTGTTTCCAATGCTTATCCTGATATGGTGACAAAAGATGTACGCAAACATTTAGCGCGTTGTGGAATTTCCAGTAAACACGCTATGCAGCCCATAGGAATATTAAGCGGCGGCGAACAAGCAAAGGTGAAAATGTGTCTGCTTACTCTGACTCCCTGCAATTTTTTAATTATGGATGAACCTACAAACCATTTAGACATACAGGCAAAAGAGGCTTTGAAAACAGCCCTTTCAACTTTTGCGGGAACGGTATTGCTCGTATCGCATGAGGAAGCCTTTTACCGGGATTGGACACAACGAGTTATTAACATTGAGAAAAAATAGATTATAGTGAATCACTATAAAACTTCCTGCCCCGCTCAATGGGGAAAGAAAAAAACCGTTGCGAGGCAGGTTGATTTTGTGCGCTCATTCTACATATCCCAGCGGCGGTTTTGAATAATCAAGGCCGCCGCTTTTTGGTTCCAGCGCAAGATCGGCGGCCCACGGAGGGAGCTGCCATGCTGATATACCATGTCTTTCAAAAGCATAACTTCTTAAAAAAAGCCTGTACCAAACAGTGGGCAGTTCCGACCAACAGTATGAACTATACCATGTAAGAAAACTTCATAATGCTTTCATATTCGCCCGGTGGGTCTACGACCTGCCGGGCGAATTTTGTCGGTTCCTGCGGTTTTTCGGTGCGGGCCGGAGCTGCCGCAGCAACATAGACAAAGGGGGCGGTACAACCGGCCTCTGCTTCTCACTCTCCCGCAGATCGGGGGTGAGAAGATGAAGTACACCCCTGATGGTTATGGAGAACGCTGCCGGTTTGACGCTTTCTGTAAAACCGTTCTCCGCAACGAGGCCAGAACCCACCTGCGGGATTTGGGCCGCCAGCGGAACCGGGAAATCGAGTTTAGCGCCTTATCGCAGCATGAAATGGACAAGCTCTGCACAGTGGACGAATACCCAAGTGCCAGCTTCCTATTCACGGCCTATGGCTATACCTTGCATATCCGGGACGAGCTGGTGGCTGACGCCTTTGCCAGCCTGCCGGAACAGGAGCAAGGCATTTTGATCCTGCATTGTGTGTTGGAGCTGGCAGACGGTGAAATCGGCAGCCTTGTGGGAATGTCCCGCAGCGCCGTCCAGCGGCACCGTACCAAGGCCCTGAACGAATTACGGAAACGATTGGAGGACGAAAGGAGGAACCCGAAATGAAGCAGCCGACTTTCTGTGGCCGGGAGCTGTTGCTCCTGTCTGTGATTGAGGCGGCCCGCGCCGGTGATCCTCTGGCCGTGGAGCGTGTCTTGCGGTACTATGAGGGCTACATGGACAAGCTCTGTACCCGGACGCTCTACGATCTGGACGGTTCGCCCCGTGTACGGGTGGACGAGTACATGAAGCGCCGATTACAAAGCAGACTGATCCGGGCCATCCTGAACAGCCCATAAGAAAGCGCCGGACGCGGCGGCCTGTTGGCCCTGCGCCCGGCGTTTTCCTGTGGGGTATTCTACGCATTTCAAAGCCTGTTTCAGCGGGGATTGGAGCAATCCTATTGCCGCCCCGTCAAACGTGTGCCAGAAGCCAGCTACGGCGGCCTATTCAGCGGCTTAACTGCGTAGCTTGCAGGTATCTTTTCCGCTGCCTATTAGAGTTTGATTTATGATGTATAGTTTGTGGTTCTACTACACTCTATAATTCATATTCTGTTCCTTGCTTTAACTTTCTTGTTCTCATATAATCAAAGAAAAGGAAAATACTCTATGCTGTAACATTTTACGGACATTTCTCTGTTATACTATAAAAAAGCTCAAAGGAAGTGAAACAATGAAACAGATTTTGATTGTCGAGGACGACAGTTTTTTGAATAAGATGTTAGCTTATAATTTGACTGCTGACGGATACGAGGTGACTTCTGCTCTAAATGCAAGGACGGCCACCGACATTCTAAATGCACACGAGTTTGATTTGGTCTTGCTTGATGTCAACCTGCCAGATGGAAATGGATATGATTTGTGCCGGTTGATTAAGCCGGAACAGCCGGACACCATTGTAATATTTCTGACAGCCAACGATCAGGAGAGCGACCAGATACGGGGATATGAAGTGGGAGCCGTAGACTATATTACCAAGCCGTTTGTTATTGGAGCCTTGCAGCGTAAAATAAAAGCTATGTTTGCCATGCTGGAACATCACAAACCTGCAAAGGACATTTACGATGACGGACGGTTATTTCTGGATTTCTCCGAACAGACGGCAACCTTAAATGGGAAGTCTTTGACGCTATCCCCGATGGAATACAAAATGCTCAATCTATTTCGTAAAAATCCGAAGCAAGTTCTTACCCGACAGCAACTATTGGAAAAGTTGTGGGATACCGAAGAACGCTTTGTAGACGAACATACTTTGACGACCTCTATCAGCAGGATTCGCAGCAAGATTGAAACGGACGGCGGTGCGCCTTACATCAAAACCATTTATGGGATGGGCTATCAATGGACGGGAGGCGAGGCGAAATGAAGCTGAACACCGTTCCAATCAAGCGTCTGTTCTTTTTAGTGTTCGTCGGAACAACATTGTTTATGGCTGCTATTACTTTGGTCATATTTGGAATGACGCGACAACTATCTGTTTTGATTGCAGGCATCTTATTGATTCTTTGCTCATTGATAGGGTTATCGGTTTTGACACAAATTTTTGGAAAGCGACTTTCTCTGTTCGCGGCTAATCTGTGCCAAACACTGGATAACATGATAGACGGAAAAGAAGAACCTGCAATCATAGATGACAGCGAAACACTTTTAGCGCGGATCAACCACCGACTTTCCCGCCTTTATCAGATCATGCAGGAGAACCAACGCAAGGTAGATGCAGAACGGCAAGAGCTTCAAGTTCTTGTGTCGGATATTTCCCATCAGGTAAAAACACCTATTAGCAATCTAAAAATGGTAACGGATACTTTGTTAGCAAGGTCTGTATCAGAAACAGAACGTACCGAGTTTCTTCGCGGGATTCTTAATCAAACGGACAAGCTGGATTTTCTCTTTCAGGCACTTGTCAAAACATCTCGTCTGGAAACAGGTGTAATCCGTTTGGAGAAAAAAGACGGACGCCTTTTTGATACTATCGCCCAAGCTATGAGTGGGATTGTATATACCGCAGAGAAGAAACAGATTCGCGTTTCCGTAGATTGCCCCGAAAACTTGACGGTTGCCCATGACAGCAAATGGACAACAGAAGCCATTTTTAACCTGTTGGATAATGCAGTAAAATATACACCAGCGGGCGGCAGGATTGCCGTTACTGTAAAACAATGGGAAATGTATGTAGAAATAAAAGTGGCTGACACTGGCAAGGGTATTTCTGAAAGTAATCAAGCGACGATATTCCGACGGTTTTATCGAGAGGAAGAAATACATGACCAGCCGGGCGTAGGAATTGGCCTATATTTAACCCGTGAAATTGTGACACGTCAAGGTGGTTATATCAAAGTCGTTTCTGAGTTGGGGAAAGGTTCTGAATTTTCCCTCATGCTTCCTGTAAGGTAGAGAATGGCGGGCAGTATTTGGAACTGCCCGCCGTTTTTGAATGTCCGAGAATTGTAACAATTCAGCTTGTTTTTTTGACGAAACTCTGAACGCTTCGGACATTTCTGTGACATTTATAATTTATACTTTTCTTATCAAAAATAAAATTTTGATTTGAAAGGAGTTTCAAGTATGAAAATTTTACAGACGATTGATCTAAAAAAGTATTATGGTGTGGAACCAAGCGTAACACACGCATTAGATGGTGTAAATTTGTCCGTAGACGAGGGCGAATTTGTAGCTGTTGTTGGTACATCTGGCAGTGGTAAATCCACTTTACTGCATATGATGGGTGGATTGGACACCCCCACTTCTGGCAAAGTTATCGTTGGAGATAAAGACTTAGCAAAGATGAATGATGAACAGCTCACAATTTTCCGACGTCGTAATATCGGCTTTATTTTTCAAAATTACAACCTTGTCCCTGTCCTCAATGTCTACGAAAATATTGTTCTGCCGGTAGAACTGGATGGAGATAAACCAGATAAAAAATTCATACAAGATGTTGTCCGTATGTTGGCTTTGGAAGATAAACTCAACAATATGCCCAATAATCTTTCTGGTGGGCAGCAACAACGTGTAGCGATTGCACGCGCACTGATTACAAAACCTGCTATTGTGTTAGCCGATGAACCAACTGGCAATCTTGATAGCAAAACCAGTGCCGATGTGTTAGGGCTATTAAAAAGAACCAGCTATGAATTTCATCAAACGCTGGTTATGATTACCCACAACAATGATATTGCCCGCCTTGCAGATCGGATTGTACGAATTGAGGACGGAAAGATCGTTGGCTAAGGAGGTGAAAAAAATGACATGGCCGTTTGAAAATGATACAAGTGCAGTTACAAAAAAGTTGGCGAAACGCTTTTTGCAGGCTGAAAAAACTACAAGAAGAATATTAACCCTTACCATAGCGGTATCTACAATTCTTATTTTATCCACAATTCTTATTTTGGTAGGCTTTTCCGAAGCACATAAGGATACTCAGCGGACAAAAGCTCAAATCACAGTGGCAATCACGCAGCCCGAACAATTAGAGGCATTAAAATTGCAGCCCGAAGTCGAATGGGTGGGCATATATGCGGGATTAGGTTTTTCATATCAAAACGATATTGTTCTTAATGTGCTGTATGAGGATGAAACACAACTCCGCAATCAAGAGCGCGTGGAATTTACAGGCCAATTCCCATCACAAAATAATGAAATACTATTACAACAAAGCTATATCGAATATTTTCAAAGGGATGTAAAAATCGGTGACAAAATCAATTTAGACTTAACAGGGTTAGGCGATACCGAAGAATACACCGTTGTAGGCATTGTTAATTCTACTTCCAACGGAACCGACTATTTTGTATGGGTTAGCGAAGATAAAGCGCAGGAAATAGCTGTGGATGGAGTAATACCACGAACAGCATACGTCCGTTTAGATACCGATGTTATAGATATTCCCGTTTTACAGAGCATGGGACAGGATTTAGCTCAAAGATGCGGAGTGTTAGAGCAATCTGTCCAAATCGTTAATGATTATTATGCAGTTATGAGTGGAAGTGATACAGGAGGCACAATTACCACTATTTTGCCAGTTGCACTGACGGTGCTGGTTCTCGCCGGTATCGTTATTTATAGTATTTTCTATGTGTCTGTTTCTAAAAATGTAAGAAATTTTGGACAGCTCCGTACTATTGGGCTTACCAAAAAACAGATGAAAAAAATGATGTGGGCAGAAAGTCGCTCAATGCTTGCTAAAGGTGTTATCGGTGGTGTTTTTATCAGCGGTGTTATAGGCTTCTTGGGTAATAGCAATGGTTTCCGTGTAAACAACTTCCTTTGGTATGGTTTTATCGTAGCTATATGTATTTGTTTTATGGCTTTACTTGCGGTTCGCGTTCCAACTAAAATAGCTGCTAATGTATCCCCCTTAGAGGGAACGAGATTTACTTTCTATAATGGGAAAAAAGCCAAATCTTCAAAATCAAAAAGAAAAGCTCGACATAAATTAACCCCTCAAATATTAGGGAAAATAAATCTACGGCGAAGCCTGAAAAAAACAATACTAACCACGATCATGCTGTCTTTAAGTGGAATTATTTTTGTCACGGTTGTTACGGTTGCTAACTCATTAAATGCCGAAAGAATGGCAAGATTTTTTATGTTTCCCAATGGGGATTTGCAGCTGAGAATACAGTCGGTTGAAACATCTACATTTGACACAAGTGGAAACTCCGAGGATAGAGTGTCCAAATTGCAGCGGGAGAATAATCCCTTGAACGACGAATTGATTAGTCAGCTATATAGTATTAAAGGCGTTGAAAAAGTTACCGCTGAAAATGCGGTCAATCTCTATATTCAATATCAAGAGAATACTTTATTTTCTTCCATTGCGGGATCAGGGGGCCTAACATCAACCCTAACGCAAGAACAATGTGCTATGATTTCGGACGCGCTCATAGAGGGAACTTCTGACTATGATACTTTGAATACAAAGAACGGTATTCTTGTACGACAGGGGGCCTCAAGTCTTAATATAGGCGATGTTGTTCAACTCTCTGGGACAGATGCAAACGGCAACCAATTTCACATGGAGGTTCCTGTTGTAGGAATTTTTGAGCAGGGAGAGCAACAACAAATATTGCCCCTGTCGTCTGGAAGCGATTTTTATGTTACGGATGTAACTGCTCAAAACTTTACAGGGATTGTGGATCAAACAGGCATTGTTTCAATCAGTTCGGAGGCTGGATACGAGCAGCAAGTATCTGAGGCCGTCAAAGGACTATCCGATATGAACGACCAACTTGACCTATATACTTTAGAGAATAGTGTCAGTACAAGACAGGCTTTGTTTGATATGCAAATTCAGCCCCTATTTATGATTGCATTGATTTTGTTCCTTTTCAGTGTGATTAGTTTAACAAATACTCAACTTACAAATTTGTTGGAACGAAAGCAGGAATTGGCTTTACTGCAATCTGTGGGTATGACAAAAAAGCAGCAACAGGAAATGATTTCAACAGAAGAACATTTTTATCTTAAAATAGCTTTACTATCTACCCTTATATTAGGAAGCCTATTAAGTGCAGGAATATGTTTTTATATTGAAAACACTTCTCATTGTATTCAATTCCAGTATCCGTGGCTACTCGTAGGTGCATTTTTAGGCGTTGTAATTATTACAAACTTTTTAGTCGGAAAACTGGCATTTCAAACAACAATTAAAGGTAAGTTGATAGATAGGCTCCGTACACAAGAATAATAACCTAACATTGCCGGACGATGGCAAAAGGAAAAAACCGTCGCACAGCGGCCCTTTTGACACGCCATACGATCAGCGGCGGCTTTGAGTAATCAAAGCCGCCGCTTTCTTTTTCCCGGTGCCGGACGCGGCGGCCTGCTGGCCCTGCGCCCGGCGTTTTCCTGTGGGGGGTATTCTACGCATTTCAAAGCCTGTTTCGGCGGGGATTGAAGCAATCCTATTGCCGACCCGTCAACCGTCCGCCAGAAGCCCGCTATGGTGGCCTATTCAGCGGCTTAACTGCGTAGCTTGCAGGTATCTTTTCCGCTGCCTTTCGGCCTCTTGCTTCCGGCGCATCCGCACCGCGCAATCCGGGCAGTATTTGGCCCGGTTGGATTTCGGTGTAAATGCAGCCCCGCACACGGCGCACCGCTTCACGTTGTCCCGGTTCTGGATGATCTCGGCATACAGCGCCCCGTCCAGCGGGAGAACAGCGGCACGAAACCACCGGCACAGCAGCGAATAGGAAATGCTCTGGACGCACACACATTCCTCGCCGTCGTCCAGCAAGAGGCAGTTCCCGTCACAGTAGTTGCAGCACTCATGCGTCAGCTTCCGGGCCTTGCGGTATTGAGGGTAATTCATTCTCGGTATGCTCATAGCTCTTGTGCCTGCTCCTTTCCCGGCGTCACCCGCAAAATGCTGTCCACATTCTGCTTGATAATGCCGTATTCTTTCAGCTCTCGCTTGACTTCGCCGTACTGTTCGTACAGCCGCGCTTTCTGCTTGTCCAGCTCCCGGTACTCGGCTTTCAGGGCGGACAGATCGGGCAGCCTTGTGATCCCGGCGTCCTTGATGGCCTTTGCTGCCGCCTCGTACAAAATGAGCTGGCTTTCATGTTCGCGCCGGAACGCGGCCTTGTCTTTGGCCTTGCGGTATTCCAGCACCACGGGCCGGAGCTGCTTGTAGGTGGTGAGATTCTTTATCAGCACCGCCATGTCCCCAAGACGATGTTCCACGTCTTTGAGGGCCGCAGCCGCCTCGTCGTTGGCCGCGCTGATCTGCGCGACCTTGCTTTCCAGCTCGGCATATTGCTCTATGCCATGCTCGGTAAGAAAGTTCACTGTCTTTGCGGCCTGCTTCAAATTTTGGAGCTTTGCCCAACGTGCATAGCCCGCACTCTGCTGGGCCTTGATGTTGTTCTCCAAGTCGATCCGCAGGGTGATACCCTTGCGCTGCCGGTTCGGGCCTCTGTCCACGGCCAGCCCCTTGATCCGGCTGGTGATGGCTTCCTCGGTGTAGTTCTCGCCCAGCGTCTTGCAGCGGGTGAAGCGTTCCTGTCCGGGGGCGCGGAACGAAATAAATTTACCCTGCTTGATCTCATAGCCCTGTGCCGCCATGAGCCGGAGAAAATCGTCAAAGTCTTTGGCCTGCGGGATTACGGCGTCGATGGCGGCTTTCAGTTTGGCTTTCCAGCTCTTGCCCTTGCGCCCGGCATCCCATTCCGCATAGCTCTTGCCCTTATCTCGGCTGGGCTGTACCACGGACAGACCGTTTTCCCGGCACAGCCGGTCACTGGTGCGTCGGATATAGGCGTAGCTCTGCCGGTTGGAATTGTACTTGCGGTGGTTCACCATATCCACAGCACAGAAAATCAGGTGATTGTGGATGTGGCCCTTGTCGATGTGGGTTGTCAGCACATAGGAGTATTTGCCTTGCAGCACTTCGTCGGCAAGTAGCTTGCCGATCTCATGGGCCTGTTCCGGCGTAGCCTCGCCGGGGGCAAAGGATTGGATCAGGTGGTGGGCCAGATTGTTGCCTTTCTGGATCGCCTGCGCCAGCAGCATTTCAAATTCTATGTCCGCTGTTTCATAGGAACAGCCAAAAGAGGACACCAGCATTTTGTCCTCGGTCTTGTCCGGGTTCTCGATGTAGTCCAGCGCCTTTTTCAGCGTTGACTTGATAGGATGTATCTTTGTAACTGCCATATCTTCGCCAGCGCCCCTTTGATGTCCTCAATGTCCTGCGCGTACACAGTCCCGGTACTGTTGATACGCCGGGCAATCTGATTGACGTTGACGCCGATCTTTTGCAGCTCGGCGGTCTGCGCCCGGATGTCGCTGGTGTCCATGTGGACGATATACCCATCAATGAGCATTTTCCGGGCATAGGCGGAAAAGTTCTTCGTGTGGAGCTGGGCCATTTTCTGCTGGATCAAGGCCCGTTCTTCCGGCGTCACAGGGACGCGCAGCACAATGTTTCGTGTTCGGTTTGCCATTCATTCACCGTCCTTTCTGAACAGGGGTTTGGGGCTTTCCCCAACAAGCAACCGGCCACGGCCCGCAGGGACAGGGGCGGGCCGGTTTTCGGAAGTGTGGCTACACTTCCTATGCTTGCTACGTTTCTTCTTCTCCGCTACTAAAACGCTCCCAACACGTCCAACTGCCCGCAAAATACGGGATTTCTCTGAAAAAAGGGCAAAAAATAAGAGAGCCTTGCGGCCCTCTGGCAAAACGGAAAACAGAGGATGCTTTCACACATCCCCCGTTTCTTTCGCTGATTGTTCAATTTTCAGCGCCCCGTCGATTGCGCCTTCAATGACTGGTAAATAGTGTTCCGGGCAAAGTTTCAGCTTGTGGCTGACCCGCTGCCGCTGTTCGCTGTCCCCTCGTATGATTTCCGGGTTGAAATACTGCTCCACGAGAAGCCCGCAGACTTTGATAAGCTGGATCACAACCGGGAGGCTGGGGATCGTGCCTTTATTTTCAATATTGGCAAGATAGCGCCATTCAATTCCCACTATTTCGGCCAGCACCTTGCGCGTCAGGTGCTTTGCTTTCCGCGCAGCTTTCACATCCGCGCCGAAAGTTTCAAAGCCGGGGCAATCTTCAACTTTCGCCATATAACATCACCCATTTACATTGTATAGTTCATAGTATCTCGATGGAATGTTGTTATATGCAGGTGAATTAAACTTTATTATTCATATTTCTTTTGAGGTAAGTTTTGATACTGCGGATCATTTGACGGAATATGTACTTAGGAAATCTTTATGAAATCTTCAAAGTTGCCCTGTATCCTATCCTTAAAATCAGAAGAAAGGATTTTGGGATATGGATTTTATTTTGAAAACAACCGACCTCTGCAAAAACTTCAAAGGGCAGATGGCCGTAGATCATGTATCGCTGAACATTCGGAGAAATTCTATCTATGGTCTGCTGGGGCCAAATGGAGCAGGAAAATCTACCACACTTAAAATGATTACAGGCATCTTGAAACCTACTTCCGGCAGTATCGAGTTTGACGGCCATCCGTGGCAGCGCGGCGATTTAACACAGATCGGTGCATTGATAGAAACACCGCCCTTGTACGAAAACTTGACCGCATACGAAAATCTGAAAGTTCGGACAACGATGCTGGGACTGCCGGATAAACGGATTGATGAAGTCCTACACATTGTCCGTCTGACCGATACAGGAAAGAAACGGGCCGGACAATTCTCCCTCGGTATGAAGCAGCGGCTTGGCATTGCCATTGCCTTGCTGAACAATCCGCAGCTTTTAATTCTTGACGAACCGACCAATGGTCTTGACCCGGTAGGCATTGAAGAACTGCGAGAGCTGATCCGTTCTTTCCCGGAAAAAGGGATTACTGTGATTTTGTCCAGCCATATTTTGTCGGAAGTCCAGCAGATTGCCGACCATGTAGGGATTATTGCCAATGGCGTGCTGGGATATGAGAATGAGCTTCTCACTGGCGAAAATTTGGAGCAGTTATTTATGGATGTGGTTAAACGCCACCACAAGGAGGTGTAAACAATGAATTACCTGAAAGCAGAACATCTAAAATTCAAGCGGACAATTTCAAATAAACTGCTGCTTATTGCGCCTCTTTTGACGGCTGTTTTTGCATGGATCGTTGGTGGCTTTTATGGCTTCCAGTATATGACCTTTTACTGGTGGTATGCGTTTCTTCTTCCCGGAACCATTGCAATCCTTTGTTCGCTTGCCCATCAAAAAGAAGAACGAGCCGGAAAGTATTATTCTGTATTATCTGCACCTATCAACCTGAAACAATTTGAATATGCAAAGGCATTGATCCTGATTGAGAAATTGATTGTAGCTGCACTATTCTTGGCTGTTTTTGCCGCAGTAAGCAATTTGATTTCCCCGGCTTTGGCTGTCTATTCTGTGGGACGGAACTTTGCGGGAAGTATTGCCTTAATATTTGCCTCGATCTGGCAAATCCCCGTCTGCTTGCTTCTGGCCCGGAAAACCGGCTTTCTGATCCCGATTGTAGCAAACACTCTGCTGGGGATTCTCATGCCTATTCTGTTTGGAAATACAGCTATTGCATGGGTATGTCCCTATTGCTGGGCTGCGAAAACGGCGGAGCTGCTTATGGGGATTGAAAGCAATGGAACCTTTGCAGGTGTCGCGGATTTTTCGTGGCAAGTTTTGTTACCACTGGTGTTCTCGGTGATCCTGTATGTCTTGCTCACTCTTTGGGATGCAGCTAATTTTTCAAAGAAAGAGGGCAAGTAAATGAGAATGATCGCTTTGATCCGTGCCGATTTCCTAAAACAACGGCACACATCCTATTGGGGGCTTCATATTGCGATCCCCATAGTGGGGGCCATTCTGTTTGTATTTTATTTTCTGCTTTATCAGAATGTCGATGAATTGAAAAAATTGCGTTTGCTTCTGGAACTGACGGCAATGGTATTTCCACTTTTGATAAGCATTATTGTCGGTCTGAATATCACGCAGGAAGAACGGGCCTCGCATTTTCAAAGTCTGTTGGTGGTGCCGGATCGCCGGAAAGTATTGCTGGCAAAGTTCATTGCACTGTACCTGTCGGGCATCTTTTCCTTGACGCTACTTTTTACGCTGTTTGCGATTGGGGCGGGAATTATGCCGTGGGGTTTGCTGCTACAATCCGTGCTTGGACTGGCAATAGGCAGCTTCATAATATACGCATTGCACCTGTTCCTTAGTCTGAAATTCGGATTGGGCATTTCCCTGTTTTGGGGCGTATTTGAATGTCTGCAATGTATCTTATACAGTAACATTGAATTGCATGGCCCTTGGAGGCTGATCCCTTTTTCGTGGTCTGTAAATTGGGTGCATGACGTGTTGTATGGTAGGCTGGCTGCCAATACCGCACAGTGGATTTTGATTGCCGCATTATCTGTGGGCATTTTACTTACCATTCTTCATTGGTTTTCTTGTTGGGAGGGACGAAAGAATAATGAATAGCACGATAAAATTTTTCAAGGGGATTTTTCTCATGGTGTGCCTCTGCTGCGTCCTGTCTGGCTGTTCTATTCTGCAAGACGGGATCAAGGACTATTCCAGCGGCAAAGAGCAATGTTACTTAGTCAGTGAAGATGTGACGCAGTTTACTTACAAAGAGGAAACGTACACCATTCTCAATAATACCGTTTCCAATGACGGACTTGGAGAATGGCTTGGGTACATCCGGCAGCTTGCAGCGGTGGATAAGGACGGAACTGTTCTGGTTCAGGAAGCGATTGAAACTGCCACTTTTGAAACCCTGTCCGATCTGGCAGACAAAGCCCCGGACGCCAAATACATCATCCCGTTTTTGAATGTGTATGCGGCTCCCAATAATGCCTCTCACCTGATTGTGGATGTCAATGGTGGATACCACGAAGCGGTGCCGAGCGACCAGCTTACAGCAGCGGATGAAGTCTTTGATTTCAAAGCTGTCGCTGAAAATACAGGTGACAGTTATGAAGTTAATCCGCAAAATGCTACACAACTGACCTGCGGAGAGCGCACTTATCAGGTGACAGAGGAAACCGTAACAACGGAGCAGCTTGGGGCGTATCTGGATATTCTGAACGAAACCATAACTTTTGACGCAGACAGCAAGCGTCCACTTTCAAAGGAAGAACAGAACAAAATTGATTGGACGGGTTCTTCTGCCGAACAGCAGCGGGAACGCTGGTTTTATATGGATGTGTATGAGATTTCCGGCACTGATCCGACGGACGCCATTGCCGTAAAAGTAAATAATCAGTACCATATTGCAAGGGTACAGTAATTTCCCTTAACTTGTGGTATAATGATAAGTACAGATTTCGACGAAAGGAGGCGGGAAAATGGCTGCGATTCTTGCAGTAGATGACGAACAGCCCATTTTGGAGCTGATAAAAAACGGACTGCAAAAGGATGGACACATGGTTGCGGGCTATACATCTGCGGAGCAGGTGCCATTGGATAAGCTGAACCGCTATGATTTAATCATACTGGATATTATGATGCCCGGAACCGATGGCTTTTCGTTCTGTGAAAAAATCCGGGATATGGTTGACTGCCCGATCCTATTCCTTACGGCTAAAACGATGGAAAATGACATCACCTTTGGTCTGGGGCTTGGCGCTGACGATTATTTGACAAAGCCTTTCCGCATCCCAGAGCTGCGGGCCAGAGTAAACGCACATATACGCCGGGAACAGAGGGAACGTCATAGCAGCCTGAACTTTGACCGTATTAAAATAGACCTGTCGGCCAAAACGGTACAGGTAGACGGTGAAACCGTGTCCCTTACCAAAAGCGAGTATATGATCTGTGAATTTCTTGCCCGCAATAAAGGGCAGGTGTTTACACGGGAACAGATTTACGAGGCTGTTTTCAGTTTGGACGGGGAAAGTGATAATTCCACGATTGCCACCCACATTAAGAATATCCGGGCAAAGCTGAACCATTTTGATATTCAGCCAATCACAACGGTTTGGGGGATTGGGTACAAATGGGAATGAAGAAAGCTGCATCACTGAAAACAGCCTTTTGGCGCTTCTTATTTATGCTGCTTGGCGGTTTACTTGGCGCAGTTGCTATTCCGTTTCTGCTTATGACCGTCAGCACGACTTTCGGGCTTACCACCTATGGGGACTATTCAGAAATCCGGGCAAACGAACTTGCACCGATCCTTGCGGCTACGCCGGATTTATCTGATGTTCAAATACCGATGGGGATTGAATATGCGCTGCTGGATAAAAACTACCAACTTATTGAAACCACCTTGGATGAAAATGAGTTGGAGCAGGCCATGCGGTATGCGACCACAGGTGCCAGCGACCAAAACCTGCAAAAAAGATACCTGCTTGTCACCCGTGAAAATGAGTATGTTGTCTTGCAATATTATATTGGCGCTCAATATACAAATGAGTGGTTGAATGAGCATCTACCGTCCCCGGATATATTGCTGATTGTATTGATCGCAGCGGGTGGTATTTTTGTCTGTCTATTTCTGACCACCAGATTTGCCAAGAAACTGCGGCTACAACTTGTTCCGCTGTTTGAAGCTACTTCGGAGGTGGCAAAACAGAACCTTGATTTTGAGGTGGGCCATTCAAACATCAAAGAATTTGAGGATGTGTTGGCTTCCTTTTCTCGTATGAAAGAAAGCCTGAAATCCTCTTTGGAACAACAGTGGAAAGCCGAACAGATGCAGAAAGAACAGATTGCCGCGCTTGCCCACGATCTAAAAACGCCCCTGACAGTTATTCAGGGAAATGCAGACCTTATCAGCGAAACAGAACTCGACGAGGAACAGCGTTTATATGCCGAATATATCAGCAACAGTTCCGAACAGATGCAGCTATACATTCGGACACTGATTGATATTTCACGGGCAGCAACCGGCTATCAGCTTCGCATGGAAAATGTTGACCTGCCTGCCTATGTGGAGCAGTTACGGGGGCAGATTGACGCACTGTGCCAGACGAAAAAAATTGGGTTGCAGATGGAAATAGAACACTTGCCTGCTCTCCTGTCTGCGGATAAGCTGCTGTTGGAACGGGCAATTATGAATGTGGTGAACAATGCGCTGGATTATTCCCCACAAGATAGCTACATTTCTATCTCGATAACAGGCAATAAAGGATGTCTGCAAATTTCCGTAACGGATGCAGGCCCCGGCTTCTCACAGGAAGATTTACTGCACGCAGAGGAACAATTTTACATGGCAGATCACAGCCGTAGTTCTAACCTGCACTTTGGAATGGGCCTGTTTATCACAAAGTCTATTGTCCGGCAACATGGCGGTCAGCTTATTTTGAACAACTCCAAAAAGACCGGCGGGGCGCAGGTTACAATCTCAATTCCATTTTGAATTTATGGGCGGCTATGAGCCGCCCTTTTTTCAAATCTTTATGAAATCTTCAAAATTACAATTTATGATAAGCACATAAGAAATCATCTGCCGGACGACGGCCAAGAAAAAAAAGCCGTCGTGCAGCAGTCCTTTGACACGTCTATAAGAGAAGCGGCGGCTTTGAGAAATCAAGGCCGCCGCTTCTTCTTTTTGCCCAGCACAGGATCGGCGGCCCACGGAGGGAGCCGCCATGCTGATATGTCATGTCTTTCAAAAGCATAGCTTATTAAAAAAAGCCTGTACCCAACAGGGGTCAGCTCCGGCCAACAGTATGAACTATACCATGTAATACAACTTCATATCTCTTTATATTTCGCCCGGTGGGTCTACGACCTGCTGGGCGTTTTTTGTCGGTTCCTGCGGTTTCAAATTTGCTCTGGAAGTTTTTCCAAAAAAAGTCCAAAAAGGAGGCGTGCAGCGGGCAGCAAAGGGTATCGCAGGATTAGTAGTAGCGGAAAGGGAGAGAACCACCCAATCCCCCAACAGAAAGGGGGTGAGAATGATGGAAGCTATCCCCCGCGACTATGGACAAGGCCAGTTTGATGCCTTTTGCAAAAAAGTGTTGAAGAACGAGGCACGGGCTTATCTGCGGAATATGAAGCGTCAAAGAGATCGTGAAACGATGTTCAGCGACCTGCCGCAGCATGAGTTGGACAAGCTCTGCACCGTAGACCGCTATCCCAGCGACAGCTTTGTGTTTAGCTCTCATGGTTACGATTTACATATCGACAACGAGCTTGTGGCCGACGCTTTTGCCAACCTGCCGCAACAGGAACAAAGCATTTTGATCCTGTACTGCGTACTGGATATGGCAGACGGCGAGATCGCCAGCCTCACAGGGATGTCCCGCAGCGCCGTCCAGCGCCACAGGACAAAGACACTGAAAGAGTTGCGTGTAAAATTGATGGCGCTCATGCCGGAAGGAGGTTGACGCGGATGAAAGAACCTGCCTACAAAGGCAAAGAGCCTTTGCCCCTTTCAGTGTATGTGTCCGCCCGTGCAGGCGATCCCCAAGCCGTAGAACGGTTGCTTCGGTACTATGACAATTACATGAATTGTCTGTGTACCCGGACGCTCTATGACGAGGACGGCTATCCTCATTTATGCGTGGACGAGTACATGAAACGGTGCTTAGAAATCAGGTTGATCCAAGCTATCGTTAAAGTTTAACGATAATCGCCCGGCTGGATGCAGCGGCTTACCCTTTCCCCGCCAGCAAAAGGTCTGTGGCGTCACAGTTCTTTGAAAAATATGCCCGTATATAGCGGCGCATCATAGGGCAAACGGACACATTCTGTCTGTGCCGAGCCGTGCGGCAGGTGCGCCATGAGGCTTTTCCCATAGGAAAAAAGCGGAGCGATCAAACCGGGCTGTAAAACAAGTGTGGCAACTTGTGGGCGACGACGTACAGGCAAGACAATGATACTCCCGCGTTGAACGCCCTCAAAGCATTGCGCGGCGCACCCATCAGCATGGGCCGGGGTGAGATTCCCGTGGAGCTGTGCCAGCAGCCGTCCGTACTGCCCATTTCGTTTTACACCAATGTAAGCGAAAGGGGGATTACTGTATGAGTACAGTAACAAGTCAGAACCAGACCGCCCCCGTAGTACGTCAGTACGAGATCGGAGGCGTTCGATATATTGTGAAAGCGACCGTCAAAGACGGCGCGAAAGAAACCGCAGTCAAGAAAATCCGTCGGCTGCTTCAAAATGATTTGAGCAAGGCAGCCACTTAAAAATTAAAGATTTTTTCATTTCCTACAAGCAGACGGATGGGGCATGATATGGTATAATATACTTGTATCATGCCTCGTTTTCCGGCTGCGGAATAGGAGGAACTTATGAGCAAACAGCCGGAAATGGTGATTGCACGGAACCCCCGTGCGACACGGAATAACGATACTACTTTGAACCTTGACAATCAAATGTACCAACAGCCAGTCACTTCCTTTCAGCGCGTATCCAACGACGCGCCGTTGAGCGAGGAAACCAAGACGGCCATCCAAAACACGGTGCTGCAATTCTATGTCCACAGCCAGCCGCAGGAGGAAGCCGAGGGCATTACCGCCTGCTATGAGCGTCTTTCCCAAGAAGATAAGCTGGACGGCGAGAGCAACAGTATCAGCAACCAGAAGCGGATTTTGGAAAAGTATTGCCGGGATCACGGCTATACTGCCATCCGCCACTACGACGAGGACGACGGATATTCGGGAACCAACTTCAACCGGCCCGGATTCCAGCGGATGCTTGCCGACATCAAGGCGGGCAAGATCAAGCGCGTTGTCGTTAAGGATATGAGCCGGTTCGGGCGTAACTATCTGCAAGTCGGGATGTATACGGAAATGTTATTTCCAGAGTATGGCGTCCACTTTATTGCCGTCAATGACGGTGTGGACAGTGTGCGCGGGGACAGCGAGTTTACCGCCATCCGCAACGTATTCAATGAAATGTACGCCAAGGACACCAGCAAGAAAATCCGGGCAACATGGCAATCCAAAGGACGCTCCGGCGAACACCTCACCACTATCCCGCCTTATGGGTACAAGAAAGACCCGGAGGATAAAAAACAATGGATCGTGGATGAAGAAGCTGCCGCCGTTGTCCAAAAGATTTTTGCACTGTGCATGGACGGTATGGGGCCGACGCAGATTGCAAAATGGCTGCAAAAAAACAAGGTGCTGAACCCTACTGCCTACGCCTATGAAAAAGGCTTGCCGGTAGCGAACAAACCAACGGCCAATCCTTACAAGTGGACGAATGAAACGGTATCACGGATTTTGGAGCGCCTTGACTATTTGGGCCATACGGTAAACTTCAAAACCACCAAACAATCGTTCAAGAGCAAGAAAAAGCTGTGGAACGACCCATCGGAATGGGTGATCTTCGAGAACACACAGGAACCCATCATTGAGGAAAGCGTGTTTCTGATCGTCCAGAAAATCCGGCAGGGCCGCCGCCGTCCTACCAAGATGGGCGACATGGGAATGTTCTCCGGCCTGCTGTATTGTGCAGATTGCGGCGGAAAGATGTATCTGTGCCGGGCCAATCACTTCAAGCCAGAACAGGAATATTACATTTGTTCTACCTATCGCAAAGACCGCACCTTATGTTCGACCCACTCTATCCGTCGCGTCGTTCTTGAAGAAATCGTGCTGCGGAACCTGCGGGAAGCCATTCAGTATGTGACACAGTATGAGGACGACTTTGTGCAGCGGGCGGCGGATCAAAGCCTGCGGGAACGGGACAAGGAGCTGGCACAAAAGAAAGACACTCTGGCGCAATCACAAAAGCGGATTGCCGAGCTGGATGTTATCATCAAGCGACTGTATGAGGATAACATTTCCGGCAAGCTCTCTGACGAGCGTTTCATCAAACTGTCCCGTGACTATGAATTGGAACAGACCAACCTTACAAACCTTGTCGAATATCTTCGGCAAGAAGTCAAGGAACAGGAAAAGCAGAAAGTCAATGTCAGACAGTTTATTGCAGCGGTCAGGAAGTACACTGATATGCAGCAGCTTGACGCCTCTGTTCTCCGGGAGTTTGTGGAGAAAATTTATATCTCCGAGGTTTACACGCCGGACGAGAACGAGCCGCGCATCAAGGTCAGAGAAATTGAGATCGTCTATAACTTCATTGGTGCATTTGATTTTGAGGACGCAAGGGAGCAATCCCAAGCAGCCCAAAAAGAAAAGAAAACCGGCGTAGCCTAAACTACGCCGATTCTCTCACATAAATGTTTTCTTACGTCACCGCCCCTAACAGCGGAGCTTTTTTATTTATTTGTTTCTGTAAATGATTGCCTCACGTTCGGGGCCGTTGGAAACCATGGTGATCGGATGGCCGATCTCCTTTTCAATAAACTCTACATAATCTTTGGTTTCCTGAGGCAGATCCTCATACTCGCGGATGCCTTTGATATCGCAGTGCCAGCCTTTGAGCGTTTTGTAAACCGGCTTACACTTTTTGAGCGACGGCGTTGTGGGGAAATATTTAATGACCTCTCCGTCCAGTTCATAACCTACGCAGACTTTGATCTCCTCAAGATAAGAAAGGCAGTCCAGTGCCGTCATAACAACCTGCGTAGCACCCTGGCACTCTACGCCGTAGCGCGTTGCAACGCAATCAAACCAGCCCACACGGCGCGGTCTGCCGGTTGTTGCGCCGAATTCGCCCTTATCGCCGCCGTGGATACGCAGTTCCTGCGCTTCCTCTTCATCCAGAATCTCTGAAACGAACTCGCCTGCGCCAACAGCGCTGGAATACGCTTTTGTAACAACAACGATATCCTTGATCTGATTTGCCGGGATGCCGGCGCCGACGCAGCCGTAACCGGCAAGCGTGGAAGAAGAAGTAACCATGGGATAGATGCCGAAATCGGGATCTTTCAGTGTGCCGAGCTGACCCTCAAGCAGGATCTCTTTGCCCGCTTTGAGCGCATTCTGAATATAAGTATGCGTATCGCAAACGAACGGCTCAATCTCTTTTTTATATTCCATGCAGGTTGCATAAAGTTCCTCTTCATCCAGAAGAGGCTTATGATAAACATATTTAAGCGTTAAGTTTTTAAGCGTGCAGATATTTTTCAGTTTGGCTTTCAGCAGATCATCATCAAACAGTTCGTTGACCTGAATGCCAATCTTGGAATATTTATCTGAAAAGAACGGCGCGATACCGCTTTTTGTGGAACCAAAAGCGGCTTTGCCAAGGCGCTCCTCCTCGTACTCGTCCAGTTTGATATGATATGGCATCAGAATCTGGCAGCGTTCGGAAACAAGAAGTTTTGGATTCAAGCCCGCTTTCTTAATGCCCTCCAATTCCTGGATAAACTTATGGATATCCAACGCAACACCGTTTCCGATGATGCACACAGTGTTTTCATTAAAAATGCCGCTTGGAAGAAGATGCAGGGCAAATCTGCCGTGCTCATTTATAATTGTGTGGCCCGCATTGGCGCCGCCCTGAAAACGGATAACGATATCCGCCTTTTGCGCGAACATATCGGTAATTTTGCCTTTACCCTCATCGCCCCAGTTGGCACCTACTATTGCTCTAACCATAATTAAAATTCTCCAATCACTTAAAATATGCTTATGTTTTTTACGCACAAAACGGGAACGGGGCAGGCGCTCCATTCCCTGTTTGATTTTGCCACAAGTGCGAGGCGGTAACAGCCGCCGAGCGCTGTGTTTCAATGTTCTCGCAGAGGTTATTATATCCTATATTAAAAATCAAGTCAATAAAGAAGGCTTAATTCAGGGGACTTTTTTCCGTTTCCTGCGGTTTGCCGACGGTAACGGTGTTTTTATTCAGATGCATGATCGGGATCAGCAGACCGGGAAGTCCGGTTAAAGACGCGGCGTTATTGATGGTCATTCTAAGGAACGGGAACAGTTGATCAAAAGACTGGGTATGGATATCCGGCTTTTCATCTCCGTCCTCAAACGAAAACTCAGCAGCCATTTCAAGGCGCATCTCAAACGGATTGAGATCCGAATCCGTAATTCTAAATTCAACGATACCCACGCATCTTTTTGCGTCATCCATATAATTCACGTTATATTTGACCTGATTCTGCAGTTTCAGCTGTGTGCCGGGCTTCACCCGGTTTTCGACCTCAAGTTTATTTACTTTATAGCCCCTTAACTGTACCAAAACAAAAACCTCCGTTCGATTAATGGAAAGAACTGTAAACATGCCCGTTTTGCATTTCGGCATCTTTATAATAGGCAAGCTCCGCGATATTGACGATCTGAAATCCGCGTTTGACAAGTTCGGGAACAAATTTCTGAACTGCCTCTGCACTGGTCTTATAGATATCATGCATCAGAATGATATCCCCGTCTTGCGCATGATCCAAAACATATTTGCCGATTCTTGCGGCGTCCTTATATTTCCAATCGTTGGTATCCACGCTCCACAGACAGATCGGCGCGGCAGCGTTGTTTTTAATGGTATCAGACAAATAGCCGCCCGTGGGTCTGAACACCGACGGCGCATACCCCGTTGCATTTTTTATGGCGTTGATTCCGTTTGTGATATCCGCCGGGGTAACATCCTTGCCGTAATGGCTGTGATCATACGTATGATTCCCGAGCTGACAGCCAAGGGACACCATTCGCTTGGCGCAGTCTGCATTTCCCTGTTTGGAAAGGCGGTTTGCCACCATAAAAAATGTTGCCGAACCGTGATTCTGTTCCAGCGCATCCAGAATAACAGAAGTTGTTTTGGCGTTGGGACCGTCATCAAAGGAAAGGGCAACCATGGGTTTGCCCGGATCCAGATCCGTTCTTATGTAAAACGGCGCCTCGGCAACCGTTACCTTGCAGACAGCGGTTTTGCCGTTATATGTTTTTGCCGTTACAGTGGCCTCGCCCGCGGAAACGGGAATAAAATTTGAGCCTTCCGTTTTTAAAACGGAAGTATTATCCGAATCAATATAGATCATCTTTGAGGCACTGCCCGACGAAACGGACGGCTTCATATACTTTTGCGTGCCGAGATAGATGGTTTTTTCCGATACGGGAAACTGAATGCTCTCCGGCGCGGAAAGCACATTGACTCTTGCGCTTGCGGAAAGGCCATTGTAACTTTTAACACTGACATCCGCGCTTCCGTTTGCGATGCCGATCACATTTCCCGCACTATCCACGCCAAGGACATTCGGATCAGAAGAAGAAAATTCAAAGCCCGTATTTAATTCACTGCCCACCACCTGAAGAGATGGCATATACCGTTCGCCTACCCCGATCGACAGTTCATTTTCCGAAAAAGAAAGGGCAGTTGGTGCGTCCTCTACATAGACCGTGATTTCCGAAGTGCCTACCTTAACAAGCGCCGAGCCTTTTGACACCGCCCGGAACACGCCGTTTGAATCCACGGTAACAACATCTTTATTATAACTTTTATAATGCACCAAATTATCATCAGCGGGATAATCATATTCCTGACCCACGCCGAGGATCATTGCTTTTTCGTTTACATAAATAGTATTTGCGCGTATATTTCTGTCAACAATAACGGCAATAAACGATATTATGAGCAGAACTGCCAGAAAAACTGCAGCGCTTTTTATGCTGACTGATTTCTTTCTGCCTGCGAGCATCGTTCAATTCTGCCTCCTTACGATCTCGTATTCACCGCCGTCCGGGCAGAAATATCGGCACTTTCCCCTGCGTAAGCTTTGGGTAAGCTGCGCATACTCATCTTCGTCAAGAAGCGCGTTGCAAAATTCCTCCCCGCTGTCCTCATCACACACAAACCAGCGGCAGTTTTCACATAAAAGATCCAAAATTTATTTCATCTCCGTAAAAATCGGATAATAAATTATATTATCTTCAATGATTATTATACATGGATGATTTGCCAATATCAATAAGCATTTGTGTCATATTTTTAACAAATTCGTTAATAATTTTGTGTATTTTTAAAATTTACCGACATATGGAAAAATAAAACGGAAGAAAAGCGAAAAACGGAGAAAAAAGCGCGCCGCAAAAAGCAGCGCGCAATCTTTCATGCTTATTTATCAAGGTTTGCTTTTACTCTGTTGAGTTCATCCTCAAGTTCTTTGGGAAGCGTATCGCCGAATTTAGCATAAAGTTCCTCAACGCCCTTGAGTTCCTCTTTCCAAGCATCCTTATCCACATCCAGAATCTTTTCAAGATCATCCGTGGTCATATCAAGGCCTTCCAGGTTGATATCCTCTGCTTTCGGAAGATAGCCGATCGGCGTTTCCACAGCGTCTACCTTGCCCTCGCAGCGGTCAATGATCCAGTCAAGAACACGAAGGTTATCGCCGAATCCGGGCCAGAGGAAGTGACCCTCATCATCCTTGCGGAACCAGTTTACATTAAAGATCTTAGGAGCCTTGTCTGGATCAAGCGTTTCGCCGATCTCAATCCAATGTTTCCAGTAATCGCCCATATTATAGCCGCAGAACGGAAGCATAGCCATAGGATCGCGGCGAACAACGCCTACTGCGCCTGTTGCAGCAGCAGTGGTTTCGGAACCCATGATAGAGCCTACGAACACACCGTGATTCCAGCTTGTGGACTGATATACGAGCGGCGTAAGTTTCGCGCGGCGACCGCCGAATACGAACGCGGAAATCGGAACGCCCTGCGGATTCTCAAACTCAGAGGAGATACAGGGGCAGTTTACGGCAGGAGCGGTGAATCTTGAGTTCGGGTGCGCGCCCTTCTCATCAGATTCTTTGCCGTTCCAAGGCTCGCCTTTCCAGTTGATTGCATTGGTAGGCGGATTATCGTTAAGACCTTCCCACCAAACGGTGTTATTATCCAGATCATGGCAAACGTTTGTAAAGATCGTGCCTTTCTTGGTAGCGGCAAGCGCGTTCGGATTGGATTTATCATTTGTGCCGGGCGCAACGCCGAAGAAACCGTTTTCAGGGTTGATGGCATACAATCTGCCGTCCGGGCCTTTTCTGATCCAGGCAATATCATCGCCTACGCACCAAACTTTATAGCCTTTCTTCTTATATCCCTCAGGCGGAATGAGCATAGCAAGGTTGGTCTTGCCGCAGGCGCTTGGGAAAGCAGCGCAGATATATTTGATCTCGCCGTTTGGCTTTTCAACGCCAAGGATAAGCATATGCTCTGCCTGCCACATCTCGTTTTTACCAAGGTAAGACGCAATACGAAGCGCGAAGCACTTTTTGCCGAGCAGAACATTTCCGCCGTATGCGGAGTTTACGGAAATGATGGTGTTATCCTCAGGGAACTGGCAGATCCATCTCTTTTCGGGGTCTACGTTGCACTTGCAGTGCATGCCGCGAACCCAGTCGTTTGAATCGCCGAGCGCATCAAGAACATTCTTGCCGACTCTGGTCATGATATTCATATTCAGAACAACATAGATGGAATCCGTGATTTCAATACCGATCTTGGAGAACGGAGAACCAACAGGGCCCATGGAATAAGGAATGATATACATCGTTCTGCCCTGATAGGAATCTTTTGCGATATCATAAAGCATTTCATATGCTTTTTTAGGCTCCATCCAATGGTTTGTGGGGCCTGCGTCCTTTTCTTCACGGGAGCAGATAAGGGTTCTGTCCTCCACGCGGGCAACATCGTTTACCGCAGTTCTGTGAAGATAGCAGTCCGGAAGCAAATCCTCGTTCAGTTTGATCATTTCGCCGGTCTCAACAGCCTCTGCCTCAAGGGCAGCGATCTGCTCTTTAGACCCGTCAATCCACATAATCTTGGAAGGCTTGAGGAGTTCAATCTTTTCATCAAGCCATGCAAGGAGGGATGGATTTTTGGTAAGATTAGTTTCCATATTTATTCTCCTTTATAAATTATTAACAATAACAGGCAAAACGCACTTTTGCTTTTTTGCCATTAATATTATAACAATTTTTTCCCAAAATTCAATAGTGATACTATACTAATTAACTAAAATTTAATGCTATCAATTGGCATATTTGCATAAGCGTTCATATCGGATCCGGCTTTTACGCCGCTTTGATACTCATAATACCCCTGCGCCGCAACCATAGCGCCGTTATCCCCGCAATAGTTCAGTTCCGGCTTAAAAAGGCGGATCCCGCGCTTTTTGCAGAATTTTTCACATTCTGCGCGCAGCAGGGAATTTGCCGAAACGCCGCCCGCAAGCACGATTTTTTTATACTTATAATTAACAGCCGCCTTTTCAAGATGATCAACAAGGCAGCCGACAACCGCTTTCTGATACGACGCGGCAAGATCCGCCGTGTGGATCGGTTCGCCCTTTTGCGAGGCATTGTGAATGGTGTTGATCACAGATGTCTTGAGCCCGCTGAACGAAAAATCATACGGCGCGCCCTCCACCCTTGGGTGCGGAAACGCATAAGCGTTTTGGTCGCCCTGCGCGCTGATTTTATCAATGCTGACTCCTCCGGGATAAGGCAGGCCCATTGCCCTGCCGGCTTTGTCCAGCGCCTCTCCCGCAGCGTCATCACGGGTCTTGCCGATGATTTTATAATCCGTGTAGCTGTTTACGGCAACAATGTGCGAATGCCCGCCGCTGACAACCAGGCTCAGAAACGGCGGCTCCACATCAGAAGTGAGATAGTTTGCCGCAATATGGGAGCGAAGATGGTGAACGGGCACCAGCGGCTTGCCCGCGGAAACGGCAAGCCCCTTGGCAAAACTTACGCCCACAAGCAAAGCGCCGATCAGCCCGGGCGCATACGTTACCGCAACGGCGTCTATATCCCGAATCGTGCACCCGGCATCCGCAAGCGCCTGCGAAACAACGCCGCTGATTGCCTCTGCATGGCGGCGGGACGCAATCTCCGGCACAACGCCGCCGTACAACTTATGCTCTTCCAGCGACGACGCGATCACATTTGATTTTACGATTCTTCCGTTTTCAACCACTGCCGCGGCAGTTTCATCACAAGAGGATTCAATTCCCAGAATCCGCAACGGCTCCGCCTCCTTCCACGGCATCCCTTTTCATAAGAACGGCATTTTCCTCGGGATCCGAATAATAATTTTTCCGCACGCCTGTGTCATAAAAGCCGAGAGAACGGTAAAGCGCAATCGCTGCGGCGTTGCTTTCCCGAACGTCCAGAAAAACATCGCCTTGCACATCTTCAAGACTTTTTTGGAGCACTGCGCGCGCAATGCCGCGGTTTCTGTACTGCGGCAAAACGCCAACGCGGACGATATCCGCCTCACCCGTAAGCGCATAAAGCCCAACAAAGCCCACGGCTTTTCCGCCTTCCACGGCAACATAAAAGCGTGAAAATTCATTTTTGAGTTCCGCCGCAATAGAGATCTCATTCCACGGCTTGGAAAAGCACGCTTTCTCTATAGCGGCAACGTCTTTGATATATTTTTCTGATAACTGTTTAATTTCCATATCTGAATATTAATGTGAATCGTACCATGTTTTTCCGATTTTTCCGTCCGCAACCAAGCGCACTTTGAGTTTGCAGGCGTTTTCCATTTCTCTTGTAACGATCTGCAGCGCTTTTTCCGCCTCCTCCAGCGGTGCTTCCACGATCAGTTCGTCATGCACCTGAAGAATCAGGCGGGAGCGCATCTTTTCTTTTTCAAGGCTTTCATCCACGCGGATCATGGCAATCTTGATGATATCCGCCGCCGTGCCCTGGATGGGCATGTTGCGCGCAACCCGTTCGCCGAACGCCCTTAACATGCGGTTGGACGAAGCAAGTTCCGGCAGATATCTTCTGCGGTGAAACAGCGTTTCGGAATAGCCGTTTTCCTTTGCGGTATCGATCATTTTATCCATGTAATGCGCAACGCCGCTGAAATGGTGCAGATAGCCGTCTATATAATCCTTTGCCTCTTTCACGGATACGCCGATATCCTTGGCAAGGCTGAACGCGCCGATGCCGTAAACAATACCGAAATTGACCGCCTTGGCGCGCGAACGCAGGAGCGGCGTAACCATTTCCTGCGGCAGGCCGAACACCTGTGCCGCCGTTGTTTTATGGATATCCTCGCCGTTATTAAACGCGCGGATCATATTTTCATCATCCGCAAGCGCGGCAAGCACCCGCAGTTCGATCTGGCTGTAATCCGCGTCGATCAGGGTAGAGCCGCCGTCCGCAACAAAAAAGCGGCGCATTTCCCTGCCGAGTTCCGTTCTGATTGGGATATTCTGCAGATTCGGCTCAAGCGAGGAGATCCTGCCCGTGCGTGTTTCCACCTGATTGAAAGAGGTGTGGATCCTGCCGTCCTCTCTGATCACCTTGAGCAGACCGTCGCAATACGTGGATTTCAGTTTTGCAAGGCTTCTGTATTCCAGTATCCGTTTCACGATCGGATAATCCGGGGCAAGTTCCTCCAGAACCTCCGCTTTAGTGGAATAACCGCTTTTGGTTTTCTTTTTACACGGTATATGCAGTTCCTCAAACAGCACCGTGCCAAGCTGCTTTGGTGAATTTATATTGAATTCTCTGCCCGCCATTTCGTATATCTCGCCAACAAGTTCATCAATCCTGCTGCCGAGCCGGCTGCCGAAATCCTCTATGCCCTTTTTATCAACGGCAAATCCGGCAACCTCCATCTTTGCCAAAACGCGGGCAAGCGGAAGTTCTATATCATGCAGAAGAGACAGCTGATCCGCCTCTTTGAGCAATGCGTCTGTTTTTTCAAAAAGGTTTTCCAGCACAAGCGCGCTCAGCGCGGTCCGGCTGATCTCCGCTTGATCACATTCCGGAAACGCAATGCCGTATTCCAAGCAGAGATGGTCTATATCATAATTACTGTCTGACGGGCGGAGCAGATAAGCGGAAAGCATTAGATCGCCGCACACATTTTTGCAGTTTATGCCAAGCTTTGCGGCAAGGCGGTGCAGATATTTTGTGTTATAAGAAAACTTGCGGGCGTCGCACGCAAACAGTTTTTTTATAAAATCCGTAAAACCGGGCGCGGAATCTTCCACGATCTCCACCGCATTGCCTTTGGCAAAATACAGGCGGCGGATAGCGTTGTTTTCCAGATCAAACGTAAAATAAAGATCTCTGTTCAGATCAAATCCGCTCAGATCCGCCAGGGTTTTCACCTCGGCAATGATCTTTTTTTCCTCCGGCGGCATACTGACAGCCTGCTGCGCCTGCAGCCCGAATTTATCGATCAGGCTGAAAAGTTCGTATTTTGCAAGCAGCATGGCTGCGCCGGAATTCTCCCCCGGAATATAGGACGCTATGTCCGTATCAACCGGAGCGTTTGTGCGTATTGTGCCAAGATCCAGAGAAAGATATGCCTTTTCTTTGTCACGGAGCAATTTTTCACGCACACCTTTTTTAATATCGATATTCTCTATATTTTCATAAATATTGTCTATCGTATGAAATCTCTGTATAAGATCCAAAGCGGTTTTTGCGCCAACGCCTGCAACGCCGGGAATATTATCGCTGGAATCACCCTGCAGCGCCTTGACCTGGATCAATTCAGAGGGCGTTACGCCGTATTCCTGCATAATTGCGTTTTCATCGTAAATATCGGTTACCGGCCTGCCGGCTTTTGTGTGCGCCAGCAAAACTTTTACATCGCCGTGAGCAAGCTGCAAGGAATCCCGATCCCCGGTAGCGATAAAGCATTCGTTGCCCGCCTTGCGGCATGCCTGGGCAAGCGTGCCGAGAATATCGTCCGCCTCCCAGCCCGCGCATTCCACCGTTTTGAGGCCGAGAGACGCAAGGATCTCTTTGAGTATGGGCATCTGCATACGCAGTTCCTCCGGCATGGCATGCCTGCCGGCCTTATATTCCGCATATTGCTTATGCCGAAACGTAGGGGCGTGCACATCAAACGCAATGCCCACCGCATCCGGCTGCGCAATCTCCTTTAATTTCAGCAAAATGTTTAAAAAGCCGTAAATGGCATTCGTATAGATCCCGCTTTTGGTGGAAAGCAGTTTTATGCCGTAAAAAGCGCGGTTTATGATGCTGTTTCCGTCCAGCACAAGAAGTTTCACGATTGATCACCTGTAAAAAATAGTTTCAGCCTTTAAAAAACCGGCTTTCATTAGGATACCCAGTGAAAGCCGGCAGCAGTTAAATCATAAATCAGTCTGTTATGCCTTTGGCGCCCTCTTTATCAAACATGCAGCACGCCTCGACCATAATGGAAATGCCCGCTTCAATCGCCTCCGGTCTGAGATTTTCCGGATTATCAAGACGGGTGTGATAATATCTTGGCGGGGCGGGATCCATTGCCGCAAATCCCGTTGCCGGAATACCGCGCTGTGTGAACGCCGCCGCATCAGAGCCGCCTATGTAAATGGATTCATACTTCACATCAAATCCGCAGTTTGCGCTGGCATCATGCATAATCACTTTGGAGCCTTCATGGTGCTGAAGGGTTCCGGAAAGGTCTTTATGGTATACCGCCATGGATTCCAAATCCCGGAACGTATCAATCGCAACCACACAGGTGGGGATCTCTTTTAATTCTTTTTCATGCGCCTTGGCAAACGCTTTTGCGCCGCGCAGGCCAGCCTCTTCAGAGCCGGAGCAAACAAGCATCACTTCCGTGTTTTCAAAACGCACGCCAGCTTCCGCAAGCGCCTTTATGGTTGCCATGCCCACATAGCAGCCGGAAAGGTTATCCGAAGCGCCGGGAACAGATTTGGTCCAGCTTTGGAAAAAGAGAAACGCAAATTCAAACGGAATGAAAACACAGGAGATCACAAAAAATGTGATGAAAAACCATCTGGCGCTTTCAATGCTCATTGCGGCGGAACCCTTGCCTGCGATGATGCACACGAGCGCAAAGATCGTATCTACCACAAGGCCTACCACTGCCGGGATCTCCACAAACAGCTTTGCCTGCAGACCGCCGATCAGGTAATTCAAAGTCCATTCAAACTGAGAATCGGAATGGCCCACCATAACGAATCTTCTTTTCACCTCGCCGGACGGCTTTCGGATTGCCACCATATTGTGGGAAGTCTGTTTTGGGAAAAGAAAATCATCAAACTGTTTATACATCAGGAATTCGAATACAAGCGGAATAAACGCAAGCACGCACAAAATGAACGCCGCTATGGGGCTTGCGAACCAGTTTACAAAAACGCTTGCGATGCCGCATGCAACCGTAAACGGAATAAAGCCCATAAAGCCCTGGCGATGAAGTGTAAACTCCTCAATACGGGTCTCCTCGCAGTAGTTTTTCATATCTTTCTGAAACCACTGCTGGGCACGGTGCTCCTCCGGGGAGCCTGGCTTTCTGGGCCCGATTTTATTGCAGATCTTTGTGATTCCTTTTACGGCGTATTCGGTCTGGCGTTTAATGTCATAATCCTTGCCGTATTCGAGTGCGATTTTCATAATAAGAAACTCCTAAATAATCATGATACAATATTCTACCATATTGCACCGGGTTTTACAACTTTATTTCTAAACAAAATATAAATTAAATCTGCCTGCCGGGTTATGAAAGATGATGAATAAAGATACCGGAAAGCAGTTTCGGCTCAAACCAGGTGGATTTCGGCGGCATGATCTCACCCGCGTCCGCGATCGCCATCAGTTCCTCCACCGTGGTGGGAAACATGGAAAAGGCAAGTTTCATATCGCTGTTCGCTCTTTTTTCAAGTTCGCCAAGCCCGCGTATACCGCCGATAAAATCAATTCTGTCATCGTTTTTCGGATCTTTTATGCCCAAAACGGGATCCAGCAGATTATTCTGCAAAACGGAAACATCCAGCGAATCCACAAGATCCAGATCCTGAAGGATCTTATCCTTTGCAGAAAGCGAATACCACTGAGAATCCAGATACATGCCGAACGTGTGTTTTTTGACGGGGGCAAAAGGCTTTTCCTGCTTTTTCACTTCAAAGGCATCGGAGATCCTGCCGATAAATTCAGCCGGCGTAAAGCCGTTTAGATCTTTCACGACCCGGTTGTAATCCATAATGTGCAGATCCGAATCCGGAAACGCAACGGCAAGAAAGAAATTAAACGCCTCGCTGCCTGTATAGCCGCCGTTTTCATACCGTTTCATCTGGCCCACACGCACAGCGGATTCACATCTGTGGTGCCCATCCGCAATATAAAATGCTTTTACGGATTCAAAAAGTTCCGTAAGCCGGGAAATCACCGCGGCATCATCAATAACCCAAACCGTTTGCAGCGCGCCCGCCGCCTCAAAATTATACACCGGCCTGTGACGGGCGGCAAAATCGTTTACCAGATCCGATATTTCGTCCTTTTTTCGGTAAGTAAGGAAAATCGGGCCGGTATTCGCATTGGTAACACTGACATGGCGGATCCTGTCCGCCTCTTTTTTGGCAAGCGTCTTTTCATGCTTTTTGATTACATTATTCATATAATCATCAATGGAGGCGCAGCCTGCAAGACCCGTCTGCACCCTGCCGTTCATCTCCTGCCTGTAAATGTAAAAGCAGGGGGCGCCGTCCTGCACAAGAGCGCCGCTTTTTTCAAGGTTCAGAAGATTTTCCTTTGCTTTTTCATAGACCGCTTTTTCATAAGGACTTGTGCCCGGCGGAAGATCGATCTCTGCCCTATCCACATGCAGGAAAGAAAGCGGATTCCCCTGCACAGCCTCGCGCGCCTCCTCGCTGCTCATCACATCATACGGCAGCGCAGGAATAAGCCGCTGATATTTTTCAGCAGGTCTGAATGCCTTAAAAGCTCTGAATACAGCCAAAACAATGCCTCCCGATCACTTCTGATTCTTTTCGTAGATTATTCTAAGCCCCTCAAGCAAAAGGTTATCGTCTACCGTAACGGGAATCCTGATTTCCTTGGCTATGGAACGTCCCAGTCCGCCGGTAATGATCACGTTTGCTTTTTCGCCGAGTTCTTCCTCAAACCGCGCCGCCATACCTTCTATAAGCGCCGCCGTGCCGATCACAGAGCCGCATTTCATTGCCTCAGCAGTGTTGGTTGCTATAACCTTAGACGGTGCGGATATATCCGTTTGGGCAAGCAGCGCAGTGCTGGTGGAAAGCGCCTTTAACGCGGTTTTTACGCCACATACAATGGCGCCGCCGAGATGCGCGCCGTTTTTATCTATAACGGATGCCGTTGTGGCAGTGCCGATATCAAACAAAATGGCAGGAAGTTTGTATTTATGGATCACGGCAACATCCCCGGCAACCAGATCTGCGCCCATCTCCGCAGGATTATCCAGCTTAATATTAAGCCCGGTTTTGATTCCGGGGCCTACCACAAGAAGTTCTACGCCGCAGACTAATTTAACGGCTTTTTTGATCGTTCTGACAAGCGCCGGCACAACGCTGGAGATCACGCCGCCCGTAATTTCACTTACGCCGTTTAGATCCAGAAATGTTTTTAGTTTCATGGAAAATTCTATGGTAGTCTCGCTCGTATCGGTTGAAAGTCTGCCGCTGCAAACTAAATTTTTATCATCCCAAACGCCAAGAACGGTGTTTGTATTGCCAACATCTGCAACAAGTATCATAAACTGCCCGCCTTTCCGCGCCGCAGGGCGCAATGCATTAATAAAATCTATTATATTATAATTCCCTGCCAAAGTAAAGAAAAAGCGATTACAGAAAACAAAAAGCCCGGCGCAAAAGTTTTCGGCGTTTCTATTTTTGATTTATTTAAAAATACAGATTAAAGGAGCATAAAAAACACCTGCAAGCCAACGCGCAGGTGTTTTTCATTTTATGTATAGTATCTGTAGTTTGCAAAACGTTTCTTATCGTGAAACGTCAAAACTTTCATGTAGAACCCATTTTTATCTGAACAGAACATAAAAATAAGTGTGCCCTATGGAATTCATTCTTGGATACTCGTTCTTTGCCACCGGCGATAACGGATCAGACGCCACGAGATCACTGCCGGATAGGGATATGCCGGACATGCTGCCACGCTGCGCTGTAAACGCCATATAACTGTAACTGGCGCTGTTGCTGAAATCCGTTTGCTGAGGCGGGCTGTTCAGGCAGTAAACGAACCCGAAAGTCGGCCTAAACGGGCAGTTTGTGACCACCGTTTGTTTCTGCTCGCCGTTTCCGAAATACACACCGTAATAATACGGCAGATCAAACTTTTCTCTGTCTTCCTCAGAAAGATGGCACTGCAGATCCGTTGTGTGTTCAGACGCAAATGCGTCTATCTTTTCATTATCTGAATTAAAATCGGTCCTTTGCGGCTTATCACTGCCAAGCCAGCTTGAAAGACCCAGATAAGACGTTTTGTTTGTTGCACTCATTCTATGATAACCTTACCTTTCTGCGCAATTTTACATTCAGCCGGCAGATGCCGTCTGTTCCGCCTCGCCGCCTATTTTTTCCCAAACAGAAAACGGCAGTTTCAGGCGGTCCGATTCAAACCACCTGTAATCCAAAGAATCCAGAAAATCAAAGGTCAGCCCCGCGCCCGTAAACTGCGGCGCAAAAAAAGCGGGATAATCGTTATTATAAAGATCGGAAAACGCGGCAAGCGTTTCCTGATTAACCGGTGAAACATGCACCTTTTCCTGTAAATTTTCCACTGTATAATGATATCCGGGCGTACCGATCTCCTTTTCCCGAAATTCCTGCCGGCTCATAAAAAAGAATCCTTCGGAAAGGCGGCGGATAATATTTTCTTTCGTCTCCTGCTGCGTTGCCCCGCGATCCATATTCAAAAGATCACAGTACATCAAGATGCCCTCTTCGCCCATCGTATCCGTAAAAACTTCCGAAAGCGCCTGCTCCGCCCTGCCCAGCGCGGCAGAGACCGCAGCGGCATACGCTTTCAGTTCCGCGCGATCCCGGCTGCCCTCTGCTCCGCTGAGGCCTACGGTATCAAAAAGCGAAAAAAGCCTGCTGTATACCCCGCTATTCATATACATCCACCTGCACATCTTTCAAAACAAGATATTCCCCGGTGCGGCATGCCACAACGCCCTCATAAGAGGGATCTGCCGAGATTTCCGTAAACGCCGCGCCGCTGATACCGCTGACCGCCGCTGCAATGGACGAAACGGGAATCTCCCTGCCGATACGCTGCGCCGAGCAGACTTCCCGGATCCGGGCTTCCGCCTCTTGCGCCAACCGTTCCTTATCCGCACCCCGCATTGCCCGCACCGCAGCATAAACGGAAAATTCACTTTTCTGAGACAACGCCACGGCATAACCGGTGCCGCAGACTTCAAGTATCCCAAGTTTATCGTAGATCTGTTCCAAAACATAGGGGCTCGGGAAATCGCCGTTTTCCGTGCGTACAAACAGCGTATACTCGTTAAATTCCGGATCCATAATAAAAAGCGCGTCTGTAATGGTGTCTATCGTCAGCACGATCTCTGCAAAAGACTTAGGATTCACGCCGTTGCTCACCGTATGATAGGAATCAACCACCCTGCTCCTGAGCGCCTCATCCGTTTCCCGATCTGCCCCGCCCGAAAACGCGGTTTCATTGGTTACGGAAGAAACAGATGCCGGCGGATTCACCAAAACGGTTACACTGCCCGGTTCTGCATTGAACGCACTGCCCGCGGAAAGAGCCGTTGCCGCCGCCTGCACAGAAAGACTGCCGGCGGGTATAACGGCGGTTTCCTCCGTTGCAAACTGAATGAGCGGTTTGCCTTTCACCGAACAAACCGTGCCTTTCGGGATTTCCACATTGTTTTCCAGTTCCTGCGGCACGGAAAAGGTAAGCGTTCCTTTTGCGCTTGCCGCATTCTTGCGTTTTATACTGCGCATTGCGGCATGCCGGTCCAGATATTCGCCCGTGGCAGTCTGCGCAAACGCCTGCTTTAAGGCAAAATCGGCAGTGGTGCATGCGGCGTAAATTTCGCTTGCCACGGCTTTAAACCGCAATTCCGTTTCCGGGTTATCTTTCGCGTATTCTCCGCTCTCATTAAAAAATTCCGTTTCCATGGATTCCAAAATCTCATCATAAGTTATACTCAAACCGAAATGCTCACCAGCCTTTCTGCGCCGTTTATCAAAACCGTGATTGCATAGCCGGTTTCCGTTTTCTCAGCGCAGACGGGAAACATGCCGTTTTCGCCGCACAGTGCCTGCGCTGCGGCGCAAAGCGCATAAAGATTTTCCGGCTTTTTTGTAATTTTATAAAGATTGCTGCCGTAATCGCACTGCGGATAGAAATCACCCCTGTGCGTTTTCAGTGCCCTTGCCGTGTTTGCAAGCAAAAAAGATTCATATTCGTTTTCACTGTTAAAAACCGGCATATCTGTCACCCCTTTTCAAATTCTCCGTCCCTGTTGATCACAAGGGAATTAATGACCACACTGCCGTCATTTTTAAGCAGGATTCTTGCGCCGCCGAGCGATCTGATCTCAACCTCGCCCTGCGCAAGACCCTGCGTTTTCATTTTGGAGCCCGCCACCGCCGCGCCGGATGCACTGTTTACGATCAAAACCTCTTCCCCCACCGGCAGACGAAAAGAATAACCGTAAGGCGAAAAGCATTCTGAAGTTCTGGACGGCAGCGATGAATTCGCCTCTGTAATATTCTCTGCGCTCAGCGTGACCACACCGTTTTCGGCGGCGCTTTGCTCCGGGTTTTTAAAATTCCTGCTCAGCCACATAATTGATCAGCTCCCCGTTTATTTCTTTTCTTAAGGTAACAGAAGTGGAAGTGCCGCCTGCGTTTTTCTTTCTGATCAGTGCGCAGACCTCAAATACGCCTTTTACACCCAAACGCTCCAGATCGGCATACACAAGATCCGCAAGGCACAGATCCGCATCCCCGGCAAGCATAACCGTAACGGTAAAATAGTTTTCCAGCGAACGCGTGATCTGCCGCTGTGCCTCCGCTTCCCTCTGCCACACCGGCAGGGAAGACAGATTGATGAGTTTTCTTGCGGATATGCCTTTTTCTGCCGCAAAGCGGCTTTCCAGGCGGTATACATATTTTTCGGCAGAATTCGTTTTATAATCTATCCTGCTGATCACACTGCTTTGATCCACCGTAACACATGCGCTGAGCATTTTTTGCGCATCCAGTGTTTTTACCTTGCCCGGCGTTTCAAACACACGCAATTCCATCTCCGGCGTAACATAGATGCTTTTGCCGCAGGCGTACTGCATAAATCTGTCTATGGCGCCAAAACAGCTCTGCCCTTTGCTGACCACATATTCAGACTGCGAAAACACCTCCGGCAGCCCGCAGGAAAAGCCGAAAGGCCTTGCGTGATGATACCAAAGCTGCTTTGAGGTGGGGCAGTTATACTGACCGGGATACGCCTCGTTATCCACAAGCACCGCCGCGCCGGAACGCGCGTATACGAACAGCGTGTAACCGCTGTTATCTGCACGGATTTGAATTTTATCGGCAGAGCCGTTAAATATTTTTTTACCGTTTTGAAAAGCATATACCGCCTGAATACTGCTGACAGCGGTTTCAGAATAAAGATACAGCCGCAAACCGTCGCATGCGGCAGCCAGTTCACTGGAAAGTTCATAGGACAGCACTTTAAAACCCTTTAATTTTTCTCCGCCGGAAGTATATAGTTCAAATCTCATCTTATCCTTACCCTTTGCCCTTCCTGAAGATCAAAAGGCGTTTTAAAGCCGTTCAGTTCCATAATGCTTTCCGTTTTTACGCAATTGGCAGCAGCAATATCAAAGCAGTTCTCCCCGGCTTTGGCAAACACGAATGTGCGCGTTCGTTTATAGGTTCTGCCGCTTTTCTCTTCCGTAAATCCCAGTTCGTATGAGACGGAATCCTCCGCAGCGTTTTCCTTTATGCTTAAAGAAGAAAAATATGCGTAAAAAAACGTGCCGTCCGGCAGCATCAGCGGCCCCGCGCCCGGATCGTGATACAGAGCGCTGAGTGCTGCCGCAATTTTTTTGCCGTCTTTCCCAAACAACTTGCCGCTTGCTGTTATTTTTGCGGCTTTTTGGGCGATCTCCTCCACCGCGCTCCCCGCCGAAAGCAGGGAGCGCTCGCTGATATCCTTTGCCCTTTTCACCGTAACGGCGGCAGGATTCTGCGGGAATTCAAGTTCCTTGTATTTAAGCCTAATCATCATCTTTTATTCACCACCGACCGAAGGATCGTACCTTTTTGAATCCAGCCTTAAATATTCGGAAAGTTCATAAACAGCATCATATTCGTTCATCAGATCACCACCGTATTATTCATCATGAAAAGTAAGGGCGCCGGAGAAAGTTACCGTCAGGCGCATTACAAAGCATTCGCATGCCTCATCCGCGCGAATACCGTTTGCGCCTATCGAAACAGGCGTATCACGGCACAACGCGCCGAATATTCTGCCTGCCGTGTGCTCAAAATCAAAACCGCACTGATCAAACGGAACGTATACATCGGCAAAAACAGTGATCTGCCCTGCCTGCACGTCCTCGCCAAGGGCGGCGGTCTGCGCGTTTGCCTGCAGCACACCGCAGAGCACAGCGGGCTGTTCCGGAAGGGTGGGCTTCTGAACAGGCGCAAACGCGGACATCACTTTAAAATCATGAAAATACGCGTCCGCCCGGATCCGTTCCAAAACAAGATCCGTTATTGTTTTAAAATCCATCATTGCGCACCCCAAACCTTTCTTAAAACGCCCCAGTAAAACAATATTTCGCCGCCGGCAGAAACCTCTTCTTTCTTTTTGAAGATAAATTCTTCCTCCCCGAAAAGCACACGTGCGTTTTCCGAAAGGCGCATAATATTGTGGTTATACGGCCCGATAAAAGTAAAATAATCCTTGCTGACCCTGCCGGCAGGCGTTCTTTCCAATTCAAAATTGGATCGGTTGCTCCTCCATTTTTGCGCAATGACCGCAAAAAACGGAGTGGAGATCCATTCACCGTCTTTCAGAAAGACCTGTTTTCCTGCTTTCTGCAAACTGTTTTTAATTTTTAGCGCCCGATTCATTTAAACACTCTTAAAAGCAAAAGCGCTGCTTTCCACAAGATCCGCCGCACTGCTGCGCGCGGCAGCAAGGATCTGCCCGGCAGCGGCAGCCGCACCGGAACCGCCGCTGAAAGAAACATCCCCGGCGGTGAAAGAATCAAATCCGCCCGCCTGACTGCCGCAGCAGATCATATAATTTGCCTGCGCGGCGGCAAGAAACACAGCACGGTCGTCCGTTTCAAACGCTTTGTCTTTTAAGCGGGCGTAAACACTGCTGCACGCAAAATCAACCAGCGCCGCATAGCGCTCCGGCTCTCCTCCTGCCGCGCCCAGTTCTTTCAGGCATTCCAAAACACCTGCTCTGTCTATCATCGCCCGCACTCCTTTCCATTTTACTCGCCGAATTCAACAAACTTGCACGCATCGGGGAATATCTTCGAAAATCCCGCAATGGTGGTAACGGTAGCTCTTTCCAACTGCCTGTCGATCAATTTGTCATACTCCGTTACGACGCCGCCGGCGCATACTTTTTCAAGCGCGGCATTTTTATCCAGCGCAATAATCTTATCGCCGCCGAGCGCATCACATTTCACAATCTCCGCGCCAAGCGGCGTGATCATTTTACCCGTTCCGTGAAAATTCTGACCCGCCGCGGAATCCTTGAACTCCGCCATGTTGAGCAGGGCGGAAATGCTTGGCACGCCTGCGATAACCGTTGTCATCGTATAGGGGGAAATCTTCGCCCAAAGACTGATCAGATCATTATATGTTACCGTATCGCCGGACGCGCTGATCACCTCTGAAGTGCCGTCATCCAGCGCGGCAATGGCATCCGCGAACTGGGAACGCGCAATATACGAACCGATCTGCTTCAGTGTAACGGTGAAAAGATCCAGCTTTTGAAATTTGATTGCCTCATAGGACGCAACCAGCATTCTTCCTCGTTTATAAAGGCGGGTTAACTTGTCCTTAGCCCTGATGGTGGTCTCCGGAATGAAAGCGCCCTCACCAACGGCGGCAAGTTCCTTTTCCTCTTCGGACGGCACACTTTCCACAGATCGGTAATCCAAAGAATCCACCTCCGTTGTGGTGGCAATGATCTTGGAAAGCAGATCCGCTTCCTCTACGCCCTGCTGCACGGCACGGCTGATATATTCCGGAAACAAAACGGCGGAATCACTCGTCTGAAAGAATTTGGACACGCTGTCCGATCCGGCGCCGGACACCTTAATATCAAATCGTTTGAGCTGGCGCTGATAAGCGTCAAGCCCTTCCAATTCCGTGCCGATATAGTTTTCTGACGGATCCACCGCCTCAAGTGAAGCAGTAAACCCTTTGGAAGAGGCGTAAAGCCCCTTATCCAGTTTCAATGTATCAAATGCCATAAAACATCCCTCCCGGATCAAAGTATAACGCCGATTGTTTTCTGATCGGTGTCTATCTCCACAACAAGGCGCGCCTGCTTGCCGGACGCCGCAATCTTCACACCGCCGCTGCCGTCTGCGGTAAGATATTGCCAGCCGCATTTCGGCGTGCCCGCAGTGTAAGAAAGTTTTGTATAGCCGCTGATCATAACCGGGGCAAACTTATCGCCGCCCTGCGTGGCTATGCCGGCAAATTCCTCATCCGCCTTGCTGTTTGAGATCAGCCCCGAATCCGCAACCGTAACCGGGCTGCCTGCGGTGACCGGCTCTGCGGCAAGAAACGTGAGCACCTGCTCTTTAAATCCTTTAAATCCAACTTTCATCAGTTATCCTCCTAAATTTTGAACTCGCTCAGCGCGCCTTTTGCCTTCTGCTCTTTCTGCCTTACAAGCTGCGGAGCAGGTTTTTCACGCCGCGCGCGCTGCTTTTCAAACGCCTCTTTAAAACTTACAAGTTCCTTTGCCGTCATGATATCGGCAACGCGCTTGAAAATCTCCGTATCCAGTTCCGGCAGTTCCCTGCCGCACAGTTTTACCAGATCCCGCACCAGTGTTTTTCTGTACTCTCTGCCGAGGGCGGCGTCATCGCGCAGTTCATCCATCATCTGCACAAGATAAGCCGCCTCCCCGTCCGAAACGGCAGTGCCGCCGGATCTTAATTTTTTAAGAATATCCTCTGTCATCGTACCGTCCTTTTCCATATCAAATGCTTTTTCCACACCTGCGTTTCTCTGCGCAGGCACTGCCACAAAACTGAATTCATATGCGTCGCACACATCATCCAGAATCGTATAACACAGTTTTCCGCCGTACGTGCCGCCCGGCTTATGGCCGCAGTATTCCCTGCTTTTTTCCGCGCCGCAGACGGAACACACCCGGCTTTTTGCGCTACAGGAAACGGAAACCTCCTTTTTGATCCCGGCGTCAATATCCCGGATCAGCGATTCGTTTTCCGGCGTTCGAACCATATACGCTTTTGCCCGCAGGGCAACGTAATCCTCTCCGTCCGCCGTTTTTTTGCCCGGTATTTTTTCAAGGCGTGTATCAAACACTCTTGCTGTCTGATCCTCCGCCTTCATGGAATGATCCTTGATGCCGGTTTTGCCCACAAAAAGGTTTTGCAGCGCGCTAAGCGCGTTCACGGAAAACTTTTCAAAATCCCTGTCTATCTCATTGTCACACAGCGTGACCTCAAACGCATACAGTTCGTCTGCCGAAAACGCGCGGCGTGTAAAAGCGCGGATCTTTTCGTAATCGCTTTGGTTAGGCGTGTATGCCTTAACGGTAAATCTATCCGTCATTACAGCCCTCCTTAAGCAGTTTTTCAGCCTGGGCGGTGTAAAGCCGCGCCCTGGCATGCTCGGTCTCATCCTGAAGCGTAATATCTGCCCATTTCACGCTGACCGGCAGATCAACACCGCGGATCTCAAGATACTTTCGTGCGATCCTGATGAGCACCGGCGTAATGATTTTTCTGTAAGCCTCCAGCTCCGTGGTAAGCATATCCGCCTGCTGCTGGCTCATGCGTTCCGTAGTGGACCATGAAAAACCAAGCATATACGGGGGCAGCCCCGTTTTGGCGATGATCTGCTCCAAGAGCTGGCGAACCGGTATTTCGCTGGAAAGCACATTGTTGTCCGCCCCGATCACCTTTACGCTCACATCGCCCACGGCAACAAAATCTTTAACGGTATCCCGGCTGCTCATGGCGTCCTGCCACGCGCGGCAGATCTGTTCCGCCCTGTTTTTGGCTACGCCGGCATCCGTGTCTCCGTCGGCAGGCTTATAAGTTACGGCGTACCGCAGATTCCCCGCGTGTTCCCAGTTTTCTCCGATCGTGTGATAGACCGTCATCAAAACATCTGAAATAAACGGCAGCCCCCTTAGAAGACTGGTGCCCAGAATACTGCCCGGCTCCGGATTCAGCGCGGAAAAAACAATCAGATCCTGCCTTGGCAGTTTTTTGCCGCCGTTGTAGAATTCAAGATCCAAATCATTCTGTGCCCGTTTCACTTCAAGCGCGCTCAGTTCGCCGTTATAAAGCGCGTAAAAGCCGTTGTCATCCGCAATCATTTCCCCAACGGCGCTGCCGTATGTAAGCAGATCCGAAAGATACGTGGAAACGAACGCGCTGATTCCCGTCTGATTGCCGCCCACGTCCACGGCCTCAAAAAAGCCGTTCATTTCGGCGTCTACCGCCGCGCTGCCCGTTTCAAACGTAAAATCGTTCATCAGGCGGATGATTTTCAGCACGGCAGCGTCTATCACGGGCACATTTTCCCGGAGTGAACGGTAAACACGATTGTTCAGCCCCAGATTTGCAAAACTGCCCATGCGCGCATAACGCCGGTTTGAAAACGCACTCGTCTGCACTGCCGCTGCCGCGGTCTCTTTTGCTTTGCCGGACTTTCGCTTGCCAAACAAGCCCAAATCCTCACATCCTTTCCACCGCAAAGGTATAAATATCCTCGCTTTTTCCGTATAAAACGGTAGAAACAAAATAGCGGATATCATCCATTGCGTGGTCGTTTTCTTTTTTCGGCGAATCCCTTTTTATATCGTTGTCCCAGCGGTAAACGGAAAATTCGCGGATCGCGTCCTCACACTCGGGATAAAAATAAATATCCTCTTCTTTAAGCGCGCGGCAGACCAGATTGATGCCCTTTAAAACATCGTTATCCGCCTTAATGACCCGGTATGTTCCGTGGCGGCGCACCGTTTGAGCAAAACTTGCGGCAGACGGATCTATGATCAGCGCCTCTATCTTCCTGTTGCCGGCAAGGGCGCAAAGGCGCTCATAATATTCCTCATCCGTTAGCTGCACGCCCGTATCCCTGGCAGAATGGTAATATTCGCCGATCCGGTACCACTTTGAGCCGCTCTTTCCCCAAAGGCCCAGCGAAAACGGATTCACCGTGCCGTAATCGCAGGAAAGATAAAACTGCGAAAAACCGCCGCTGCTTTTTTTGATATGCCGCTTTGCGCTGAACATTGGGTAGACCAAACCGTCCGCCGCCACCCATTTGCCCTCTATAAACCGCTCGTAAAACGCACCGGAATACAGATTTTTATATCTGCTTATGACCGCGCGTGAAAGGGATGGGTTATCCTCCATCGTAAAATGGAGATAGAGCATTTTTTTCTGGTTTCTTTTTAAGATCCATTCGTTGTAGAACCAGTGAAACGGATGCTCCGGATTGCAGTTGAACCAGTATTTGGCGTCCTCCAGCGAGCATCTTGCAAGCGCCTGTTCCACAAAAGATCTGGGCATCAGGGCAGCTTCGTCCAGCAAAACGCCGCCCAGCGTCATGCCCTGAATCAAAGCGGCGGAGGATTCATCGCGCCCGCCGAACAAATAAAACCGGTTTCGCCTGCCGCCCCTTTCTATCTCAATCAGGTTGCGGCTCAGTGTATAATTGCAGACAAAGCCGAGGGAAGTTAAAACGGGAATCAGCGGCGTTACCACATTGCGCCTGAGCGAGGCAATCGTTTTGCCGCAAATGGCAAAAGATGTTTCGTTAAAGCGGTAAAACGCCCAGCTTATAAATGATATACTCATACAAAGCGTTTTCCCGGAACGCACGGCGCCGTCACAGATGAGGCCGTTTTTATCCGCCGCGGGGCTGCCCGAACACCACCACGTTAAAACGGCAAGCTGTTTTTTGGAAAAGGGATAAAATTTATTCGCCATATTCCTCACGCAGCGCAGCGGCGGCGTTGCCGGCGCTCTCTTCCAGCGCGCGGTAAAAACTCAGCGGCTCAGAAGACTCCGTTTGTGAAAATTCCCATAATTTTTCAAGCGCTTTTATACGGTCAAAAAATTTGATTTCCATGCCGCCGCCTTTCGGTTTCTTGATCTCGCTGATATTGAAAAGATCATAGCCGGGCAGTTTTTCAAGTATCTCTTCCTCATTTGCAAAAAGGAGCGCGGCAGCGTCCCGCACATTGCCGAAAGCAAGCTGCCGGAATCCGTCCGCAATCTCCTCCCGAAGTGTTTTCTTTTTTCTTCCCATATCCGCCTCCGTTTGCAGTTTTGAAAGGTCCTTTCACCCTTAAGGCGGAAAACGGAGTTTTCATAGCATAAACAGGCTATAATTTGAAAAGATTTTCAAAAAAATTTTTCCGCAAATAAAAAAATCCACAAAAAAGCGGCAGCTGAAATCAGCCGCCGCCAAAAAACATGTTTACTTTACTTCATAACGAACTGCGCAACGCCGTCTTTATCAAAAGAAACATTTACTGTTTTTCTTGCCTTTTTGCCGTCCTGAAAAGTAACGGTTATCGTCACCTCGTCAACCGGCAGTTCGCTTTTGTCCGTATCCGGGTCGGCAAGGAGGGTATCCACTGCTTTTCAGGTTGGTAATAAACGCTTGACAAATTCAAAATATCTTCCGCGTCATGTGCGTTGCCAAGGTGAAGAAACTTATTCAAAACAGCAGTTTCGAATAAGTTTCATATTTATCCCTAAACAGCTCATCTGTTATTTCTTTTTTCATTTCTTCTTCCTTTCACGCGCGGTGAACGTTTGTAAAACGAATAGAAAAGCACGGGTCCCGTTACCGCCTTTCACCTATAACACAACCGGGCGGGCAAAACGGTCACATTTTTAAAAAAAGCAGGCGGAAAAGCATTTTGCTTTTCCGCCGGCCTGTTCAGATAAGTGATTTAAAATTTATCCCTTGGCGTATACGTTGTATGCAGCAGGTGATGCGCCTTTTCGCCGTTTGGCTTGCCGAAATACTCTTTATAAAGCCTTTCAATAACAGGCGAATCGTGCGAACGTCTGATTTTAAGCGCCTTATCCTCATCATAAAGCGCCTTGGCGCGCAGTTCTTTTATCGGAACCGTATTTCTGGTTGCGTCCCTTTGAATCGGCTGACCGCCGCCGTTTATGCACCCGCCCGGGCACGCCATGATCTCTATAAACTGATAGGGCGAATTGCCGCTTTCCACTTCCTCGCAAAGTTTTCTTGCGTCTGCAAGCCCGCTTGCGGCGGCAACTTTTATTTCCATGCCCGCAACATTGTAAGTTGCGGTTCTTATGCCGTTTACACCCCTGACCTCGCTGAAATCAACCAGTTTGAAATCGCCGTCAAGGATATTCGCCGCCGTTCTTAAAGCCGCCTCCATAACTCCGCCCGTTGCGCCAAAGATAACGCCCGCGCCGCTGGCAACATCAAACGGCGAATCAAACGCCTCGTCTTTAAGCGCGTTGAAATTGATTGCCGCGCCGCTGATCATCTGCGCAAGTTCGCGCGTTGTGATGGCGGCGTCCACATCGCCCGCCATTTCCGGGCGCGTGATCTCAAATTTCTTTGCCGTGCAGGGAATTACGGAAACCACATACAGATCTTCCGGCTTAAGATTATTCTTTTCACAATAATATGTTTTAAGCAGCGCGCCGAACATCTGCTGCGGCGATTTGCAGGTGGAAAGATTCGGCAGCAGGGAATGGAAATTATGCTCCGCAAATTTCACCCAGCCGGGGCAGCACGAAGTGAACATCGGCAGCGGCTTTTTGTTTTTGATCCTGTCTACCAGTTCATTTGCTTCTTCCAAAATCGTGAGATCGGCAGTAACGTCCATGTCAAACACAGCGTCTGCGCCAAGCCTTCTTATTGCGCCGGGCAGTTTCTTTTCAACATTAGTGCCGATCGGCAGATCAAATTCCTCGCCGAGCGTTGCGCGGATCGCCGGAGCCGTAAAGAATACCACCTTTTTATCCGGATCCGCAATAGCCTCCCACACATCGGGAACGCTTGATTTTTCATACAGCGCGCCAACGGGGCAGGAGACCACACACTGGCCGCAGCCTACGCAGGAAGTTTCCTGAAGCGGAATATCAAACGCGCAGCCGATCGTTTTATTATGCCCCCTGTTTCTGGGGCCGATCACACCCACGGTCTGCTTATGGCACATGGCGGTGCAGCGCATACAGTGGATACATTTATTATTGTCCCGCACCAGATAAGACGAAGAATAATCTATTTCCTGCAATTTATCCGTATCCGGGAACCTGTCTTCATCCACACCATAATCCTTGCAGAGTTTTTGCAGTTCACATCTGTCTGACCGAACGCAGGAAAGGCATTTTTTATGATGCTCAGAAAGCAAAAGTTCCAAGGTTGTCTGCCGTGACTGGCGCACCTTGGGCGTATTCGTCCAGACTTCCAGCCCTTCCTCTACCGGGTACACGCAGGAGGCAACCAGGCTTCTTGCGCCCTTTACCTCAACAACGCACACACGGCACGCGCCGATGCAGTTGATATCTTTCAGATAGCAGAGCGACGGTATATCTATACCGGCAAGCCTTGCGGCCTCTATAATCGTTGTGCCTTCCTCCGCCTCAACGGGTATGCCGTTGATCTTAAGTTTTACCATTTCCATCGCCCCCCTTATCTCTTTTCAATGGCCTCAAAGTGGCAGTTGCTCATGCAAAGCCCGCACTTGATACATTTATCCGGATCTATCGTGTGCGGCTCGCGCACATTGCCCGTGATTGCGCCTACCGGGCAGTTGCGCGCACACAGCGTGCAGCCCCGGCATTTTTCGGGATTGATCGTAAACGAAAGCAGCGCTGTGCACACATGCGCCGGGCAGCGTTTGTTTTTAATATGCTCAAGATATTCCTCGCCAAAGGCGTTAAGGGTGGACAGAATCGGATTTGCCGCCGTCTGCCCCAAAGCGCAAAGCGAGGAGCTCTTCATATGATTGGAAAGTTCCTTGATCTTATCCAGATCCTCCACCGTGGCAGTGCCGTCTGTGATTCTGGTTAAATAATCCAGCAGTTTGCGTGTGCCTATACGGCACGGCGTGCACTTTCCGCAGCTTTCATCCACCGTAAATTCAAGATAGAATTTTGCAAGATCCACCATGCAGGTATCTTCATCCAGAATGATCATACCGCCGGAGCCCATCATGGAGCCGATCTCAACCAGGTTATCATAATCTATGGGAACATCCATATAATCCGCGCTGATACAGCCGCCGGACGGACCGCCCGTCTGCGCCGCCTTGAATTTTTTGCCGTTCGGCACACCGCCGCCGATCTCCTCCACGATCTCGCGGATCGTAGTGCCCATCGGCACTTCAACCAGACCAACATTGTTGATCTTGCCGCCGAGGGCAAACACTTTGGTGCCCTTGGATTTTTCCGTGCCGATGGAGGAATACCACTTTGCGCCGCGCAGAATGATCGGCGCAACATTTGCGTAGGTCTCCACATTATTCAGGATGGTCGGCTTGCCGAAAAGGCCTTTCACAGCGGGATAAGGCGGTCTCGGTCTCGGCTCGCCGCGGTTGCCCTCAATGGAGGTCATGAGCGCCGTTTCCTCGCCGCACACAAACGCGCCGGCGCCGAGGCGGATATCAATATCAAACTCAAAATCCGTGCCCAAAATATTTTTACCGAGCAGTCCGTATTCCCGCGCCTGCTCAATTGCAATCCTGAGCCTTGAAACGGCGATCGGATATTCCGCACGCACATAAACAAAGCCCTGTTTTGCGCCGATCGTGTAACCCGCGATCGCCATGGCTTCTATAACAGCGTGGGGGTCTCCCTCCAGAACCGAACGGTCCATAAACGCGCCGGGGTCGCCCTCATCCGCGTTGCAGCAAACATATTTCGTGTCGTTTTCCTGCGCCATGGCAAAGGACCATTTGCGCCCGGTGGGGAATCCGGCGCCGCCCCTGCCGCGCAGCCCTGCCTCCAGCAGTTCGTCTATCACCTGCTGCGGCGTCATCTGCGTCAGCACTTTGGCAAGCGCCTGATAGGCGTTTGCGCCGATCGCCTCCTCAATATTTTCGGGGTCTATCATGCCGCAGTTGCGCAGGGCAATGCGCATCTGTTTTTTATAAAAAGAAGTTTCGGCAAGCGGAATCGTACTGCCGTCTTTATGTACCGTTTCCGGGTAAAGGTATTTGTTGATCGGCTTGCCGCCTTTTTTCAAATGGCCGGCAACGATCTCCGGGATTTCCTGCGCGGTGACTTTGCTGTAAAAAGACCCTTCGGGATAGACGATCATAATTGGGCCGAGCGAGCAAAGGCCGAAACAGCCTGTTCTGACCACAAGCACATCGTCTATACCCTGCGTTTCCAGTTCTTTATTCAGCGCTTTAAGCACTTTTTTGGAGCCGGAGGAAGTGCACCCCGTGCCGCCGCACACCAGCACCTGTTTTCTGTATTCCGTTTTCTTTTCCAGTTTTTCACTTTCAGAAGCGGCAAGTTTTCTGACCAAAACAATATCCCTGTTGCGTTCTTTGATCGCATTGAGTTCACTGATCGTCATCAGACACACCGCCTTTCTCATTCTCTATATACATATCCAGTATCGCGTCCACCTTATCTACATCCAGGTTGCCGTACACCTCGTCGTCGATCATAATAACAGGCGCCAGTCCGCACGCGCCTACGCAGCGGCAGGAATCAATGCTGAACAGTCTGTCCTCTGTGCATTCCCCGTTTTTGATGCCAAGCTTTTCCTCAATGCGCTCCAGCACTTTGTTTGCGCCTTTCACATAACACGCTGTGCCGAGGCAAACGGAAATCTGATGCTTTCCCTTGGGTGTAAGGTTAAACTGGCTGTAAAAGGACGCAACGCCGTAAACATCGGAAATGGAGATATTCAGCGCTTCAGAGATCCTTTGCTGTATCTCATACGGCAGATAGCCGTAGATCTCCTGCGCCTCCTGCAAAACAGGCATCAGTCTGCCCGGCATGTCCTTATATTTTTCAAACACTTTGTTTAATTTTTCCCGCTGGCTGCGGGTTTCATCCGTAAGCATATTCTTCATAGTACTCCCCCGATTTTTGAAAAAACGAATTGACTTTTATTTTACAATAAAATTTAACAAAAATCTATACTTTTTCAATAAAAGTTTTGAATATTTGGTTATTTTTTTATCAATTTAGCACAAATCCGGCTTTTTTCTTTTTAAAAGAGCAAAAGAAATCAGCGCCAAAACAGCGAAAAATGCAAGGCGCTGGCGCAAAAACAAAACGGGGTGAAATTTTACGCGCGCAATTTTCTCCGCCGGAATTTTATAGTTGCAAATACAAACCAGTCATTATATACTTAAATTAGGGGTATTATGCATAAAAACCAAAATCCAGACGCAAAGCGGCAGAGCAAAAGATATGGACAACAAAAATACAAAAGAAAAACAAGTGAATTATATGTATTTTCCGTTTGATTACGGCGGAATAAGGGGAAAGATCAAACAGTTTTTCACGGCAGTATGTGCCAACACCATCTTGCTTGCCGAGCTCTCACCTTTGTACTTCGGCGCGGCGATCGGAGCAGATCAGATTATCTTTGCGCGCACGGGGTTTGCCGATTTTTGGCTGTGGTCTATCCTTGGCTACATCCTTTTGGGTGCGATTCTTGCCGCAGTCTATCTTGTATGCTTATATTTTGGGAAAGCCGGCGTTTATCTCTATGACGATTCCACCGTTGTCATAAAAAGCGTTATCACATACCGGCGCACCTTTCAGCATACCTTTCCCTATCTGAGATACGGGAAAAAGCACACCTTTCGTGTGTGGGAGATCAGCGATATTCAGATGCCGCACTGCCGTGCGGACGTACGCTGGAGAAAAGACATTCCCACTCCGTATATCCAGATTATGGAGGTGCCGAAATACGGGCAGTTTATCCTTTTGGAAAGGATGGACACCTTTGTTTTTACATTTGTATTGCAAAACAACAAGACATTTTACGATGAGATCCTAAAAAGAAAATACGCCTGCGAAGAAGAACAAGGAGGAACCAGCTGTGCCGACCAATGAAGAACTCATCCGAAAATGCATTGAATTGATCAGAACCGATGACAGGGTAAAAAGAATGGTAATATCCACCGCCGTTGTATTCGCCGTGTTTGTCATTGATCTGATCATTTATGAAGTGCGCCACAAAAATCCAAAAAGAAATAATGCCGTCTGCCCCGCCAAGGCAAAAACAGGAGCGCTCTGTTACATGATAGAGAAAATTATATGAGAGGAGCCGCAACATGGATATTTGGAGCCTGCTGCGCAAAAACAAAGCAACCTATGCCGATCTTGAAAAATCGGTTTTTTCAAGGAAATACCTTAACGCTTATGAAAATTTTGATTATTCGTTTGATGGGCCGGTCTTTCACCCCCGGTGGAACAGAGAAACGTTTTATGCAGGAACCGAAAAAGAGCAAAACAGCTTGTTTTTTCAGAATGTTCTGGACGGTGAAACGCCGCCCGAAAACTATTTTGCCCGTGAGCATGAAACCGTTTTATTTGCCGAAAAATTTTTTAAACGCACGTGTTATGCGTTTTATTCCATAGCCAATGATTCGCTGAACCGAAACAGTCCGGCAAAAGGTTCCAAAGATGTGCTTGCACATTCTGCGTATCTGAATCAAAACAACGCGGCGTTTATAAAGGTACGCAGCAAAAAAATCTTTGAAGAGATCTGTATTCTGGGAATAAGGGAAATTGCGCTTGTATACCTGCTGTTTCCCCAAAAGAAAACCATTTTGATACCGGATGAATGCCGGATCACTGTTTTACAAGAGCACGCGGAAGGAGGCAAACCGTAATGAAATACTACACCAAAGCATGGTATAACCGCGTTCTTCAAATGAGTAAAGACGAAAACGGTTATCAAAAATATTATGCAGCGCACAGCGGGGAACTGCCGGATTGGTATACAAGCCGTTTTCGTTTGCATGATTCCAAGATCATCCATGCAACAACGGAAAAAAGCGACCGCGGGAAAGATCTTACGTTAAAGATCTTTCATGACGAAAGCCACCAGATCTTTCTGTTAAAACTCAGGAACGCAAAAATCATGGAAAGCACCTTGCTGGCAGGAAAATATTTAATTGCAGACGAACTGTATAAAACAAACGGCGGCTATGAATTCCACCTGCTGCTGGCGGACGATAAGAATGCGCTGAGTTATTTTACCGCCGCCTGTGCCGGGATAGAAAAGGCAATGCCCGACGCGCTGCCGCTTTACAGCTTGTATGAATATTGCATTCCGGGCAGGCTGTTTTTCGAATCCGAATCTTTTTATAACCGTAAAACAAAAGAAATTGTTTTAAAAGAACGAGATTCAAACCGGGGCGGTGATCCCGATCTTATCCCCCTGCCCAAGCTGCACAATGCAGATCTGCACGGCGAATTTTTACAACGGCTGAAAAGCCCGAAAATCAGCGACTATCTCCGGCAGTTTAAAGAAGATACAAAAGAAAGACGATCTGCCGAATATGCAATACTTACCGCTTTGAATCGATGGGTTTTCAACACGCTGACCGGCGATTACGAATATTTCTGCCTTTCAAAGCTGAAACCGATTGCAGAAAAATGGTCAAACAAACACAATATTGCCGTTGACACGCATCTGATCCTGCCGAAAAACTATATTTTAAACCATCCGCCGGCGGATGAGGAGATCAACCTGCCTTAACCCAAGGCAAAACGCCGCCGGTTTTTATCCGGGCCATAAAGTGTTTGGCTGCATTTTTGGCAAGTTCTTAAAATTTTTTGTTTATTTTTACAAAAAATAACATTTTTATAAATAAATGTGTTAAAATGATATTGTATTTATCACCACCAACACCCCGGTGATAATGCCGGCCATGTGCCGAAAAAAGGAGCGGACAAAAGTCCGCTCCGATTTTTTAACGAAAGAAAAAGTTTGATTTTAACAGCATTTATAAATCTGCCGAAAACGCAGGGCATATAAAAACCGCGGCTGCTTTCAAGCAGCCGCGGTTAATTTATTAACCGGTCATTTTCAATTTAACGGTGATCAAACAGATCATTTAAGTGAAAATTCCGCATAAACCCCGTAATGATCGCTTACATAGCCCTCCGGTATATCATCCAGTATCTCATAATTAAGCGTATTAAAATCATCAGACACAAAGATAAAATCGATCGGCTCCGATCTGTCCGTTTCACCCCGGTTCTGATATGTTCCGTCTGCCCTGTCCGGAAAAGCGGAAAGCGTATCACTGAGTTCTGCGGCAACGGCATTATAAGCCGCCATGCCGCGGTTCTGATTAAAATCGCCAGTAAGAACGATCTGCGCCTGCGGATATTTCTCTGACAGTGCCTGCATGCGCTGCATGATAAGCCGCGCGCCGAAATTTGCCGCTTCACTGCTTGCATTATCAAGATGCGTATTCATATGGAGCAGTAATTTTCCGGTTTCTGTTTCCCGCAAAAGCACCCATGTGCATATTCTGTTGTACCCGGCGCCGTCATACTTGCTTTGGGTATCCGGAGTTTCCGAAAGCCGGAAAGTGTCCTTATCCACAGCAGTGTATTTATCTTTACGCCAGAAAACCGCATTCATTTCAGATTTATTTTCATTTTCATCTCCGTGCGTTTAACCCCATAGGAATCCTAATCGCTCATCAGCGTTTCAAGGCTGCCAAGCCTGATTCAGTTCCTGCGTACCGATTATATCAGGCTAAATCGTGTTCATACAATGCGCAAAGCGCTGAACTCTTTTGTATAATAAAGCATTTCCAAAAGGCTTCCTCAAGGCACGGCACGGTTAAAAGTTACAGCTGTTACACTGCCTTCCTCCATTCTGTCTATAGAAGTATACTTTTAATCGGGAACCATTACCGGCTGTGTAAAATCGCCGTAAAGCCTTGCGCCCTGGTACCATTTCCATGCTCTGACACGCACGTAATACGTTTCATTGCTGTCTGCACCGATTGCATAACTGGTTGCGCCGGAACCCGTAATAAACGCGCCGTTTACATCCTGCTGGAAATCTTTATCTGTTGACCACTGAATGTAGTAGCCGTGAGACGCCTGCACATCCCATTTTGCGTTGATCGTGCTGCCGTTCATTTCGGCGCTGAAATTCAAAACAGGGGACGGCGCTGCACACACATGGGTTTTGGATGAGGCGGAGCCGTAATCGTTATACGCAACAACCATTACGTTATATTCCCACGCTGCAACAAGATCCGTAAACACAAATCTGTTTTCCTCTGTTATACCCTTTAAGGTTTCCGTGTAGCCCGGCTGACCGTAAGTGCCTGTATAGATATATACACGATATCCGTCCGCTCCGGCAACGTTGTTCCATTCAAGGTAAAGATCCGTTCCGCCGTCACCGCGCGCATACACGTTATAGCCTATTGGCGCCTGGGGTTTTGTGCCGGCTTTTACCGCAGCGCAGAAATCGCCGTAAAGCCTTTGATCCTGATACCATTTCCACGCCCGAACGCGCACATAATATGTATCATTGCTGTTTACCGGGATCGTGTAACTGGTTGCGCCGGAACCCGTAATGAACGCGCCGTTTACATCCTGCTGAAAATCTTGATCTGTTGACCACTGAATGTAGTAGCCGTGGGACGCCTGCACATCCCATTTTGCGGTAATGGTATTGCCGTTTGCCGTGGCTGTAACATTTTCAACCGGCAGCGGCGCCGCGCATACTCTGGTATTGGATGACGCATAGCCGTATTCGTTATACGCAGTAACCTTTACATTATATTCCCATGCCGGGATGAGATCCGTAAACACGAATCTGTTTTCACTTGTTGTGCCCTTAAGGGTTTCGGTATACCCCTCTTCACCGGGAGCGCCCGTATAGATATAAACTTTATAACCGTCTGCACCTTCAACGCGGTTCCATTCAAGGTAAAGATCCGTTCCGCCGTCGCCGCGCGCATACACATTATATCCTGTTGGCGCCTGCGGTTTTGGGCCTTCCGGTTTCTCTTGCGCAAGGGTGGTGACAGAGATCTCCGAGGAGGCACTATGCTCTGCATTGGCTGCGGTTACGCGAATTTTGTATTCCGTGTTTGGAGTAAGGCCGGTAAATACATATTCGTTTTCCGTTACCGTTTTGATAAAAGCAGCCGGGTCATGGGTTGCGTCATAGATCTGATATTCTGTTGCGCCCTCCACATCATCCCAAAACACGGTAAAGCCCGTTTGGGTAAGCTCTTTTGCCTTTAAAACAGGCGCCGAAACTTCCGGCAAATCAGGTTCCGGCGGATTCACTTCCGTAAGTTCCACAAAATAGGAAACCGGGCCGGTGATTTTTGTTGACTGACAGATAATAAGATATTCTTCACCAGCATTGAAAGTTTCCGTAATATCAAAATTAAGATTTATCTTGCCGTCCATTTCACTGTCCTGACCCTCGGCTATAGTCTCGCCGGTGCTGTCATTGATAAAGCACCACGGATCAACGGTATCATCACCAAAATGTGAAGTCAGGCGGTACTCACCTGTTCTTTCCGGCGTGAAAGTAAGTCGATAATTGTCACCGCTGTGATCAAGAGTAACGGTAACCGTTTGCCCGGGACTGATAGTGCCATGACCGGATGCAAACGCAACGCCTGCCGGCAGAACGCAGACCGCCATGATCAGGCTGAGTATCAGACTGAATACTTTTTTCATGGAAAGCACCTCTCCTTTTATTTTCTGAAATCATCTATATTTTTATTATAAAATAAATACAAAGTGTATTCAACCGGTAATTCAATCCTTCATAAAAAGTTAAAATTTAAGAGCAAAACAACACAAGGAAAAAGCAAAGTCCGCCCTGATCTGGGATCAGAGCGGACTCTTTTCTAAAACAAACAAGATTATTTAAAGGTATGCTGCAGAATGGAATGATCCCTTGCGTTGATATAGCCGTCGCTGTTCACATCCATAACGGAATCGTAATTTGCGTCGCCCTGCTTTGCGTTATAACAATCCTCAAGGCTTATTGTATATTCCTCGCCGCAGACAGAGCACCTTGCAGTTGCAACGAACCCTTCGTAACCAGCCACTTCATAACTGTGCTGCGCATTCCAGACAACATAAATGTCCGTATCGGCAGTTATATTTTTACCGTTCGCACTCCAGGAGGGGCAAACATAGCCGGACGGAGCCTGCGGAAACGCAGGCGCAGCCGAATCGCCGCCGGCGGTAACATACAAATAATCCATAAGGCTGCCGCCCTGTGCGTCATAATAAGAAACTTTATAAAAATCTTTTGTTACATTAACATGCACATTCATATTGGCAGCGCCCGACAGCCCTACGTTGTAAGCGTAATCAAATCCGTTTTGTGCGGCAGAATAATCCGAAAATTCAAAAGCCCCGGTCTGCGCGTTATATTCGCCTGCAGCAGACGGCTCCACCACATTCTGCGCAAGCAGGCCGCTGACGGGAACGGAAAATGTTTTTCCGTTTGCCGCTGCGGCAGCCGTAACAGACTGATTACCTATATTCTGCTGCGTAACATTGGTAAGCTGCGTATTTGCGGAAAGATCCAGATACGTCAGGCAGTTATCACTGCAGATCAGCGTTTGAAGCGCCGGATTATGAGAAAGATCAAGCGCCGTGATCTGATTGGTATGACAGCTTAAGCGAGTCAGCCCCGTGCACGCGCTTACATCCAGAGAAGTCAGCGCGCAGCCGTAGCACTGCAGATCCGTGATACCTGCCGGCAGAATTAAACTTGCCAATTCCGAGTTGCCGAAACAATACAGCGTTTTCAGCGCGGTATTTGCAGATAGGTCAAGCGAAGTCAGGGCATTTCCGTTTATGGTTAAATACTCCAGGTTCTGAAGCGCGGAAAGATCAACGCTTTCCAGCCCGAGCGCGCCGGCATAGAGTTCTTTCAGATTTGTGAAATATTCTATGCCCTTCAGATCCGTAATCTGCCCGTAAGGTATGGAATAAACGAACAGGGGCATATTGGTTACCTGCGCCGTTTCCTCCGGGCTTAAAAAGAGATCTTTGTTTGTATCATAGCGTTCTTCCACAACACTTCTGAAATGATCATCCGGGAAGTTGACGGCGTTGATCTCAACGCCGTCCTGCGCGTTTGCAAACACAAGCCCGGTAAAGCAGGAAAGCGCCAGAATGAAAGCAAAAAGCGCAGATAAATTTTTCTTTAAAACTTTGTTCATTGCCCTGCTTCCTCCTTAGAATCCCACTGTAAACGATACGGGGATCGTGTTGCTGATCTGCGTGCCGTCGCTCAAAGTGATTGTGCAGGTGATATCCGCCTGATAATTATTTGCCAAAATCACGCCGTCCACCTTAACAACACCGTTTTGATCCACGGTTACCTTGGAATTGCTGGATTTCCATTCAATGGAAGTGTAATTCTCAGCCGCCTCCGGATAAGTATTGATGGAAAGCTGAATGCTCTTGCCATACAGATTGATATTCTTGTATGCAACGGAATCAACTTCTTCACCGTTATATACGAATTTGAACGATTCAATCCGTTTCAGCGCGTCCGTTACCATGATTGTTCTGGTAATCTCCGAAACGCGGTCATAATCATCGGTAACGGTATACGTGATTGTAATTCTGCCGTATTCGGCGTCATTATCCTTAAGAACGGTTATCGTATCTCCGCTTACCTGCGCCGTTACGTTTTCCGCATCGGAATATGTGATCTCTGCGGATTTGATCATGGCGCCTTCGTTATGGGAAGCCGTGATCACAACGGCATTGTTCTCATCCTTAACATAGGATTCACCGTCTTTTACATCTGTGCCGTTGATCTTAAGGGCAACGGTGCCCGCCTCGATAAACGGATGATCCGCAAGGTTGTTGTACGCGGTTCTGAGCGCGGCGCAGGCACTGTCTATTGCCTCCTGCGTGGAGAGATAATCCTTGCTTACCGCCTGCGCATGCTCATACGCCTCTTTAAACGCCATGCCGTATTCATATTCATAATCCATATAATTTACGGAGGAATATTCCGAAATGGCGGCATTGAGCGCGGTGGTATCATTCGTGGTGATCGCCCTGATAGTTGCGGAAACGCCGCCGTCCACAGCGTAAGCGGTTATAATACATTCTCCGCCGGTTATAAAGGTTACAACACCGTTATCATCCACCGTTGCGATCTCAGGATCTGAGGATACATAAACGCATTCACGCACGCTTGGAATTGCGATTGCGGAAGAACCGGAATACTTCGGATCCAGCGTTACGGTTGTTGACGGCGAACCGTAAACAAATTCCTCATCAAACGAAACAGACTGCACGGGCGTGATAACAAAGGAAACATAAACGCTGTTTTCCACAGTATTGCCTGCCTCATCTGTTACCTTTGCCGTGATCTTCGCGTAATCAGCAGAAATGCCGTTTTTGGTTACAAGACCATACTGATCAACCGTAATATTACTGTTTGAAGAACTCCACTCCACCGTTGTGCCGGAGCTGCAGTCGGCAGGTTCAAGCGCCGTATTCAGTTTCAGCGAAGCGCCGTTGAGCGCAAGCGCCTGATAACGAATAAAGCCTTCGTTTACCACAGAGGCGTTGTCACTTTCCTCCAGCGTAACGGAAACACCTGTTACGGGAACGAATTTTTCGAGCGAGTTATACGCCGTATTCAGGGTTTCAATCGTTGTGTTTACATCTGCCTGATCCGCCGTTGCCTCGCTGATTACCTTATTTGCAAGATCGAGCGCGTTTTTAAAGTTCTGCAGCGACGCATTGGTATAGGTGTGCGTATCTTTTGTATTTTCATAAAATTCGTTATACTGCGCATAAAGATTGGCAAGCTGTGTGTAATCCGTTTTAAATGTTACGGTACAAGCTGCCGTGTAAGCGCCGTCAAACGTTTCCACGGTGATCACAGCCGTTCCGGTATTCACAGGCGTTACATTGCCTTCGTTATCCACAGTTGCAATGTTTGTGTTATCTGAACGCCAGATAACATCTTTTATGCCGGCATCGCTTGGGCTGACGGCAGCATTCAGTTTGAACGCGCCTTCGTTTGCATATCTTTCCACATTGGTCTGATCCAATGAGATCCCGTTTACAAGCGCTTCCGCTACAACCACCCTAATCGTTCTGGTTACGGTCCTTCCATAATAATCCGTTGCGGTAATCATGAGTTCTGACTTAGCGCTTGCATTCAGATTTGCCGTGGGCTGGGAAATCGTTGCCTGCGCGCCGCTGAGCGAAATATCCGCATCGGATTCGCTTACGATGCTCCATTCCAGACTCTTATAGTTTGCGGCTGCCTCTGCCGGCAGAGATGCCGTTAAGATCGTGCGTGATTCGTAGCCTGCGCCTGAATCCTCAAAAGAATGCGTAACGGCATTCGCGTCTAAACTGCCGCTGCCTCTGGACTGGAATTGGAAAAGCAGGTCCTTTTTCTGATTGTCATAACTCAGATTGATCGTATCAGCGGCAACGAATTCGTGACCGGCAAGCGCCTCGCCTGCCTTATTCAGTGCGTCTGCAATCTGATCAATCTCATACTGCACAAGGGAATCATCACTGAGCGCCGCCTGTGCGTTATCATATGCCTCTTTGAACGCCATGCCGTATTCATACTGATAATCCATATAGTTGACATCGGCATATTTCGCGATCGCGTTGTTCAGAGTGCTTCTGTCTCCCTGCGTGGAAACACGGCATTCCGCGGTGTAACCGCCGTCATACGTTGTAACCCGGATCGTTGTTGCGCCGGCGCCGGTAAAGGTTACCAGACCGGTCTGATCCACGGTAGCAACGCTTTCATTATCGGAAGACCATACTACATCCTTGATGCTTGCCTGACCGATATGGAATACAGAATCTCCGGTAGGATAAACCACGCAGTTGAGCTGATACTGTTCGCCTATGCTGCCGCCGATCTCATCTTCGTTGATTTCAACAGATGTAACCGGGAAATACGCAAAGGATACCCAAACATCATCGCTGTATTGATTGCCGAAATGATCCGTAACCGTGCAGGTTACCATGCCGTAGCAGCTTGAATCCTGCGCGGGGCTTGCAACGCCGTCCTGCGAAACCGTTATGGTTTCCGTTGAAGTGGTCCATTCCACCTTTTCGTAACTTGCGTTGTTCGGATAAAGCCTTACTTTCAGGTTGAGTTCCGCATTCTTATAGGAAAGGCCTTCATCCAGCAGGGAAAGATCATACTGATAATAATTGTCTGTCTCCTCGCCGTCCAGATAAAGTTCCACTTTCTGGATAAACGTATATTTCTTAAGACCGTTGTACGCCGCCTCAAGCTGGGCGTACATTTCGTCTACCTCTTCCTGAGAAGAAGCGTTGGCGTCAACGAGCGCCTGCGCCTCGTTCAGTTTTTGGATATACGCGTTATAGGTGTCCGGATAATAATTTTCCGCGGCAAGCGAAAGGTTTTTATAAGAAGTGATCAGCTGCTGCAACGCGTCGTAGTTGGTTTGAACGGTAACCGCGCACTGCGCCGTATGCCCGCCGTCAGCCGTTGTGGCGGTAATTACACATTCTCCGCCGTAAACAAACGATACTTTTCCGTTTTGGTCAACAGTTGCGACGCTCTCATCGCTTGAAGACCATATAACATCGTCTATATCGGCGTTGGTTATGCCGAGAGCAGTAGGCTGCACCGTTGCTTCCAAAGTGGTGCTTTCGCCCGTTTTTCCGATTATTTCGGTTCTGTCAAGCGTTACTCCCGTTGCCTGCGTTCTTGAGAACGCAACGACAACGCTGTCCGAAACCGTATCGCCGAAATAATCTGTTGCGGTAACGGTTATGGTTGAGTAACAGGAAGTATAATCGTTTTTAGGTGTAACCTTACCGGTTGCGTCAACCGATACCTCGCTTTCATTGCTGGACTTCCATTCAACGTTTCTGTACATAGCGCCCTTGGGACTCAGTTCATAATCCAACTGATAGGAAGTGTTGTAATAATACAGCGTTGAAACATCAACACTTATGTAATCCGCTGCTTCCTTTCCGGCATTGTCAAGAATCGTTACACTGTTGAGGCCAACATAACCGCCAAGCTGATAGAACACATAAAGCAGTTCTTCCGCATACGTATCCACAACGGACTGAGACGCCATATCCATCTCATTGTTGATATAATATGCGTAATTGAGCATCAGCATATAATTCTGATAATATTCCTTGTTTTCCTCTGTTTTCTTAATAATGGTGGATTCACAGAGGCCTATGATCTCCTGCAGTCTGGATTTATCGGGATATACCGTAACGGTAGCCGTATCCTGAATACCGCCGTCCGTTGAAATGCAATAGAGTGTTGTTGTGCCAACGTCCACGCCTTTGATCACGGCGTTGCCCGTTTCGCTGTCCTTGCTGATAACGGTAGCGATATCATTATCCGCCGAATACCAGTTTGCGTCATAGCATGCCGCGTTGCTGCCGGTAAGGGAACCGCCGAAAGTCATGGAATGTGTAACGTCAATAGACTGACCGTTTATAACGGAAAACGCATCGCCGTCAATGGTGTTGGATGTAGCATCATTTCTGACTACCGTAAGCGTAACCGTACCGCTCTGCACTTCGCCGTCCGCCGAAACGCAGTAGATATTTACGCTCTGCGCGCTCTCATTGCCCGCCTTCATTTTTACGGTGGCGGTGCCGGCTGCCGCATCGCTTTCAAGAGAAAAATTGTTATTATCTATATACCAGTTTACAGTTTTATTGGTTGCATCCGCCGGGGCGATATTCGCTTTCAGCGTGATGCCTTTATTTACATAGGTAATATTGCCGTCCAGCGCTTTAATGGTTACGGTAGCGAACTGGTGCGTTTCCCCGCCGATCTCTGCCGGTTCGGACACAGCGTAATCACTGCCGCCCACAGAACCGGTTACTTCAAGTGAAATGCTCTGCACCGGCTGGCCGTTGTCTATGGATTTTTCACCCTGAACAGAACTGATCTCCAGGAAATTTGAGCCGATGTAATAGCCCGTCTGCGCTTTGCACACAACCGTGCAGCTGCCGCCGCCGACCGCCGTATACAAACCGTTTGTATCGATTTTTCCGATTCCGTCAGTAGCGGTGCCGTCGTTCATAACGGGATCGCCGTTTTCATCCACTATCGGATTGCCTTGAGCGTCCGTTTCCTGATAAGGCTGCGTTGCCCAAAGGATTTCTTCTTCGCCCGTTTCGGCATTTTGGGTCTTGATACCCCATGTGAAATAGAGGTTATCCGACTCCGCAACGCGCGAGGGATATACCGCCGCGTGCATATACTGACTCTCGCCGAGGTTTATGGAATCCCGCTCCGCGGTAACCTCCACATCGGAAAGATAGTTGCCCACCCTGCCGGTCACGGTGATATTTACGGTTTTTGAAACGTTATTTGCCGCCGAGGTGGCTGTGATCTGCACCGTCTGCTGCGAATACTGCCCGAGCGAACCGCCCGCGTCCCTGCCGGTGATGATGCCGGTAACGGGATCTACAGATGCGATAGACGGATCAGAAGAAGTCCAAGTAATATCCGAAATATCCGCCGCTTCCGGCTGTACGTTTTCTATAGAGAGTTGGATCTCCGTTCCTTCACGCACGGTATTTGCACCGGTAATCTCAAAATCCGTAACGGGCACACCGTCCACTACGGTAAACGTGATCGAATCATTCGTTGTGAACTGATAAATAATATTCGCTATAATTTTAACGGCGGTTGCCGTAAGCTGAACGGGATCTGCCGTATCGCCCACGATATCGGAAATGGCAAAGCAGGCGTCCAAAATGGCGGTGAGCACCGTTCTGTTGATATCCAGACCTACATATTTGATCAGAATGTCCGCAATCTGGCTGGAATCTACCGTGCCAAGATTGTCCAGTTCATAAATATAATTAATATATTTTAGCAGATTTTGAATAAATCCGTCTGTATCCGGGGAAACCACAATGGTAACTTCACCCGTATTTTTAAACGTAACAAGACCGCTGTCATCCACCGTGGCAATTACCTTGCCGCTGTCAAAAATGGAAGTGTTTTTAACGGAATAAATCACGCCCATGTGCAGCCTGGTAGGTGTTGTGCAGGCGGAAAGCTGAAGGGTGGAACCAACCGCAACCGTGGTGGGCAGATCCTGTTTATTCGTGATATGCGTGCCGTTCGGAATGAAATCCGCATAGATCTCCTGCGATTTCTGAACGGTAACGCTGAAACTGTCCGCATCCAGCACGTTGCCGTTTGCGTCATACATGGTGCAGGTAATCGTGGTATTAACCTTATCCAGATATTCTCTGAGAGAGTCGATCAGTTCCCCTTTATAGGAATCGATATACTGATCCAGCAGGGAATCCGAACCGAATGCCGCCTCAACAAGCGCAATAATCGCATCCGTATCCATTGTGTCCACATTAACGGTATCGTTGAACAGCGCCTTTTCAAATATGGTTTTAAGCAGTGAGCCGATCAGCGGCACCGTTGCCACCTCATTATCGATCCAGAGCCGTACCGCCGCGCCCTTTGAAGAGTCAAATGCGCGAACAAGGCCATCCTCCGTAACATCGCATACGGTGGGCGTGTCGCTTGTCCATTTCACATATCCGTTATCCGGCAGCGTGCAGTCGATAAACTGATAGGTGAACTGCTTTTTATCGCCTTCATACATGTATTCTATGTAGGCGGTTTCGCCGTCCTCCTGATAGGTGGGAACGAGCGTGCCGTCCTCATAAAAAATCTCAATATCATACACGCCTATAACGCCGCCGCCCTCATCAATCTCTGCGGCAAGCGCGGAAAGCCCCGGCAGTGTCATACTGATTACTGTAAGCGCGGCCAAGAAGATACTTAGCACTTTTTTGCCTGTTTTCATTTATTTTTCCTCCGGTTTAGGTGATGACAGTGTTACGGAAAATCCACTTACCCATATTACTCCATAATACTATGGTTTTTATTATAATAATTTTTACATATTTATTCCATTGTGAATTTATACAAAATTTAGATTTCCGATTTGTATATTATTGTTATACAAATCGGGAATCCGCACAGAACAGATCCTTAAGCCGCTGTTTTCTGAAAAAAGCAGCATCAGAGTGTAACCCGGCGCTGCCGTTTCCGCAGCCGGCAGAAACATTAAAGCAGCCGGAAAGATGCAAAAACAAGAAACGTAAAACGCATAAAAACAGCGCGTGTTCCGCCGGTAAAGCCAAACACACGCTGTAAGCAGATTTATAAAATTTTCAAGGGCATAGGGATTAATGAATGCGTTCAGGTCTCGCAAATCTCCTCCAGCTCGCAGATCGCAGCCATGGAATCATCCTGCTGGGTGATCAGTTTTCTGATATCACGAACTTTTTTCAGTTTGGAGCCGCGCGTCTTAATGGTATACTGCGCCTCGCATTTTCCCGCTTTCAGGATATCATCGTGAAGCTGTTTTTCAAGCGCCGCTTTGTCTCCGCTGATCAGGCGGGAGAGATCGCCGTCAAATCTTTCAAAAAATTCTGCTCTGGAATAACCGGTCAGTTTCACGAAATCGCCGCTGATCAAATCACATTCAAACGGCTTTTCCGGCGTGGTAAAGAAGATCGCGCCGTTCAGATTCTCCAGCAGGTTGATCAGGTTATCATTTGCCCTGTCCGCCCGTGCCTCCGCGTCTTTCACACGCGTAATATCCGTAAACATGGCATGAAATACCGGGCAGCCGTCCTCATCCGTTTTATGCACCGCGGCGTTGCACTTGCACCAGATATACTGATCCTTGTGCTGGCGGATCCTGTATTCCAGATCAATGGGATCACCGGTTGCCATCGCCTTGCCCACCGCCTGATAAACAAGGGTCTTATCCTCGGGATGGATAATCTCATCCAGGCGGTAAGTCTGTTTTCTGCACGCCTCTTTCGTTGTGCCGAACAGGCGGCAGCCGCCCTCGTTTATGTAAAGCGTTTCAAAATGCATATTCGGCGTAACTTTAAACAGGCACACACCGCCGGTTACAAGATCAATCAGATGGTTGATCTCTTTTGCCTTTTCTTTTAAGATCCTGTTCTTTTCCCTGCTTTTTGAAACATCGGCAAAAACAAGGCGGCACAGCGGCGAATCTTCAATATTCTGCGCTGTGCAGTGCACATATACCTGCTCTCCGCTGCCGTTGATCATATCCAGATCCATATAAACGAACCGGGAATCTTTTTTGCATATTTTTTCTATAACTTCCTGCCTGTCTGCCGGAATGATAATATCCTGTAAAAACAATTTTCCCTCTTTGATTTTAGAGGGATGAACGCCCGCGAATTCGGAAAAATGCGTATCGGAATCCACGATCCGGAAATCATCTTCCTTATCCACAACACAGTTTAAAAATTCAACTTCATAGGCTCTGTCCTCGTTGGTTTCGGTCACTGCTTTATTGCTCCTTTCCAAAGCGCTGCCGACGGGGTATCAACCCGATAATATATTATATCGTCATTATAGCATAAAAATTATATTTTTGCGAATTTTTTGTTAATAAAACTGCCGAAAAATCCATTTACCTATAGGCAAAACGGAAACATTGTGTTATTATACTAATTGGTAATTTTCTGCATTCCTTTACAACAGGAATATGAAAGAGCAAGCGGCAAACCTGCCGCGGTTTAGTTTGCTGAAAAGGAGTAGTAATATGGCAAAAGTTTTTCGCGTTTTCGTTGAAAAGAAAAAAGGAAACGATATAGAGGCAAGGCAGCTTTTGGAAGACCTTGTTTCCACAGTGGGCATAACAGCGCTTGAAGACCTCAGGCTTGTAAACCGATATGACGCGCAGGGCCTTTCAAAAGAGGAATTTGACAACGCTGCCAAAATGATCCTTTCGGAGCCGAACCTGGATAATATTTACACCGAGCTGGAGATCCCGGCAGGCTGGAAATATTTTGCCGCCGAATTTCTGCCCGGCCAGTATGACCAAAGAGCGGACAGCGCCGCCCAGTGTATCCAGCTTTTAACACAAGGGGAGCGGCCGCTTGTTGCCAGCGCAAAAGTATATCTGCTGAAAGGCGGTATAACCAACGCGGAATTTGAAAAGATAAAATCCTACATCATCAACCCGGTTGAATCCCGCGAAGCATCTATGGAAATACCGGAAAGTTTGGATATCACGGCGGACCGCCCTGCGGATATTGCGCGCATTTCCGGTTTCACGGCGATGAGCGATGATGAAATTGCACAATATCACAAAAGCATGGGCTTTGCGATGAGCGTTGCCGATCTCTGCTGGGTAAGGGATTATTTCAAAACGGAAAACAGGGATCCGAGCCTGACCGAACTTAAAGTAATAGACACCTACTGGAGCGATCACTGCCGCCATACCACATTCAGCACTATATTGGATGATATCCATGTGGAAAAATCAAAATATGCCGCTGCTGTGGAGGATGCAATAAAAGAATATTTTGACCTCAGGAAAGAAGTGTACGGCAGCCGCGAAAAGAATGTTTGCCTGATGGATATGGCATGCATCGGCGCAAAGGCGCTTAAGAAACGCGGCATACTTGATAATCTTGATGAAAGCGACGAGATCAACGCCTGCTCCATTGAAGTGCCCGTTACTATTGACGGAAAAACGGAGCAGTGGCTTGTTCAGTTTAAGAATGAAACGCACAACCACCCCACGGAGATCGAGCCGTTCGGCGGCGCGGCAACCTGCCTTGGCGGCGCAATAAGGGATCCGCTTTCCGGCAGGGCATATGTTTACCAGGCAATGCGCATCACCGGCTCCGGCGACCCGACCGTTTCTTTTGAGGATACGCTGGACGCCAAACTGCCGCAGAAGAAGATCACCACCGGCGCGGCGCAGGGCTATTCCAGCTACGGTAACCAGATCGGTCTTGCCACCGGTCAGGTTGTGGAACTGTATGACGAAGGCTATGTTGCAAAGCGCATGGAGATCGGCGCTGTGATCGGCGCTTCCCCCAAAAAGAATGTTATAAGAGAAGTGCCGCAGGAGGGCGATATCATCGTTCTGCTTGGCGGGCGCACCGGCAGGGACGGCTGCGGCGGCGCAACAGGTTCCTCCAAAGCGCACAACAGCATGAGCATAGAGACCTGCGGCGCGGAAGTGCAAAAGGGTAACCCGCCTACGGAAAGAAAGATCCAGCGCCTGTTCAGAAACGAAGAGGTTGCCAGAATGATCAAAAGGTGCAACGATTTCGGCGCGGGCGGCGTATCCGTAGCCATTGGCGAACTGGCGGACGGGCTGGATATAGATCTTGATAAAGTACCTAAAAAATATGACGGACTGGACGGCACGGAACTTGCCATTTCCGAATCGCAGGAAAGAATGGCGGTTGTGCTGGATAAGACTGATGTTGATAAATTTATAAAACTTTCAAATGAAGAAAATCTGGAGGCAACGCCCGTTGCCGTAGTCACTTCCACGAACAGGCTGACCATGACCTGGAGAGGAGACAAGATCGTTAATATCAGCCGCGATTTTCTGAACACAAACGGCGTAACGCAGCACGCGAGCGCCGTGATTGAGGCTGTGGACGAAAGCAGAAATTACAGAATGGATGTGCCGGCCGCGCTGGACGGAATGCGCCCGGCAGACGCGCTGAAAGCAAACCTGAAACGGCTGGAGGTATGCTGCCAGAAAGGTCTGGCGGAACGATTTGACGCCTCGATCGGCGCGGCAACCGTGCTGATGCCGTTTGCGGGCAAATACCAGTTGACTCCAGAAGAGGCAATGGCGGCGAAACTGCCGGTGCTGAACGGTGAAACAGACGACGCCACCGTTATGGCTTACGGCTTTATTCCGAAACTTTCCGAGTGGAGCCCGTTCCACTCCGCGGCATTCGCCGTTACGGAATCCCTTGCCAAACTTGCGGCTGTGGGATGTGACCCCTCCAAAGCTCGCCTTACTTTCCAGGAATATTTTGAAAGATTAAATGACGATCCCAAGCGCTGGGGCAAACCTGCTGCGGCTCTGCTTGGCTCCATAACGGCGCAGATCGGATACGGCGCGCCGTCCATCGGCGGTAAGGACAGCATGAGCGGTTCTTTCAACGAGCTGGACGTTCCGCCAACTTTGGTTTCCTTTGCTGTAGGTATGAGCAAGGCTTCCAAAACGGTTTCCGCCCGGTTTAAGAGAGCGGGATCAAAAGTGTATATGATCCGTATCCCCGTTTGCGAAGCGAGCGGTTTGCCCGATTATAAAAACGCCATGGCGGTCATGAAAGCCGTTTATGAAAGCGTCAGAAACGGCGCAATCCTTGCCGCAGGCGTTGTAAAAGAGGGCGGCGCTGCTGCAAACGTGTGCAAAATGGCATTCGGCGATAAACTCGGCTTTACCTTTGAGCAGGGGCTGGATATGCAGACTCTGTTCGCGCCGATGCAGGGCAACTTTGTTGTGGAATGCAGCGGCGACCTTCCGGAATGCTTTACCGATGCCGTGCTGCTTGGCACAACCAACGATAACGGCGTATTTATCATAGACGGCGAAGTGCTTACCGTTGATGAACTGATAGACGCGTGGTGCGCAAAACTGGAAAAAGTATTTCCGCTAAACAGCGGCGTTCATGCGGATATGCCGCAGGATATCGGCCTCTGCAAAGAGCGCTCCATCTTTATCTGCAAAAACAAGGTTGCAAAACCGCGCGTATTTATTCCGGCTTTCCCCGGCACCAACTGCGAAGTAGATACGGCAAGAGCCTTTGAAAAGGCAGGCGCCGAAACGGAGATACTGGTTGTGAACAACCTCTCCCCCGCCGCAATCAACGAAACAATCGATAAAATGGTAAAAGCAATAAACAACGCGCAGATCGTGATGCTGCCGGGCGGATTCTCCGGCGGTGACGAACCGGAAGGCTCCGGCAAATTCATTGCCACCGCTTTCCGCAATCCGCGTGTTGCAGAGGCGGTTTTCAAGTTGCTTAACTGCCGCGACGGACTGATGCTCGGCATCTGCAACGGGTTCCAGGCGCTGATCAAACTTGGCCTTGTGCCTTACGGCGAGATCCGGGAGATCAAACCGAGCGACCCCACGCTGACCTTCAATACGATCGGCAGGCATATTTCACAGATGGCTTACACAAGGGTTACAAGCGTGAAATCCCCGTGGCTTTCGGGTGTAAATGCCGGCGAAGTTTTCGCAGTGCCGATCTCACACGGCGAGGGCAGATTCACAGCGGATGCAGACACGATCAAACGCCTTGCCGAAAACGGCCAGATCGCAACACAGTATGTAAATCTGAACGGCACCCCGGTTTCCGATATGCCGTTTAACCCGAACGGCTCCGTATGTGCCGTGGAAGGCATCACGTCTCCGGACGGCCGCGTATTCGGCAAAATGGGCCACTGTGAAAGAAAGGGCACTGACCTTTATGCCAACGTGCCGTTTGAAAAAGATATGAAGATCTTTGAAAGCGGTGTAAACTACTTTAAATAATTCTGCTGCGCGGGAAGAAGCGCGCCTGCGCCCATATCCCGCGCTTACAAAGGAGATCCTGATCCATGAAATATGTTGTAGTTTTGTATGACGGAATGGCGGATTACCCCGTTCCGGCACTGGGCGGAAAAACGCCGATGATGGTGGCGAAAAAGCCGAATCTGGACAGCCTTGCCCAGCGGGGCGAAGTTGGTCTGATCCGCACGGTCGCCCCCGGGCTGAAACCCGGCTCAGACGTTGCAAACATGAGCGTTATGGGGTTCGATCCCATGAAATATTATACAGGCAGAAGTCCGCTTGAGGCAGCGTCCATCGGCATCGATATGAAACCGACGGATGTTTCGCTGCGCTGCAATCTGGTTACCTTATCGGAGGACGGCAAACCTTACGAGGAAAAAACGATAGAAGATTACTGCGCCGACGATATTTCCACCGAGGAGGCGCAGGAGCTGATCGATACCGTTCAGAAAGAACTCGGCAACGATACATTTCATTTTTACACCGGCGTTTCCTACCGCCACTGCCTGATCTGGCGCGGCGGCACAACAGATCTTGGCGCCATGACGCCGCCACATGATATCACGGGCAAAGTCATCACCGAGTATCTTTCAAAAAGCGAAAACGCAAAGCCTCTGATTGAAATGATGAAAAAATCTTATGATATCCTAAAGAATCATCCGGTCAATCAAAAGAGAAAAGCAGCGGGCAGGCGCCCGGCGAACTCCATTTGGCTCTGGGGCGAGGGCACAAGACCCGCCATGGGCAAATTTGAAGAGATCTACGGTATCAAAGGCGGCGTGGTTTCTGCCGTTGACCTGATCAAAGGCATCGGCCGCTGCGCCGGAATGGAAGTGGCGGATGTGCCCGGCGCAACCGGATATATCGATACCAATTTTGAGGGCAAGGCAAACGCCGCGCTTGACCTGCTTACCAGAAATGATCTTGTTTATATCCATTTTGAGGCGCCGGATGAATGCGGCCACAGAAACGAGCCGGAAAATAAAGTAAAAGCGATTGAACTGATCGACCAAAAAGTGCTGCCTATCCTGTTCAACGGGCTTGCGCAGTACGATGATTACAAAATCATGTGCCTGCCGGATCACCCAACCCCGATCGTGACCAGAACACACGCATCAGACCCCGTACCTTTCGTAATCTACAGAAAGAGCAGAGAGATCGAGGGTGTTGTAACGATCAACGAGGAAACGGCAAAAGAAACCGGCATCTATATCGACTTCGGCCCGGGCATCATGGAACATTTTTTGAAAGATTAACCGGTTCTGAGGAAACATTAAAATGAAACATGTTGTTACGGCAGCCTTAGCCGTGCTGTTGCTTGCGGCGTTACTGAGCGCCTGCTCAGCCGCTGAAAATGATCCCGCACAAGCGCAAACGCAGACCCAAACGCAGGCGCAAACTTCTGCACAGATACCTGCGCCGGCGCAGGAACAGACGCAGCCTGCACCAGAGCAAAGCGTGCAGGAGAGAGCCGCGGCAGCCTATGCGGCGAACCCTGATTATGTGCTGCCGGAAGAAGACGCAAAAGAAATCGCATATACCGCGCTGGAGCAGGAATGTAAAAATAAAACGTTTTCGGACGATATAAACCACTTTACGTTTGACAGCATCAAACGCTGCGATATAAGGGAAACCTACGGCGCTTTCAACCGCGGAAACGATATCTCCGCTTATAACACAAGCAACCACCCTTACTATGCCGTAAGGTATAACGACAGTTCTTTCCCCGGAAATTATGCCTATTTCTGCATAGACCTGCGAAACGGAGACCTGCTCTATACAGGATATATGGGAGATTAGCGTTAGGAGAAGATATGAAAAAATTTTTGACCTGCCTTGCCGTTTTAACTGCTGCGGCGTGCATGTTTGCCGCCTGCGGCACACAAAGCGGCAGTGAGAAAAGCACACAAGAGCCTTCTTCAGAGCTTTCAACAACGCTAAGCAGCGATACGCACGAATCCATTTCTTATGCGATAACACAGGAAGAGGCGCGCGGCATTGCGGATGAAGCCCTGAAGGACGCTATGACGCAAAATGAATTCGGCATCGGCGAAGATGATGAGATCTTTGCATTTGAAAGCATAGAACTTCTGCCAAAAGATGAGCAGTATTCGGCATTCAACGCGGGATACGGCAACACAAGCGAAACCGAAAACACAACCGGCCACGCTTATTATGCCGTGGAATATACAGACACTTCACAAATTGCCGGCTTTGCCTATATTTGTGTGGACTCCGTTACCGGCGACGTGCTTTACACCGGATATATGGGCGATTAAAAGCAATACTATAACAAACAAAGGAGAGAGACTTATGAACTTGGATACCATATGCGTACAGGGCGCGTATCAGCCGAAAAACGGCGAACCGCGCGTGATACCCATCGTACAGAGCACCACATTTAAATACGATTCCAGCGATGAGATGGGCGATCTGTTTGACCTTAAGAAGAGCGGCTATTTCTATTCCCGCCTTCAGAACCCCACCTGCGATTACGCCGCCGGCAAAATTACCATGCTGGAGGGCGGCTCCGCCGGAATGCTTACTTCCAGCGGGCAAGCGGCAAACTTTTATGCCGTTTTCAACATTGCGCAGGCGGGCGACCACGTTGTTTCCAGTTCTGCGATCTACGGCGGCACATTCAACCTGTTTAACGTAACGATGCGCAAACTGGGCATCGATTTCACCTTTATCTCCCCCACCGCAAGCGAGGAGGAGATCCAGGCGGCGATAAAGCCGAACACCAAATGTATCTTTGGTGAAACAATATCCAACCCGAGCCTTGACGTGCTGGATATTGAGACATTTGCAAAAGTTGCCCATAAAAACGGCATTCCGCTCATTATAGACAACACTTTCGCAACGCCTATCAACTGCCGCCCGTTTGAATTCGGCTGCGATATCGTTACCCATTCCACAACAAAATATATGGAGGGTCATGCCTCAACCATAGGCGGCGCAATCATTGAAAGCGGCAAATTCGATTGGGAGCAGAATGATAAATTCCCCGGCCTCACAACGCCGGATGAAAGTTACCACGGCCTTACCTATACGAAGGCGTTTCCGGACGCGCCGTATATCACAAAATGCACCGTTCAGCTTATGCGTGACCTCGGCTCCATTCAGGCGCCGCAAAACGCTTTTCTTATTAATTTAGGCTTGGAAACGCTGCACCTCAGAGTGAAAAGGCACTGCGAAAACGCAAAGAAAGTTGCCGAATATCTTAAAAGCAACGATAAGATCACTTGGGTAAAATGCGCAATGCTGGAGGATGACCCGCAGTATGAACTGGCTAAAAAATATATGCCGAACGGCACCTGCGGCGTTGTTTCATTCGGCATTAAGGGCGGAAGGAAGGCCGCAACCGTGTTTATGGACAGTTTAAGGCTTGCCGCAATCGTTACCCACGTTGCAGACGCGCGCACCTGCTGCCTGCATCCTGCCTCAACCACACACCGCCAACTTACGGATAAAGAACTGGAAGAGGCAGGCGTAACGCCGGATATGATCCGCTTTTCCTGCGGCATAGAAGATGCGAACGACATCATCGCCGACATCCAGCAGGCGCTTGATAAAATTTAAAGTTAATTAAAAACAGCGAAAAAAAGACTGCAAACCCTTATTAAAGGGAATGCAGTCTTTTTAATATTCATGACTGAATCCGCAACTGCCGCTGGGTATTTGTTCTTTTACTGTTTGAATATGAATAACGCGGCAATTTTGTTGCTGCTTTTTATTGATTTTTGCCCGATATTCTGTTACCCTATATTAAACCGATCAAAAAAGAGGGAAAACCATGTTTGTTGATATAGCCAAAATAAAGATCAAGGCGGGCAACGGCGGCGACGGCGCTGTTGCGTTTCACCGCGAAAAATACGTTGCCAGCGGCGGGCCGGACGGCGGCGACGGCGGCAAGGGCGGAGATATTATTTTTGTTGTTGACGACAACCTTGCCACGCTTGCCGATTTCCGCTACAAACGCAAATACACGGCAAAAAACGGTTTGCCCGGCGAGGGCAGTAAAAAGCACGGCAAAAACGGCGCGGATCTGGAAATTCGCGTGCCGCGCGGCACCATAATAAGGGAAGTTTCAAGCGGCGCGGTAATGGCGGATATGAGCAAAACCGAGCGCTTTATTGCCGCAAAAGGCGGCAAGGGGGGCTGGGGCAACCGCCATTTTGCCACACCCACCAGGCAGGCGCCCCGCTTTGCAAAGCCCGGAACGCCCGGCGAGGAATGGGAAGTGAGCCTGGAGCTGAAGCTTTTAGCGGACGTTGGGCTGATCGGCTATCCCTCTGTTGGCAAATCAAGCCTTATTTCCGTGGTTTCACAGGCAAAGCCCAAGATAGCGGATTACCACTTTACCACGCTTTCGCCGAATCTGGGCGTTGTTTATATGGGAGAGGGCAATTCCTTTGTTATTGCCGATATTCCCGGCCTGATCGACGGCGCAAGCGATGGCATCGGCCTCGGTCACGAATTTCTGCGCCATGTTGAACGCTGCCGCCTGCTGATCCATATTGTGGACGTAAGCGGATTTGAGGGCAGAGATCCCAAAGCGGATTTTGAAAATATAAATAATGAACTTAAAAAATTTGACCCCGAGCTGGCGGAAAAGCCGCAGATCGTTGCAGGCAACAAGATCGATATGGCGGAGCCGGAGCAGATAGAGGATTTCAAAGCCTTTATTGAATCGCAGGGGCTGGAATATTATTCGATCTGCGCGCCAATCTCTGAGGGCACACAGGAACTGATGAACGCGGCGTGGAAAAAGTTGCAGACTCTGCCGCCGATCAAAGAATATGCGTCAGAGGAAATCCCGCTTGAAAGTTTGGTTAAGCAGGATGGGGGCTTTACCATAACCGAGCCGGAGAGCGGCACATTTATTGTGGAGGCGCCCTGGTTTCCGCGCGTGCTTAAGGGTGTGGATACCGAAGATTATGAAAGTCTGCAGTATATGCAGCGCGTGCTGGAAAAAAGCGGAATTTTTGACGCCCTGCGCCAACGCGGAATCAAAGAAGGAGACACGGTAATCGTATACGATATTGAGTTTGAATATGTGCCGTAATGCAATATGAGATTTACAGATTATGATATAAATGCAAAAGCCCTAAGCCCTCTGAATCTTGCGTTTATCGGCGACTGCGTTTACGAAATGCTGGTGCGTGAAACGCTGGTGGCAAAAGCGAACCGACCGGTTAACGACCTGCACCGGGAAAGTGTAAAATTCGTAAGCGCAAAGGCGCAGACAGCGGCTTATGAAAAAATTAAAGATATGCTTACGGAAGAGGAGACCGCGCAGTTTAAGCGCGGCAGAAATGCCAAAACAGGGCATTCCCCGAAAAGCGCAACCGTTGCCGAGTATCACACCGCAACGGGAATTGAATCTCTTTTCGGTTATCTCTACATAAACGGCAGGCTTGACAGAATAAAAGAACTTTTTTCAGTCATAGACAATGAAAATGAATAGCAAAAAGGCATGAACGGAAAATCGTTCCTGCCTTTTCTTATCTAAATCGTAATTAGTAGATTGCCGCCATTTCCTCTGCGTTGAAAGTAAACGAATCGGTAAAAAGCTCGTTTTGAAGAAAATCAAGTATTTCTTCATAAGACGCCGTTTTAATGTCAATTCTCTCGGTATCTTTGTTGAATATACCCCACTGCTCACCTGCATTGAAAGTTTTATAAGTCCATTTTGCGGTACTTATACCGTTATCTTTATAAAGCATATCGGCATAAGCCTCATATTCACCGTTGTTGTACTCACCAACGAAAACGGCAACGCCCCACTTTTTGCGCATTTTAACCATTTCCCTGACACGTGAACGTATATCAGACGCCTTGGTATCATAAAGGTGCATCTGATAAAGCATATTTGTATAGCCGTTTTCTTCGGGGTCGGGGAGCACGTCGGCAGACCATATTCCCTCAAAGCTGATAATATGATTGTCACCCGTTTCCCTTACTGCTTTATAAAGTGTATCGTATGCCGAATTGGTCTTTTCAACTGCCTCATCACTTTCAGCCTGCCATGCGTTTTCACCTTCGTATCCGCCGTTATTCTGCGGCTCATTGAGCAAATCATATGCGGCAATAACTTCTTCATCCTTATAACGCTCAGCAATGCCTTTCCAAAGTTCAACGCAGGTGTCCATACAGGTATTATCTGTATAAAGCTCATTTCTGCCTGCTTTTCCCGTTGAATGGTTCATGCTCTGCCCGCCAGGTGCACCGTGCATATCAAGTATGATATATATGTTGCGCTCACGGCACAGTTCTATAAGTCTGTCTATCTGTCTGAAGCCCGGATTATCGTCAGGGTTTTCGGTTAGCCATTCCCCGTTTTCCGTCATAAAATTCCTGTACCAAAACGGCACACGCACACAATTGAAACCGAGTTTCTCTATCTGCTCAATATCTGTTTCGCGGATAAAATTATTTTCATAGGTATTTATAAGTTCGGCTGTTTTCTCTGCCCCGAAACGCTCTGAAAGCACCTCAATTGTATCGTAATATCCCCACTCATCGGAATAGTTTTCAATCCAGCTCATCCATGTTTCGATAAGCAGCCAGTTGCCGAGATTAACACCGTGCAAAACAATCTCATTGCCGTTTTCATCAACAAGCACACCGTTCTCAACTCTTAACATTCCGCCTAAAAGGTCATTATTTTCCGCATAACGCGAAAGCTCGTAAACAGGTTTTTCAGGCGATGAAGCACAGCCGCAGAAAGCAAAAACAACAGCCAAATGCAATATCATAATGCGCACAGCATTTCTTTTCATAACAAACACCCCTTTACAATATTATAAAAAATCAAACACTTGTCCCGATTTTATTATAGACCTAACTTTCAAGGAAATCAAGTGCCTAATTAAATCATTATAAACTGAAAAGCAAAGCGCCCGCAGTTATGTGCAGGCGCTTCGTTTAAAGGAGTATTATGCCTGAAACAGAAACGTAATCAGCGTTTCTTTTCGGCGTTTTTTGTTTCTTGATCTATATTTCGGCAGGCGCCGCAAGCGCCCCCGCAGGACGAGCAATCTCCGCCGCAGGAAGATTTGCCGCTTTTTTTGTCTTTGATCATTTTAACGATAACAGCAGCAACGATAACCGCAATAACCGCCAAAACAAGAATACTTCCCCAAGTCATAAAAACACCTTATTTCATACGATTTATTTTACAGCGCCTGTTTTCTTTTTGCGCTTTACATCCGTATAAGCAAGCCTGTTTTCATCATATTTGTTTTTCCTGAAGATAAGATACAGGAATCCGGCAAGTACGGCGATCGCAAGCACCGTCCAGAAAGAGAACGATACGGCGCCCATGATCAGGCCGATGATCTGATATACCATAAGCGAAATGCAGTAAGCAAATACCGTTTGATAGCCGATTGCGATCCAGGTCCACTTTGCGCTGTTCATCTCCCGTTTGATTGCGCCGATCGCCGCAAAGCACGGTGCGCACAGCAGATTAAAGATCAGGAAAGAATACGCCGCGATGTAGGACATACCTTCAAAATCCAGAACGCCGAATACGCCTACAACTTCCTCTTTTGCAACAAGCCCCATAACCGTTGCGATGGTTGCTTTAATGTTATCAAAGCCGAGCGGCAGGAAGATCCATTTTACAACATCCGCGATCATGCCGAGAACGCTGTTTTCCAGATCCATTTCCAGTTCAAATCCAAATCCGCCGGATGCGGTGGTACCAAAATGAGAACCCGCCCAGATGAAGATGGAGGAAAGCAGAATGATCGTGCCTGCCTTTTTGATGAATGATGAGCCGCGCTCCCACATAGATCTCATAACCGAACCGAATGTAGGCACGTGGTAGGCCGGCAGTTCCATAACGAACGGCGCCGGGTCGCCGGCAAAAATCTTTGTTTTCTTAAGGATGATGCCGGAGATGATGATTGCCGCTATACCTATAAAGTATGCGCTTGGCGCAACCCACCATGCGCCGTGGAAAAGCGCCGTCGCAATCAGGGCAACGATCGGCATCTTTGCGCCGCAGGGAATGAATGTTGTGGTCATAACCGTCATTTTCCTATCCCTGTCATTTTCTATGGTGCGGCTTGCCATAACGCCGGGAACACCGCAGCCCGTGCCGATCAGCATGGGGATAAACGATTTTCCGGAGAGCCCGAATCTGCGGAAGATCCGGTCCATAATAAACGCAACGCGCGCCATATAGCCGCAGCCTTCAAGAATAGCAAGAAGAATAAACAGAACCAGCATCTGCGGCACGAAACCAAGTACAGCGCCCACGCCGCCTACAATGCCGTCCAGCACAAGGCTCTTGACCCAGTCTGTGCAGTGAATCGCGTCAAGCCCGCGCTCCACAAACACCGGAATGCCCGGCACGTAAACGCCGTAATCTTCCGTTGCGGGCACGCTGTCCATCTCAAGCGCCGCGTCCACCGCCGGAGAGATATCATAGCCCGCTTGCGCAAGTGAATCGGCATAGGAGCCGTAAGCCTCGTCAAACGCGGCGTAATCGCCGTCCTCAATCGCAGCCTGAATATCGCCTGCGCCGACAACATCCGCAGCGGCGGCAGCGTCAACCGTGTCCGCCACGCTCGGCGTCCAGATATATTCCGCCGCGAATTCGTTCATTGCGTCATCATAATCGCCCTGCCCGGTCAGATGCCATCCGTCACCGAACGCGCCGTCATTTGTCCAGTCCGTCAGCACGGTGCCCACCGTGGTCCAGGAGATATAATACACAAGAAACATTACAACAACAAAGATCGGCAGTGCCAAAAATCTGTTTGTAACTATTTTATCAATTTTATCCGATACCGTCAACTTGCCTTTTTGCTTGTTTGCATAGCAGGAGCCGATGATAGAGGCGATATACTCGTATCTTTCATTCGTGATGATGCTTTCGCTGTCGTCGTCAAACTCAGCCTCCGCCTCTTTCACGATATCTTCCACATTCGGCAGGCTTTCGCCGGTTTCGGCAATCTTGTCGTCCCGTTCAAAAAGTTTAATGGCGTAAAACCGTTTCTGCGCCTCGGGCACATTCAACTGCGCCTCAATACGGGAAAGATAATCTTCTACGCCAACGCTGAACCTGTGCCGGATAGGCTGTTCTGTGCCGGCAGCGGCAACCACTGCCTCCGCCGCTTTCTTAACGCCCGTGCCTTTCAGGGCGGAGATCTCAACCACCAGGCAGCCGAGCGCCTGCGAAAGTTTTTCCGAATCGATCTTACTTCCCTGTTTGTTTACCACATCCATCATATTAACGGCAACCACAACGGGCACGCCGAGTTCCAGCAGCTGCGTTGTAAGATAGAGGTTTCGCTCCAGGTTTGTGCCGTCCACAATATTCAGGATTGCGTCCGGCTTTTCATCCAGTATGTAGTTTCTTGCCACAACCTCTTCCAGCGTATAGGGTGAAAGGCTGTAAATACCCGGCAGGTCGGTTATGGTAACGGACTTGTCGCCCTTCCATTTGCCCTCTTTCTTCTCAACGGTTACACCGGGCCAGTTTCCCACAAACTGATTGGAGCCTGTGAGCGCGTTAAACAGCGTGGTTTTGCCGCTGTTCGGGTTCCCGGCAAGCGCGATCTTTATAGACATACTATTCCTCCTTATGTGCAGGCAAACACGTTAGTTTCGCCTAACTTATACAGATAAATTAACGTTGATTCGGAATTATTCCGCCACTTCAATGCTTGCGGCGTCTCCTTTTCTGAGCGAGAGTTCATACCCTCTTACGGTTACTTCGATCGGATCGCCCAGCGGCGCCACTTTTCGGATATAAACAGATACGCCCTTGGTAATGCCCATATCCATGATCCTTCTTTTCAGCGCGCCTTCGCCGTTAATCTTTTTAACGGTAACGGTTGAGCCGATCTTTGCTTCCTTTAAAGTCATTGCAACTCCTCCACTAAACTATGATTTTATTTGCAATCGTGCGGCTGATGGCAACACGCGTGCCTTTCACGTTCACGATCAGATTGCCGCCAAGGCTGGATACAACGGTAACATCCGCGCCCTCTACAAAACCAAGGGATTCAAGGTGATGCCGTGTATCCTCTTTTCCCGTTATCCTGGCAATGGTCTTTTTCTCGCCGAAATCCGCCATGGAAAGAAACATATTCGCATCTCCTTATTATCATGTTAGTTTGCGTTAACATTTGTTAGTTTTAACTAACATCACGGTAAAAAATATCGGTTAGCCCTTACTAACCGATAAAACTATACCACAATTCAAAATGGATGTCAACCTGTTTTTTACATTTTTAGAAAATTCAGAATTATTTTTTCGGCATATACATACCGCCAACAATCCGGTTCACCAGCCCGGCGGGCAGGATCTTTTGCAAAACGCAGAATACTTTGTATTTGCCGCCAAGGGTAGCAAGAACAGGCAGGCGCCGTTTCTGCGCGATCTTCACAATCCCTTCCGCCACCTGTTCGGGGCGCATACCGTTGATCTCGTCATTTTCCATAACTTTTACGCTGCGCGCAATTGCGCCGCCGTATACCTCGTCTCCGGCAAAATCCTTTTGGCGCGCCGCCGTGAAACCCGTTTTCACATCGCCGAGGCGAACGGCGCACACGGATATGCCAAACTGCTTTAGTTCGTTGGAAAGTGCAAGCGATACGGATTCCACTGCCGATTTGGTTGCCGAGTAAAAGGACTGAAACGGAATGGAGAACACGGACGCCGCGGAGGAAATAAAGATCACACGCCCCCGGCTTTTGCGCAGTTTTGGCAGCGCCGCCTTTGTAACGGCAATATGCGCAAAAAAATTCAGTTCAAACTGCGCGCGGATCTCGCCCATATCGGCAAACTCCACGCACCCGGAAACGCCGAATCCCGCATTGTTGATCAGCAGATCGATCTTCTCTATTTTTGAAAACGCAGAATCTATATCAGCCCGATCCGTTATATCGCATTTTATGTTTTCCGCTCCCGGCAAATCGCAGTCATGCCGCTGAAGGCAAATGACCTGCCAGCCCTCACGCAAAAGAACGCGCGCCGTTTCTTTTCCAATACCGCCGGACGCACCTGTGATCACCGCAACCATAAAAATTCCTCCGAACACAACAAAATTTGAAATATAATAATGTATATAATATATATTTCAGTATAGCACGCCGGATAATAAAATCAATATATTCCACGAAAAAAAGCACGGACCCGCTGTTGCAGGCCCGCGCTTATGGATAAAATAATGTTAAGAAAAACAGGGCTTTTGCAAATCTGCGAAAGCCTTGTTTTTTTATTTCATGTATGCCGGTTACTGCTCAACAGGGTAAACAGAAACCTTCTTCTTGTTTTTGCCCATTCTCTCAAACTTAACAGTGCCGTCGATCAAGGCAAAGAGGGTATCGTCTGAACCAATGCCAACATTATTGCCGGGATGGATATGCGTGCCTCTCTGGCGGTAAAGGATATTGCCGGCAAGAACAAACTGACCGTCCGCTCTTTTAGCGCCAAGGCGCTTGGATTCGGAATCACGGCCGTTCTTGGTTGAACCCATACCTTTTTTATGAGCAAAAAGCTGAATATCTAACTTAAGCATTTACTGCACCTCCGAAATTTTAATTTTGATGTTTTCAGGATAGTCTTTCTGCAGCTCGCTCAAATGGAGCAGCAGCCCTTTCAGAATATCCTGAGCCGGGATCGGATCATCTTTAACAATCAGTTTCAAATAGCCTTTCTCCGCCTCTGCCGCTGCGGAAAGACCGATCACATCCGTAATGGTGTTTGCCGCCATAAGGCAGGCGCTTGAAACGAACGCACACAGGATATCCTGCCCGCTCGGCGCGGTCAGCGCGTGGCCTTTTGAAACAAAGCCCGTGTAAAGATCATGCGATCTGAAAAATTCTGTTTCAATCATTTGAATTAAGCGTTGATCTTGGTGATCTCAACCTTGGTATATGGCTGGCGATGACCCATCTTGCGCTTTTCGTTCTTCTTCGGCTTATAAGTAAATACAGTGATCTTCTTAGCCTTGCCGTTTTTAAGAACCTTGGCGGTAACGGTTGCCTTTGCGCAGTCTTTGCCGGTTTTGATGCCCTTGTCATTGCTTACAGCAAGAACGTTATCAAAAGTGACTTCGGCATCTGCCTCGGCGCCGAGCTTTTCAACGTAAACAACGTCTCCCTCGGAAACCTTATACTGCTTGCCGCCGGTTACGATAACAGCGTACATAGATTTTACCTTCCTTTTTTCAAACTCGCTATGGCAGGTGAACACGCGTTTCTTACATACCTGCAATATGCGGCTTAAAAAATATACCACAAAAGTGAATCGTTGTCAACAATTTTTGCATATTAAATTCGAAGTATTAAATACTGATTTTATCTATACAATATATAGTAAAGAAAACAGACTTATAATCAAAATACAGAACGCATAAAATAAGTCTTTACAATTCCGTTTTAGTATGCTATAATGCATTCGCTGAATACGAATTACTCGGATACGGGCGCAGGCGCCGCTGGCGAGATCACCTACCCTTTTCTGAGTTTTGCGCTTATCGGCAAATAATTTTGAAGAGGTGAAATGAAATGACACAGGCAGAAAAGCAGGCGATCATCAAAGAGTACGCAACGCACGAGAACGATACCGGTTCTCCGGAAGTGCAGATCGCGGTTCTTACCACAAGAATCAACGAACTTACCGCGCACCTGAAGATCCACAAGAAAGATAACCATTCCCGCCGCGGCCTTCTGAAAATGGTTGGTCACAGAAGGAATCTTCTTGCTTATCTTTACAAAACGGATATTAACAGATACCGTGCGCTTGTTGCAAAACTCGGCATCCGTGATACTCTTGACAGATAATTTTTTGCAGGCGGCAGAAATTGCCGTCCGCTTTTTATCTTTAAAACCGCCCGCAAGGGCTTAAAATGACCGTAAGGAGGCAGAGAAATAGTAGTAAATTGAGGGCGCAAATCGCTTTGCGCATTGAATTTATTACTATTGCGCCTCCTTTGGAATATAAAAACAAAAGTGAGGTAAAATTATGTTTTTCAAGAATTACAAAAAATGGGAAACAGAATTTGCGGGCCGTAAATTTACGCTGGAAACCGGCAAAATGGCAGGCCTTGCAAACGCCGCGTTTTTAGCAACTTACGGCGAAACACAGGTGCTCTGCACCGTAACCGCTTCCGCAAAGCCGAGGGAGGGCATTGATTTCTTTCCGCTTTCCGTGGACTATGAAGAGAAGATGTATTCCGTGGGCAAAATCCCCGGCTCATTCCTGCGCCGCGAGGGCAGAGCGAGCGAGCACGCTATTTTGACAAGCAGATGCATAGACAGACCGATCCGCCCGCTTTTCCCAAAAGACCTTAGAAACGACTGCTCCGTTGTTGCAACGGTTATGAGCGTTGACCCGGACTGCTCGCCGGAAGTTACGGCGGCTATCGGCGTTTCCGCCGCGATCGCGGTTTCCGATATTCCGTGGGACGGACCGATCTCTTCCGTAAACGTTGGTCTTGTGGACGGCGAGATCGTTCTGAACCCAACGCTTGAGCAGAGAGAAAAGACGGATCTGACCCTTACCGTTGCCTCCACGGCAGACCTGGTTGCGATGATAGAGGCAGGCGGTAACGAGATCCCGGATGACGTGATGTTTGACTGCATCATGGCTGGCCATGAAGAAAACAAAAAGATGGTTCAATTCATTCAGGGCATTGTGGATGAAATCGGCAAGCCGAAGTTTGCATATGAATCCTCCGATCCAGATCCCGAAATTCTTGCCGAGATCGAAGATTTCTGCATTGAAGACGTTAAAAAGGCGCTGGATACGGATGATAAACTTGTTCGTGACGAGGCGCTTCTTCCGATTTACGCAGCAGTTCATGAGAAATTTGACGAGAAATTTGAGGGCTGCGAAGAAAAGATCGACGAGATCATGTATCTTGTTCAAAAGCACGTGGTTCGCTCCTGGCTCAAGGACGAGCACAAGCGTGTGGACGGCAGAGGAATCGATGAGATCCGCCCGCTTAACGCGGAGATTGACCTGCTGAAGAGAGCGCACGGCTCCGGCATGTTCACAAGAGGCCAGACGCAGGTGCTTTCCGTTACCACGCTTGGCCCCATGAGCGACTGCCAGCAGCTGGACGGGCTGGACGAGCAGAAAGAAAAGAGATATATCCACCACTACAACTTCCCTTCCTTCAGCGTTGGCGAAACAAAGCCTTCCAGAGGGCCGGGCAGACGTGAGATCGGCCACGGCGCGCTTGCTGAAAAAGCGCTGCTCCCCGTTATTCCGAGTGTGGATGACTTCCCGTACTGCATCCGCGTAGTATCCGAAGTGCTTTCCTCCAACGGCTCCACATCCCAGGGCTCCGTATGCGGCTCCACCCTTTCCCTTATGGCGGCAGGCGTTCCGATCAAGGCGGCGGTTGCAGGCATCAGCTGCGGTCTGATCACCGGTGATCAGGGCGTTTACGGCGACTTCATGACGATGGTTGATATTCAGGGCCTTGAAGATTTTTACGGCGATATGGACTTTAAAGTTGCCGGCACCAAGAAAGGCATTACCGCGATCCAAATGGATCTGAAAGTACACGGCCTTACGCCGGAGATCATCAAAGAGGCATTCGCTAAAACACACAAAGCCAGAAATTATATTCTTGACGAGATCATGCTGCCCGTTATCAGCGAGCCGCGCAAGGAACTTTCCAAATACGCGCCGAAGATGGTTACGCTTTCCATTGATCCCGATAAGATCGGCGATGTGATCGGCAAAGGCGGCAAAGTAATTCAGGAGATCCAGAGCGACTTTGACGTTAAAGTGGATATAGAAGAGGACGGCCGTGTATTCATCAGCGGTATTGATATTGACAAGTGCAACAGCGCAAGAGACGTTGTTAAACTGATTGCCACGGATCCCGAAGTCGGCGCGTTCTACAACGGCGTTGTAACAAGACTCATGAACTTCGGCGCGTTCGTAGAGATCGCTCCGGGCAAAGAGGGCTTGGTTCACATCTCCAGACTGGACGTTAAGAGAGTGGATAAGGTTGAGGATGTTGTAAAAGTCGGCGACACAGTGGTTGTAAAATGCATTGAGATCGATGATCAGGGCAGGATCAACCTTTCCAGACGCGACGCGCTGATTGAACTGGACGGCTTAAAGCCCGAAAACGATATCGACGAGGCGCCGAGAAGGCCAAGAAGAGACGGCCACCGCCGCCCGCGCAGAGACTAAAACCGAATATTCCAAAACCTTTTTAAGGCTGTGGATTTTTCTGAGCAACGCTCACTTTTCGCCACATAACCGCTTTGGTTATGTGGCTTTTTTACGCATACCGAAAAGTATTTCAAATAAAACAGCATACCGGAGGAAAAAATGGAGCAGACTTTTATGAAAGAGCGGAAGATCGTGCCGCTCGTGATCACGATGGCGCTGCCGATGACGATCTCCATGCTCATCAATTCATTATACAATATCGTAGACAGTTATTTCGTTGCAAAGATAAGCGAGGACGCGATGACGGCGCTGTCTCTTGTTTACCCCGTTCAAAATCTTGTTACCGCCATTACAGTTGGTTACGGAATCGGCGTAAACGCCGTGATCGCGTTCTACCTCGGCGCCGGCAGACAAAAGCACGCGGATACCGCTGCCTCGGCAGGCATGCTCTTTAACCTGCTGCACGGCGTGATACTGACCGGCTGTATTTTTATCATGCCGGTGTTTTTGCGCATGTTCACGGACAACAGTGTGGTTCTGGATTACGGCATCCGCTATTCCAATATTGTTTTCCTGTTCAGCATTCCCATTGCTGCCGGGATCAGTTTTGAAAAAACCTTTCAGGCAGTCGGCAAAATGACGGTTTCCATGATTGCCATGCTGGCAGGCTGCGTAACGAATATCATTCTGGATCCCGTTCTGATATTCGGCTGGTGGATCTTTCCCGAAATGGGCATAGAGGGCGCGGCGCTTGCCACGGGGATCGGGCAGGTCGTTACGCTGGTGATCTATCTTGTGATCTATTTTACAAAGGGGCTTGCCGTGCAGATCCGTTTTAAAGATTTTACGGAATTTGCAAAGATCAGCCGCCGCACCTATTCCATAGGCATTCCGGCGGCGCTGAACATGGCGCTTCCCTCCCTGATGATCTCCGTGCTCAACTCGATCCTTTCCGTGTTTTCGCAGACTTACGTGCTTGTGCTTGGCGCGTATTACAAATTGCAGACCTTTTTGTATCTGACGGCAAACGGCATTGTGCAGGGCATGCGCCCCGTATTGAGTTACAACTACGGCGCGGAAGAATACAAGCGTGTGCGCGGCATCTTCGGCGTAAGTCTTTCCTTTATTGTGTGCGTTATGGTGCTGGGCACCGTGCTTTGCGCCGCCATCCCGCAAAACCTGATCGGTCTTTTCAGTTCGGGAAGTGAAACGATCCGGATCGGCGTTCAGGCGCTGCGCATCATCTGCATCGGGTTCATTCCGTCCGCGCTGAGCGTAACGGTATCCGGCGCGCTGGAGGGGCTTGGAAAAGGCGGCACATCGCTTTGGATCTCTCTGTTCAGATATGTACTGATCATTCTGCCGGCAGCGTTTTTGTTAAGCCGGGCGATCGGCGCAAGCGGCGTATGGAACGCGTTTTGGATCACGGAAATCATCACCGCGCTGTTTTCGGTAATCGTTTTCATGTTTGTATCAAAAAAGAATTTAAAGAAAAAAACGGTCTGAGAAATCAGGCCGTTTTTTGGCATGCCATTTTAAACACCACATCACCATGCACGCATGTTTCATGAAAATACTTGCGCACCGGCAGAAAAACAAACGAAAAAATTTCCAAAAAAACCTTTCATAATCATCGCATACTGCGCCCGAATATGTGCAAAATATTACAGATAAAGTTACAAATTAAGGGAGAAAGATGTATATGAAAGCAACAGGAATTGTCAGACGAATCGACGACCTGGGAAGAATCGTGATTCCAAAGGAGATCCGCCGTTCCTTTCGCATCAGAGAGGGCGACCCGCTTGAGATATTCACCGATGCGGAAGGCGAAGTGATCTTTAAAAAATATTCGCCGATAGGCGAACTTTCCAATTTTGCAAACCAGTATGCCGAAGTGCTGCACAAAAACGGCGGACTGCCGATCGCAATCATGGATAATGACCACGTGATCGCTGCCTCCGGGCTGAGCAAACGGGAAGTGCTGGAACGGCGCGTTACAAAGAATTTAGAAGAACTGATGGAAAACCGGGCGATCCATATCTCTACAAAAGAGGTGCCGCCCATGAACGCCATAGAGGGATTTGACAGAAAAGCAAACGTTGTTTACCCCATCATTTACGGCGGGGATGTTTCCGGCGCGGTTGCACTGATGCAGAGCGATGAAAGCCACCTGCCAACCGAAACGGAAATAAAATTGGTGCAGGTTGCCGCAGCATTTCTCGGCAAACAAATGGAATAAAACGCAAAGAAATTGGCAGGGCTTTTACAAGCCCTGCCAAACTTTTTCAACGCATCATGTTCTGTTTTTTCTGTATTTAAGCGGACTGATACCGTTTGCGCTTTTAAAATACGCCGAAAAATAATGGGCGTCCCCAAAACCCAGCCGGTGTGCGATCTCCTCAACAGAAATATCCGTGTTGCGCAGATAGAGTTTTGCCGTGCGCATTTTATTGTCAATATAATATTTATAAGGCGTAATCCCGTATCGCTCGCGAAAGATACGTATGATATGGTTTTTGGAATAGCCGTATTTTGTGCAAAGCAGATCCAGCGAAAAATGTTCGCCCGTAAACGCATGAATATCTGCGCAGATCTTTTTGCAAACGTCTGCGCTTTTATCCTCCACCGCACGTTTTACGGTAATGATCATTTTGTACAGAACAACGGCAGCGGCGTCGCACATGGCGGAATAATCATCCGCATAGTTATCAGCAAGCTCCTCTAACTCGCAAAACGCATCTGAAAGATCGCAGTCATGAAAGCAATACTCACTGCCGGGCAGATAAAAATCCGCAAGATTTGTCAGAATATCCGAATCAAAAACCACCCAACGCTTTTTCCACCTGTTTTGCTTATCGGTATAATATCTGTGGCTGCTGCCCTTGGGCAGGATCACGGCGCAGCCGGCGCAAGGCGTATATTTTTTCTCATTCACCTGCAAAAAGCCGCTGCCGCTTTCTATATATTCAAATGCGCTGATTGAGGAATGCTTGCGTTGCACAAAGTAACCCGGCTCGCAAACCGTTTTCCCGATCACCATAATATTTACAGGGAGCTGAGGGTCGTAGTTTTGCCAATATGCCCTGCCGTTATCCGTTTCGCGCTTTTCCATGTTGATTTTCCTAACTTTTTTGAGTATTTATATAATTTTATCCCTTTTTATAATGTGATAATATATATTATAGTGCATTCTGCCATTCATTTTCAAGGGGGTAATATCATGAAATACAAGATAGAAATGGTTTATGAAAGCGCCGGCGGCACATCTGTGCTTACCGGTATGCAAGACGACATATGCAAGCTAAGTTCCGGCACGGACGGCGGCATTACAAAAATAGAGTTACATACAGCAGAAGAGATCCGAATCAAAAAATTCAGACTCATTCTGCCGTATCGTTTTTCACAAAACAGCAGGATCTTTGCAAATGGCTTTCAGAGCTGGACGGATTCACGCGAATATATGCCGTATGAAAAGATGAGCGAACTCAGCAGGCCGGTGGAGCTCTTTATCAATTCGCCGCTTGCGGCCGGCACAGGGCTGAACCGCTCAGGCGACGGCACGTTTCATAAATATCCAAGAAAAAAAGGTGTTTTTTACGGTTTTTCATACGGATATGTGCGTGACGGCGAACGGACGGAACTGTTCGGCTCTATCAGCGAAAGAACCGGCTACACGATTATCACCTTTGACACAAACAAAAATCTGATCTGCATAGAAAAAGATCTTGCAGGCAAAACGTTTAAAGAAAGCGGCGAGCTTCTGTCGTTTGCTGTTATTGCCGGGGATTATGAGGCAGTGTTCAACAAATATTTTGACCTGATGAAGATACCCGCACCCAGGGCGAAAAGAGCCTGCGGCTACACCACCTGGTATAACTATTACGGGAATGTAACAGAAGAAGTGGTGAACCGCGATCTGGAATCCATGAGCAAATGCAATATAAATATAGATTTTTTCCAGATAGACGACGGCTATCAGAATGCCATCGGTGATTGGTTGATCACGGATAAGGTTAAATTTCCCTCCGGCATGAAAGCCGTTGCAGACGCGATCCACAGCCGCGGCATAAAGGCAGGCTTATGGCTTGCGCCCTTTGCCGGAGTAAAGAAGAGCGCGCTTTTCCAAAATCACCCGGACTGGTTCATCACAGACCAAACCGGCAAGCACTATATCACCGGGCCTAACTGGGGAACATTTTACGCACTAGATATTTATAACGAAGACGCGCGTAATTACATAAAAAAAGTGTTTGATACCGTTTTAAACGAGTGGGGCTACGATCTGGTGAAACTGGATTTCCTTTATGCCGCCGCCGTTTTACCGATTCACGGAAAGACCCGCGGAGAAATTATGTGCGACGCGATGGATCTGCTGCGGGAATGCTGCGGAGAAAAACTGATTCTCGGTTGCGGCGTGCCGCTTATGCCCGCTTTCGGCAAAGTGGATTACTGCCGTATCGGCGCGGACGTTACAAACCATTGGGTTCCCAGAAAATTCACAACAAGGGAGGATGTTTCCACACCGCACGGCGTAAATAACTCCATCTTCCGCCGCCATTTGGACGGCAGAGCCTTTATGAACGATCCGGATGTATTCTTTTTGAGAAATGAAAACATGAAAATGGACTTTAAAAAGCGCACCCTGCTTGCTAAAATCGATTCTCTGTTTGGATCTCTTCTATTTGTTTCGGATAATGTGGGCAATTACGACGCAGAGCAGATACGCGCTCTGAAAGATGTTTTTACCAGCCAAAAAGCGGACATTCTGTCTGCCGAATACACCGCAAAAAAACAAATCACGGTAAAATACAGGCTTAATGATACCGAGCACACGCTTGTTTTCAACCCGGATAACGGCAATATTTTTGAGGAAAACTGATATGAAAGGCAAAAAGTTTTCTTTATCCGCGGTTCCGGCGCTTGCCAAGGGATTCGTAAAAGACGTTAAAGAACACTGGAAAACGCCGGCGGAAAGCAAATATATCTCCTATAAAGAATTTACCGCCTACAGCGTTGGCGGAATCGGCGTAAACACAATCAATTCCATTTTCGGCTACGTTGCTTTAAACGCAAACTGCCTGCTGCTTGGTTCCGCATACGGGATAGACCCCGTGCATCTGGTATGGATGTCCACCATCGTAAACATCCTAAATCTCGCCAAATCGCCGTTTATCAGCATGCTGATCGACAATACCAACACAAAGTTCGGCAAGTTCAGACCCTATCTGATCATCACGGGCATTCCCACGGCGGTTCTGATCTGCCTGATGGCATTTATTCCAAGCAGCATAAATTACACGCTGAAATGCGTGCTGCTGTGCCTGATCTATGCGCTTGCCATGCTGTTTCAGTCCACCTATTCGCTGGCATACTCCAGCCTTGCGCAGGTGCTTACCCCCAACAGCGCGGAGCGCACTTCGCTGCTTTCCATAAGCGCGTTTATCTATAATCTGGGGCCAAGCATCGTAAATATGATCCTGCCCATCATTGCCGAACTGTTTGACGGCGGTATGCGCGGCTTTGCCGTTTACCGGGTCATGTTCCCCGTTTTTTCCGTTGCCGGCATTCTGCTGAGCATCTGGACTTTTAAAGACACAAAAGAAAAGATCATCGTGCCCAAAACCTATGTTGCAAAAGTAAAATTCACAGACGGCATCAAGGAGATCAAAAACAACAAATATTTCTGGCTCTTATATCTTTACCAGATCTTTGGCGTTATGAAAGGCGGAATCAGCAGCATTCTTGCCTGGTACTGTTCTTATGTGATCATGAGCGACAGCGTTCTCGGCATTATGAACACCGTAATGGGAACCGCGTCCGTTCCCGGCATGCTGCTTGCGCCCGTGCTGGCAAAAAAATTCGGAAAGCGCAATTGTTTGATCGTATTTAATGTGATGCGCGCTGTGTTTGCCGCGCTGATGCTTTTCACCTCAAACAGCCCGGTTCTTTTCCTCGCAAGCCTGTACATCGCCACGCTGGCTACAGGAGGGGATGCAGTGATCACTTCTGCCGCCACAGCGGACATCTTTGATTACCAGCAGTGGAAAACCGGAAAGCGCCTGGAAGGGTTTATCACGCAGTTCGGCGGCATGCTCGTGACCGCGGCAACCATGGGATCTGCCTTTATCCTGCCGTATTTTTACAGGCATTACGGCCTTGGAACCGATTATACCGTTCTTTATGAAGCGGCCATACGAACTCCGATTTTCAATATCATGATCATCACCTCTGTAATATCCAGCCTGCTGGCAGTGATTCCGATCCTGTTTTATAACTTAACGGAAAAGAAACAAAAGCTGATCATAGAGGATCTGAAACAGAGAGCGCAGGAGGACGACAGCAATGAAACTGTATCCGCTGATTAAACATAAAATTTTAAATTCTTTCGCGTTTGCCGTATGGGCAAAACCATCCGTTAAGCATATGAGTGACGGAAGAATTAAAAAACTTTGCACGGATAAAAGCGTCCTTTGGGAGATCGGGCGCGAATCCGGCGCCTGCAGCGATCATATGGAGATGAGCGGTTTCAGATCCGATTCCATCCTATGCGTCGGCAAAAGCGCAAGCGGAAAACTGCTTGTGCACAGGCACATCACGATCCCGGCATTGAGAACATTGCCGAACGATACGCGCGGCAGTTTCTGCTTTAATGTTTCGGGAAGCGTATGCAAAATCAAAGCAAACGGAAAGCGGCAGGCGGAACACCCGCAAAAGGTCTGGATGCGCGGCAATCTGACCGTGGTTTCCGACAGCAGTGAAACAGAGATCACAAGAACATTTATAAACTGCGCGGACGCGCCCGCTTTAATCGAAAAAGTGGAGGTCAAAATGAAAAGGCACGGTTTGCTGGACATTTCCGTTCCTTATTCAAAAAGCGTTTATCCGGCAGAATACTGTGTAGGCGGTGAGATCGAATACGGCGTCTGCGCCTGCGCGGAAGGCTCCGTTTCTTTCACCAGAGCCTATGACCTGAAGCAGAAAAAAGATATGCACGCCGGGGAAACCTGTACCTTTTATCTTGTTTATTTTGCAGGCAGAGGCAAAACGGTCATAAACACACAAGCGCAAATACAGCAGCGAAATCAATTGATCGACGATCTGTTTTCCTCTATGGTGCTGCAAAGCGGAAATGCGTTTCTGGACGCAGAATTTTCACATTGCCTGCTCCGCGGCAGTGAAAGCATATACAAAACAAAAGCCGGTCTTTTTCACAGCCCCGGCGGAGGAAATTATTATGCCGCGCTTTGGACAAATGACCAGTGCGAATACGCAAATCCGTTTTTTGCTTTTTCCGGCTACGCGCCGGGCATAGAGAGCGCGCTCAACTGCTACCGCCTTTATGAAACCTATATGGATAAAAGCGACACGCCTTTTGCATCCAAACGTGCGCTTGTAACCAGCATCGTTGCCGAGGGCGAAGATTTCTGGAACGGCGCCGGCGACCGCGGTGACGGTGCTATGTACGCCTACGGCATATGCCGGTTTTTGCTTGGGCTTGGCAGCAAGGCGCTTATGGAAGAATTTTTTGAAAGCATCAAGTGGTGCATAGACTTCTGCCTTTCCAGAAAGAATGCGCAGGGCGTGATCTGCAGCGATTCCGATGAACTGGAAAACCGATTTGAATCCGGAAACGCAAATCTGAACACAAGCTGCCTAACCTATGACGCGCTTTTGAACGGCGCGCTGATCTGTGAAATTCTGAATAAAGCCAAAACTGCGCAAGCATGGAAAAAAGAGGCAAAGCACCTGAAAGAAAGCATAGAAACCTATTTCGGCGCAAACGTGGAGGGCTTTGATACCTATGCCTATTATAAAGGCAATGATCTGCTGCGTTCTTGGATCTGCACCCCGCTTACGGTGGAGATCTTCAGCAGAAAAGAAGAAACGCTGAAAGCCCTTTTCAGCCCGAAATTATACAAAAACGGCATGCTGCGCAGCGTTTCAAGCAACCCCACAACCTGGGACCGCAGCCTGCTTTTTGCACTGAGAGGTGCTTTTCTTGCCAACGATCCGGATGCGTTTTTTTAAGTGTGTTCATACAGTGAAAGCCGCCTGACCGGCAACCACTCCCCCTATCCGTTTGAGGCGTTCCCGGAGGGAAACCGAGCGCACCTAAGCGGGGAAAGTATTCTGTTTTGCCGGATCATAACGGAGGGGTTATTCGGTCTGCGCGTAACAGGGCGGAAAAAACTGCGCGTCTCTCTTAAGAAAAGGAACATCTCCCTTTCCGGTCTGAAACTGTTTGGGGAAACCTTCAGTATTTCCGAAAACGGAAACGGAATTGTGATTACAACGGAAACCGAAATGTATCAGACCGATCAGCTTGAAGCCGTATTTGATTTTGAAAAGCGTAATTTCATTTAATATGGCGTCTGAACAAAAGCGTTCCGTCCGCAAGATCCGCTAAAATTCATTACAAGAAAAAATCTTACTATAATTGTGTATTTTGCACAAATTTTAAAGCTGTATATTGTGCAATATATTTAATACATAGAAGTTTGCACAAAAATATTGATTTTTAAAAACAAGCGTATATAATGTATGGCAAGAGAGGAAAAAACAGGCGGGATCTTGTTGATGAAAGCATTTAAGCGCGAAGCATACGGCTACATAAAAGATATGTTTATCCAGCACAATATGGTTAAACGCACAGTGCTTTCACTTATAAGCGTGCTCATCACGGGATTCGCAGTTTCGCTCTTCTCCCTTTCCGGATTCGGGGTTGACCCCTTCACCTCGATGAATATGAATGTTTCCTCCGTTGTGGGCATCGGCTACGGCACCTATCAGCTGATGATCAATATGGTTATTCTGATCTTTGTTGTAATCGTTGCGCACCGCGGGCTCGTTGGAGTAGGCACGGTATTCAACATGATATTGGTGGGTTACACCTGCGAGTTTTTCGAAAAGCTTTTCTCTCCCCTCGGAAACAGCAGCCTTCCGGTAAGGCTTTTGATTCTCGCTGCCGGAATCGTTGTAATGTGCTTTTCAAGCAGCCTGTTTTTTACGGCAAATGTGGGCGTTGGGCCTTATGACACCCTTGCGTTTATGCTAACCAGAAGCACAAAGATTCCTATGAAGTGGACCCGTGTTATGACGGATGTATCCGTTGTGCTGATCGGTCTTGTTGCAAGCGGCGGATTGACGGCGCTGTTCCGCGGAAACTTTTCGGAAATCAAAAATATCGGGATAGGCACGGTAATTACGGCATTCTGTATGGGGCCTCTTGTTAATTTCTTCAACAAGCATTTAAGTTCCAAAATACTGAATGTGGATTACGAGGGCATGAGTCGTGATATCGCGTTCTTTCTGATCAAAGGCGCGCTGATCAAAAATTCGCTCCGCCCGGTAACGGAAGGCAGAAACACGGATTTCACCTCCGATACGCGCAGATCCCGTTAATTATACGAGCGTTTTCGCTCCATATTTACCAGCAAGCAAGCAATTGCTTCACATAAATTTTTACCCCTTAAAAGAAAAGAGCTGTCGGTCTCCGGCGGCTCTTTTCTTTTGTTCTGATCACACCGGCAGAGCACTGCCCGCAGTTCACGGGCAATCTGCGCCACACTATGTTAAAATTGATTGTTTTCGCGGCATATAGATAGTATAATGGGATCAAGAGGTGATAATCATGCTGAAAATCTACAGAAAAAATATTATTTTCTTTTATATTCTCTGCGCCGCGGCGCTCGTTGCCGCCGTATTTGCGGATCTGAAACTGGACATATGGCTCAACGCGCCCGATAACGCGTTTGCCGTATGGTTTTATAACACCGGGGAAATTCCCTGCCGGCTGATCTGCCCGCTTGCCGGTGCGGCTCTATTCTATTGCTGCCGCTCAAAATTTGCAAGATTCGTTGGCGCCTGCATTTCCATCGGCGGCGGCGCTTATTTCGGGTATTATTTTGCAGAACATTTTTTCGTTGCGGAAAACCAACTGATCTTCGGCATTGTTTACGGGATCGGCTTTTCACTCACCCTGATTTTTGCAGGAAGATTTATAAAAATACCCGAACAGATGAAAAAGCCCATCGCCGCGCTTGCGATTGCGGGAATCGCCGTTATGGCGGCACAGCTTTTGGCAGTGGAAGGCATGAAATACCTTTGGGGGCGTGTGCGATTCCGCGATCTGCTTGCCGCCGGCAGTTATGACGCGTTTACCCCCTGGTACATCATAAACGGGATCAACGGCAACAAATCGTTCCCGAGCGGGCATACCGGCGGCGCGGCAATGAGTTTTCTTGCCATGTTGCTGCCCTATGTCAGCCAAAAAGCATATAAACACAGGCAATTATGCTTTTATCTGCCGTTTTTCTACACCTGCGTCGTTGCCGTTACACGTCTGATCATGGGCGCGCATTACCTTTCAGACGTTGCCATGGGCGGCGCAGTGGGCATGCTTACCGTTGTGATCGCCATGGCAGTGCTGGATAAAAAGATTTTTAACCATAAAAAACAGCTTTATAATCAGGGATGATCAAATCGAATCTCTTCTATTATATAAAAAAAAAGAACAGGCACAAAAGTGCTTGTTCTTTTCTTGGCGCAGATGAAGCGTTCGCCCGGCTCGCTTTCGCGCTCGCCGGCACGCACCCGGGCACCGAAACAGTCCACCGGACTGTTTCTATGCTTCGCATTGCCCTTTTCGAATCTCTTCTATTATATTAAAAAAAGAACAAGCACAAAAGTGCTTGTTCTTTTCTTGGCGCAGATGAAGAGTTCGCCCGGCTCGCTTTCGCGCTCGCCGGCACGCACCCGGGCACCGAAACAGTCCACCGGACTGTTTCTATGCTTCGCATTGCCCTTTTCGAATCTCTTCTATTATATTAAAAAAAAGAACAAGCACAAAAGTGCTTGTTCTTTTCTTGGCGCAGATGAAGAGATTCGAACTCTTGAAACGGTGGTTGCCGTTTACACGATTTCCAATCGTGCTCCTTCGGCCAGCTCGGACACATCTGCATATAAGGCGGAATAATCACCGCCCATATAATTTACTATATTTTCGGCAATTAGTCAAGTACTGATTTAAAATTATTGCATAATCTTTAATCCAAAACCTGATAATATGCCGAGAACTGATTGAGTTTTGTTTCAAACTTATCCTTTGGCTGTTCTTTAGGTACTTCAACCGGGTATTTACCCGTAAAGCAACCGTCACAAAAGCCCATTCCGGTATTTTCCGCAAGGTGGTGCGTTGCCTCTACAGAAAGATACGCAAGGGAATCCGCGCCGATCACCTGCGCAATCTCCTCCACCGTATTATACTTACAGGCAATCAGATGATCGCGGCTGTCCACATCCGTGCCGAAATAGCACGGGAATTTAAACGGCGGAGACGAAACGCGCATATGCACTTCTTTGGCGCCCGCCTCGCGCAAAAGGCTGACGATCCGGGCACAGGTTGTGCCGCGGACGATGGAATCATCTATCATAATCACGCGTTTATCTTTGATATTTTCCCGAATAACATTCAGTTTGATTCTTACGGCATCCTCCCGCATATCCTGGCTTGGCTGAATAAAACTTCTGCCGATATACTTGTTTTTGATAAAACCAACGCCATACGGAATGCCGCTTGCTTTGGAGTAGCCAAGCGCCGCATCCAGCCCGGAATCAGGCACGCCGATCACGATATCCGCATCCACAGGGCTTTCCTTGGCAAGAAATTCGCCTGCCTTCATTCTTGCATGCTGCACAGACGCGCCCTCTATCACGGAATCCGGGCGCGCAAAATAGATATATTCAAAAACGCACAAGCCGCACGGCTTTTCCACACAGTGCGACGTATCGGATTTTATGCCGGATATACTGATCGTCAGGATCTCACCGGGTCTGATATCCCGAATAAAATGCGCCCCGATGGTTTCAAGCGCGCACGATTCAGACGCCACAACATAAGCGCCGTCCTCCGTTTTGCCAAGGCAGAGCGGGCGAAAGCCCATAGGATCTCTGAACGCGATCAGTTTGGTAGCGGTCATAACCACGCAGGAATACGCACCTGTCAGCCTGTTCATGATTTTGGAAACTGCCTCTTCCGTGCTGTTGCTGGTAAGCCGTTCCTTTACGATCGAATAGGCAATGGATTCCGTATCCGAAGTGCCGTGAAAAATTGCGCCCTGAAGTTCAAAACTTTTTCTGAGTTCCGCCGCGTTCACAAGATTGCCGTTGTGCGCTATGGCAAGATTGCCCTTGATGTGGCGGATAACAAGCGGCTGTATATTATTGTGGTTTTTGCCGCCCGTTGTGGAATAGCGCACGTGCCCGATTGCCATATTGCCTGTGCCGAGCGCATCCAGCTTTTCCTTGGTGAAAACATCGGGAACAAGGCCGTCGCCGCGGTGATGCGTAAATACGCCGTCATCATTTACGGCAATGCCGCAGCTTTCCTGGCCGCGGTGCTGAAGCGCAAAAAGCGCAAGATAAGCAGACCTTGCAACCTGGGTCGTTTTATTTTCAAATATTCCGAAAACGCCGCACTCTTCGTGAATACTGTTAAACATATGTATGAACGCCCCCGTTTTGATTAGTTTGGTGTATAAAGATTTGCATAAGGCCTTGAAGTTGCCGGAGAAAGTTTTTTAAACGGCTTTGCCATGACCTCCTGAAAATCCGCGCCGAAATATTTGCAATATTTCTTGACGTAACTTTCCAGTTCCTTTTCATCCTCTTTTGTAAGTGAGGAAACTTTGATGTTGGGAGAAAGATTTTCTTTTGGGAACGTACCGCGCACGAAGATTTTGCCGCCGTGCATGCCGGACGCGCAATGCGTGCCGAAAAGTTTTTCGCCGCGTTTCAGCCCAAGCCCGAGCAGAACGATCGTGCCGCCCGCCATATATTCGCCAAGAAATGATCCGGCGCTCTGGCCAATCACGATTACCGGTTTCATCTTTTCAAATTCCTTGATATGGATTCCGCCGCGGCAGGCAACATTATCCCGAACATAGATACTGCCGTCCCGCATACCATAGCCGAGCGCGTCTCCGCTGTGGCCGTGAATAATGATCTCGCCGCCGTTCATCGTATTGCCCACGGCGTCCTGACCGCTGCCGTACACCACGATCTTTCCGCCGTTCAGATAACACGCAAGGTCATTGCCCGGCGTGCCGTGAATCTCTATGGTCTTGCCGCTGTCCAGCGCACAGCCGATATATCTTTGGCCGTTTACATCTTTAACGGTAACTTTATTGCGTTTGGAAAGTTCCGCCTTGATCAGGTTGTTTACTGTTTCATATCTCTGAAGTCCCGCTTCAATACTCATAAGGCAATCCCTCCCGTCAGTTTCTGCGTTCTGGTTTTCCTGTCAAACAGGAACAGGGACGGCGTTTCCATAATATCGCCCTCAAGCGTGCTGAGATCCACTTTCTTTGCGATCAGATCCGTATAGATCCCGGCATTTTCGCTGGAATTGATCAAAACGAATCCAACAAGCCGCGTGCCTTCAAAGATCAGGCGTTTATAGGCGTTGCCGTCTGTCTTTACCCGGTCGCTGTACTGCGCCCCGGTTGCGTTGATCAACCCGCAGGTGCAGATGCGCAGACCGTAAAAATCAATCGCGTTTACGCTGTATGCGCCGCCTGTTTCCAGATCTCCGCCCGCCATATGCGAGCCTGCCGCCATACCCTGATAAACGGCGTTTGGCCAAAGGGCAATGATCTTATTTGATCCGTCCAGCATATCCACGGAAACGGTGCAGTCGCCGGCGGCATAAATATCCCTGTCGCTCGTTTGCATGGTGGTTTGATCTATAAGGATGCCTCTGTTCACTTCCAGACCCGCTTTTTCAGCAAGTTCCGTTTCCGGCCTTACGCCTACGGCGATCACAAGCACACTGCACTCCAGTGTTTTGCCGCTTTTCAGTTCAACAGACTGCACGGCGCCGTTTTTCACATTTGCCTTTACAACCGTATCCTGAAGGTGGAAAGAAATGCCGTGTTCCTCCAGATACTTCTTTACAAAAACTGCGCTTTTTTCATCCAGAATAGACGGCAGAACACGCGGGGAAAGCTCCGCAACATCCACGCTTTCGCAGATCTTCGAAAGACCCTCTGCCGCTTTCATGCCGATCAGACCCGCGCCGATCACAACGGCTTTGGTATTTTTGTTTACCGCTTTTTTCAGCGCTTTGGCGCTGGCGAGATCCAAGAATGTAAACACATTTTTGCACCCCTGCGCGTTTTCAACATGGGGAACAAAGGGTTTGGAGCCGGTGGCAAGGCAAAGTTTATCATAAGGATATTCTTTCCTGCCGGCTTTTACAACTTTCTTTTCCCGGTCTATCTTACTGACGCGTGTGCCTGTAATTACATTTATATTATGATCTGCATAAAACTGCGGCTTTTTCAGAAACATTCTTTTTTCTTCAACCGTGCCCTTAAGCAGATAGCTGATAGACGGACGGCTGTAAGGATAATACTTTTCACCGGTGAGCACAGTGATCTCGCCGTTTGGATCCGTCTCCCGAATCGTCTGCGCAGCGGAAAGCCCCGCCGCTGACGCGCCTATAATAACGTACCGCATCACTGCTCACCTCCTGCTTCTGCCCACACAAGGGCGTGATTCGGGCAGTTTTTCACACAGGCAGGCTCATCGCCGCCGCAAAGATCGCACTTAAAGGCGATCCTGCCCGGTTTTATACAGCCGTAAGGGCAGACCGCAAGGCAGGTCATGCAGCCGATACATTTATTTTCATCCACCGAAACAATGCCGGTTTTCGGATCCTTATGCATAGCGCCTGTAATACACGCCTTAACGCACGCCGGATCCTCACAATGGCGGCAGTTTACGGCAACGGAATCCTCCCGGTCTCCGTAAACGGAGATCCTTGCAACGGGAGCGGGATCCTCCTCTTTATAAGCCGTAACGATATCTTTGGATTTGCTGTGCGCCGTTTTGCAATACACTTCGCACAGGCGGCAGTTTATACAAAGATCTTCACGAGCAAAAACTTTTTTCAACCGTAACTCCTCCTTATTCTCCCGCGTGCTTGATACCGAGTATCTCAAGTTCCTTTTCGTTTAAGCCTATGCCTCTTAACATCAGCCTGTTGCCGCGCAGCGAATCAATGGAATTGATGCCCATGCCGCCCATGATCTCTTTGATCTCATGGTTCCATGCCTTAACAAGATTGATCACACGCTGATGGGCAATTTCCGGATTCAGCCTTCTGGTAAGATCGGGGCGCTGTGTGGCAATACCCCAGTTACATTTGCCGGTATTGCAGGTCTGGCACATATGGCAGCCCATTGCAATCAGCGCGGCAGAGGCAATATAGCAGGCGTCCGCGCCGAGCGCGATGGCCTTGACGATATCCGCCGAACAGCGGAATGAACCGGCAGCAACCAGCGAAACATTGGAACGTATGCCCTCGTCACGCAGCCTTTGATCCGCCGCGGCAAGCGCAAGTTCAATGGGGATGCCTACATTATCCCGGATGCGGGTAGGCGCTGCGCCTGTGCCGCCCCTGTAGCCGTCTATTACAACGATATCCGCGCCCGCCCTTGCAACGCCGGAGGCGATAGCCGCAATATTATGCACTGCCGCTATCTTTACGGAAACGGGCTTTTCTCCGTTTGTTGCCTGCTTTAAAGACCAAATCAGCTGGCGCAGGTCTTCAATGGAATAGATATCATGATGCGGCGCAGGGGAGATCGCGTCCGACCCTACAGGGATCATTCTGGCATTTGAGACCTCCACATTCACCTTTTCGCCGGGCAGATGGCCGCCGATACCGGGCTTTGCACCCTGGCCGATCTTGATCTCTATAAATTTGGAATTTAAAAGGTAATCTTTATATACGCCAAAGCGGCCGGACGCCACCTGAACACCGGCATATTTGCCGTATTCTTTCAGTTCGCTGTGCAGACCGCCCTCACCGGTGTTAAATACAGTGCCGAGTTCCTTTGCCGCCATGGCGAGGGATTTCTGCGCATTCAGGCTGATTGAGCCGAAAGACATGGCAGAAAACATGATCGGCGTTTCCAGCACCACCTGAGGCGGCATTTTGGTTAAGGATTTGCCCTTTTTCTCCACCGCCATTTTATCCGGCTTTCTGCCCAGAATGGTGCGGATCTCCATGGGCTCTCTGAGCGGATCTATGGAAGGATTGGTAACCTGAGAGGCATTCAGCAGCATTTTATCCCAATAGATCGGATAAGGCTTTGGATTGCCCATTGCCGAAAGCAGCGTGGAGCCCGTGTTTGCCTGGCGGCAGATCTCCTGCTGGTAATCCGGAGTCCAGTTGGCGTTTTCCCTGTAATCACACACATATTTTTCAATTCTTAACGCGCCTGTGGGGCAAAGATCCACACACCTGTGGCACGCAACGCAGTTATCCGATTTGGAAACTACGGTTTTGCCGTCTTTCGGCGAATAAAAATGGCATTCGTTTGCGCACTGCCGCACACAGCAGCCGCAGTTTATACAAAGATCCCTGTCTCTAACAACGGTAAATCTTCTGGGGATATAATTGATCATTTTGCGCCGCCCTCCTCTTCATCAAGTTCCAGCGGTACGAAAACCGGCTCCGCGCCGCTTACGGACCAAACTTTTTCCGGATCCGGGCATATGATTCGGATTGCTGATTCTTCAGACGCGAAATACGCCCTTGTGCCCTTTGTTGCCGCTGTTAGGGAGCGGAGCTTCAGGCGGTCGTTGATAGCAAGAAGGCCCTTGTTTGAACCGAGAATAACAGAAAACGGGCCGTTTACGAGCGCGGCGTTATAAATGGAGCGCAAAGTGGTAAAATACTCTTTTCTTTCCGGATCCATTCTGTCTATCTCCTCCCACTCGGGAGCGGTCAGAACATCCGCGGCAACCTCAATCGGCAGCCCGTGGTGGCGGATCAGATGATCAAAAAGATAGGTGATGACCTCTGTATCCGTCTGCATGGTGCAGACATAGCCGAACTGCTCTATGTAGCGCCTGTTGGCGTCATAGGAAGAGATCTCACCGTTATGCACGATGGACCAGTCCAGAATATTGAACGGATGCGAGCCGCCCCACCAGCCGGGGGTATTGGTTGGGAATCTACCGTGCGCCGTCCAGAGATAGGCGTTGTATTGATCCAGCATGTAAAATTCGCCCACATCTTCCGGATAGCCCACCGCTTTAAAGCAGCCCATGTTCTTGCCGCTGGAAAAGATGAACGCGCCGTCAATATGCTGATTAACATGCATAACGCACTGAACGGTATATTCTTCCTCGTCCATACGGGATTCCCGCATTCTCACCTTATTCGGCTTGGCGAAATAGCGCCAGATATCCGGCCCTATTGCAATGGATTCCACTTTTTTGGTGGGTATTTTTTCCGAAACATCCACATTAAAGTGTTTAAACAAAAAATCCTCACATTCGCTTTTGGCTTTTGCATTATCATAAAAAACGTGAAACGCATAATCATCCGCGTGTTCGGGATAGATTCCGTAAGCGGCAAAACCGCCGCCGAGACCGTTTGAACGATCATGCATCAGCGCAATGGACTTGATGATTTCAGAGCCGTTGATCTTTCCGCCTTTGCGGTCTATGATTGCAGCGATCGCACAGCCGGACGGGATCCTTACCTGACCCTCTTTAAGCATGAAAACTCCTCCTTCAGAAGCTTTTTTACAAAGCAATTATACGGCGTTAAAACAACTTTTACAATGAAAATCATACAATTTCATCATTTTATAAAAAAATACGGCGATCCTTTGCCCCAGATATAGAATAATTCACAAAATTCAAAAATATTTGTAAGTTCTTAACAATAATTTGTTTGTTTATAACGCCTAAAATATCATTTTTCAGTAAATATTGATAAAATTATACAACAATTCAAGCCACACAAAAACCTTAAAACCGATTTTCGGCATTTGACGGGACGAAATTTTGAATTTATAATTTTGGTAGAACAAACATATCTTTCAAACAGGTGATACTTATGGCAGTTTGTGCAGAACCAAAAAAGAAAAAATTACCAAAAGCGATAAAGGCAGTAATCGCCGTTCTGTGCGTGATCGCAGTGATCGTTGGCGCAGAACTGATCTCCTACGGCTACCGTTCCGATCCGGAAAAAGTAAAAGAATTTGAAACACAAAATCCCTATATTGCCGAAAACGGAATAACGCAGATCAGCGCCCACCGCAGCGGCGGCGGGATCATGCCGGAAGAAACGATGATGGCATTTAAAAACTGCGCTGAAAATCCCGATTTTTCCGTGGACTGGTTTGAATTTGACCTGCACATCACAAAAGACGATGTGCTTGTGCTTTTGCACGACGATACATTGGACAGGACTTCGGACAGCGAAACCGTTTTTGGTGAGGAAGACGTGCGCCCGGAAGACAAGACCTACGAAGAGCTCAGAACACTGAACATGGGCGCGGACTTTGAAACCGAAGACGGCGAAAAACCCTACGCCGCGCTCAGCGGCGCGCAAGTGCCGGACGATCTGAAAATCGTTCGCGTTGATGATGTGCTGGACTATCTGGAAAGCGTTGGCGGCGGAAGATATCACTATATCATTGAGATCAAAAACGGCGATGATCTTGGCAAAAGAGCGCTTGATGTGCTGTATGGCATCCTAACCGAAAAAGGGCTGCTTAGCCGTGTGATCTTCGGCACATTCAACGAGGAAGTTTCGATCCATGCCGATGAAAACTACCCCGATCTGAACCGCAGCGCAACCATCAAGGAAGTTTTGGAGTTTTATTCCGCAGCCGTTACGAATGACGAAGATTTTGAGCCCGCTTACACGGCGCTTCAGATTCCGTACAGCATGCCGTTTCGGCTGATCGCGAATCTCGGCACCGCGCAGGTAGTAAACTACGCGCACGAACACAACCTTGCCGTGCAATACTGGACGATCAATGGCAAAGAAGATTATGATTACCTCTGCTCTATTGGTGCGGATTGCATTATGACGGATTATCCCGATGTGATGTCTTCCGGAAGCGAAGAAACGCCGGCGGAAATAGAATAAGATACAGTGTAACGGTTAATAGAAAAACAAAAAACGGGGTTTGCCGCTTTTGCGGTGAGCCCCGTTGTGCTTTTATTCGGCCGACGCGGAATAAACCGCGCCGACCTTAACGGCATTGCTGCCAAAGAGAGGGTAAATTTATTTTTTAAGATATCTGTTTACTTCCCACTGAGAAACCTGGGTTCTGTATTCATCCCACTCGCTCTTTTTGCCCTCGATATAGGCATTGAAAACGTGGTCGCCAACCGTTTCTTTAACGAACGGATCTTTCTCAGCCTCATAAACAGCCTCAATCAGGCTGCCGGGAAGGCATTCGATATGTTCTTCCTCTATTTCGTTGGAATTGAGTCCAAATACATTATAATCCACAGGGGCAGGCGGTGTCAAACCTTTTTTTATACCGTCCAGTCCGGCGGCAAGGCAGAGCGCCATTTCAAGATACGGATTACAGGTTGGATCCGGGCAGCGAAGTTCTACACGGGTTCCTTTTCCGCGTGCCGCAGGAATCCTTACAAGGCAGGAACGGTTGGATGCGGACCAGGTAAGATAACACGGCGCCTCATAGCCGGGAACAAGCCTTTTATAGGAGTTGACCGTTGGATTAGAGAAAACCGCGATGCCTTTTACGTGCTCCATAACGCCGGCAATGAACTGATACGCAGTCTTTGAAAGGCCAAGTTCATCAGAGGGATCATCAAACGCGTTGGAGCCGTCTTTCAGATTGAACAGGCTCATATTGGTGTGCATACCCGAACCGTTTATACCAAAAATCGGTTTCGGCATAAACGTAGCGTGCAGACCGTGCTTTGTGGCATATGTTTTAACCACGTGCTTAAAGGTCATTACCCTATCCGCCGTTGTCATAACATCATCAAATCTGAAATCAATCTCGTGCTGAGATTCCGCGACCTCATGGTGGGAAGCCTCGATCTCATAACCCATATCTTCAAGAGCAAGGCAGATATCACGGCGGCAGTTTTCGCCCGCATCGTTGGGGTTCAGATCAAAGTAGCCGCCTGCATCCGTAAGTTCTGTGGTGGGGTTTCCGTTTTCATCGCGCTTGAAAAGGAAAAATTCAAGTTCGGGGCCAACATTAAAGCCGAATCCCATTTCATTTGCCTCTTCAATTACTTTTTTCAGCACGTTTTTCGGATCGCCCATAAACGGCGTTTTGTTATCCGCCATATAAACCGAGCAGATCAGACGCCCTGTTGTTTTACCGCCGAAAGTCCTCCACGGAAAGATTGCCCAAGAATCCAAATCCGGATGCAGATACATATCCGATTCATCAATTCTTACAAAGCCGTCAATGGAAGAGCCGTCAAACATGCACTCGTTATCCAGCGCTTTTTCAAGCTGTGATACCGTTACGGCAACATTTTTCATAAGGCCGAAAACATCGGTAAACTGCAGCCTTACAAATTCAACGTTTTTTTCTTTTGCGTCTCTTAAAATGTCCTCTTTGGTAAGCTTGCTCATAAACATATACTCCTTTAAAAAATATAAAAAGGCATTCCGAGAAAACTCCGGAACGCCTTTGTTCTGAATACAATATCATTATATTTTTCTGCTGCCGAAAAGTCAACTGTTTTTCTGAATTTTGTTTGGATTGTAATTTTTACACAATAATATATCTGTTCATTTGTGCACTTTTTACAGTCAGCCCAGATTCAAAAATTCCTCGCTTACGATATCCGTTGCATATTCGGTAAAATACTCCGGTGTGGCGCCGCTCTGCGCGTGGGATTCGCCGAGCGCATCCGTATAATCGGAAAGTTTGTAAACCGAAAACTCGTAATTGCCGCCTGATGAGCTGTACCAGCACACTACCGGGGTAAGTTTAGCGGAAGTGATGGAAACTTCATCATTGCGTTTTTCTATTTTGATCTCCGCCATACCGCCGCAAAGCTGGTTCAGACTGGTCTGGTGAGAGATGAAATTGCCCAGTGAATAATAAACAAGCATTTTTTTGCCCGTTGTTTCATTTTGCACCCACTCCACAGGCTGCAACACATGCGGATGCGTGCCGATCACAATATCCACGCCAAGATCCGAAAACAACTGCACATATTCACGCTGGTAATCAGAAACAGATGTGTTGTTTTCCGTGCCCCAGTGCGGGAAAACGATCACCACATCGGCATTCTGCCTTGCCGTATTCACATCGGAAGTGATCTTATCCTTATCCATCATATTTACGCACCACGGGCTGCTTTCCGGGATGGGGATCCCGTTTGTGCCGTAGGTATAATTCAGAATTGCAAAACGGATGCCGTTTTTTTCATAATAAACAATGGAATTATAATCTTCCTCGCTGTCATTCGTGCCGACGTGCACCACTTCCGGGTGCTGATCAAAAAACGCGCATTCCTGCTCTATGCCGGCATAGCCCTTATCCAGCGCATGATTGGTGGCGCAGGTAAAGATATCAAATCCGGCGTCTATTGCCGCCGTGCCAACCTCCCACGGAGAGTTAAACGTGGGATAGCCGGTATACTCAAACTCACTGCCGCCCAAAATGGTTTCCTGATTGATCACGGCAACATCGGCGGAGGAAATGTCATTTTTAATATGCTCGTAAAACGACGTGTAATTGAGAGTTCCGTCCTCCTGCTCGCCAGCGGAGATCAGTGTATTATGGATCAGATTATCCCCAACGGCAACAAGGGAAACACTGGAAACGGCATTCGTGGTTGCCTGGGTTGTTGCCTGGGTTGTGGTCTGCGCGGTGGGCATTTCACTATCCATATTTTTTGTAATATGCCCGCTTACGGCAAAGCCGCATATCACCAGCACGGCAAGCACAACGGGAACAATCACGCCCGCGATTTTCTTTTTATTTGCATTTTCCATATCAGCACATCTTTCAGATCTAATTTTTTCTATTTTAACATATATACGCTTCCTTGGCAAGCGCACAAAAAAAACTGCCCGCTGAAAGCGGGCAGAGTGTTACCTGTTTTTATAAGTAAAAATTAAAGATCCACTTTTCCGGTCTCGCCGTTTGCAAGCACATAATAAGCGGCATGGTCTTCTGCTTTTACATAAACCTTAACGCCTTTTACATCTGCGCTTTTAACGCCGTTTGCCTTGCACGCGGCCTCAACTGCCTTGGTTGCGTCCGCGGCGCTGATCTGCCTGCCGGCAAATTCAAAATAAACTTCGCTTTCCGCTTTAACCGTTTTCTTAGCGGGCTTTTTCGCCGGCGCTTTCTTTACGGCTTTTTCTTCTTTCGCCGCCTTTGCAGGTTTCTTTTCTTCTTTCTTTTCAGCAGGCTTTTCCGCTTTAACTTCCGCTTTCTTGCTTTCCGCCTTTACTTCTGCGGGCTTTTCTTCCTTTACAGCCTTAACCGGAGCAGCCGTCTCTTTTTTTACGCTTTTTTCAACAGATTTAACATCATTTTTCTTTGCAGCCATAACTAAAATCCTTTCCAAATAATAATACAGATGGGTAAAGTAAATCGCTTTACAGTGTTATATTAGTATTTTTGCATAAAAAAGTCAATGATTTTTAGGTATAATCTACAATTCGCCGCTATAATTTACAATGTTAAAGCGTGTTTTTGGGCAGTTTGCATAAAATATTATGTCAAAATTTGTTTAACATTTTTGCAACACCATCCTGTTCATTGGTGTCTGCAACCACATTCGCCTGCGATTTAAACTCCTCTGCCGCGTTGCCCATAGCAATGAAAACGCCTGCCGCCTTAACCAAGGAAAGATCATTTGCATTATCGCCGAATGCGGCTGTGTGTTTCCGGTCTATACCCAGCAATGCACAAAGGTGCAGAAACGCGGTGCCCTTTTCCGCCCCGCGGCGTGTGATCTCCAAAAACGTATCTTCAAGCCGGCACAGCTGGATCTCCCTGTCTGCTGCGAACTTTTCGGCAAGGCGATCCCTCTCCTCCCTGCGCTTGCAGGAAATGAAGATCTCGTCCGCACATTTTTCTTCGTCTGAAAACAGCTGCAAAGGATCTTCCGCGATTTTTCTTGAGGAATGGATATAATCGCCGACCGGAGTGTTTTTATACTTGTGATCATACCTTTCCATCAGTTCCGGTTTCAGAAAGCCGAAACCGTCCGCAAAGACCTCAAACAGCACGCCGTTTTTCTCCAGCGTTTTCATAAGCAGCACGGTTTTTTCATGCCCTATCGGCGCGCTGTAAACGCGCTTTCCCGTTTTCAGATCGGTGATTGCCGCACCGTTGGTTGTGATTGCGTAATCACAGACCCCAAGTTCCGTTACGCATTTCGGGATTCCGGAAAGCGGTCTGCCGGTAACGGGCACAAGCTGTATACCCCGTGTGCGGGCAGATCTCATGGCAGCAGCGGTAAAAGCGCTGATTGTTTTATCGTTTTTCAGCAAAGTGCCGTCCAGGTCAAGGCCTGCCAACAGAATTTTATTTTCAAAAGCCATCTTATATGCCGCTTTCTTTTTTAAATATTTTTTGATCTAATACGTTTCTTGCTTTTTGTTCGATCCATTCAGTGAATGGATCTACCTTAAGCCATTTAAACAGCGTCATACGCAGCCACTCAATCAAAGAGCAGGCAAGATAGATCGCAAGCGCCGTTGCGATCACGGCAAGCACCAGCACGGGGGCGGACATGGAGGAGAAGAACCCAAACGCCCCTTTCAGCACGTGCTCCCAAACATATTCGCTGGTATGAATAATATAAACGCCGAATGTAAGCGGCGCGAGCGCGCGTATGATGTTTACCGGCGCTTGACGTTTGATCTTCGTTTTTGCACCGGCAAGCAGCAGACACACGGAAGCCAAAAGTATATTAAAAGCGTAATAAGACAGCAGGTTGTTTTCCGCTACCGGCCAGTTCCATTCCTCAGCTCCCGCCATAAACGCCATGCCGGAAAGGGTCAAAACAAAATACAGCACAACCATCAGGCGCATATTGACCCGCTTATACAGCCCGAGTTTACGAACGCATCCGCCCAGCAAATACAGCAAAGACAGCCATAAAAACGAATAGCCGTTGTTCAGTTTCATAATATCCGTCTGCCAAACCGTTGGCCAAAGAGAAGCAAATATAAAAATAATGCCAAACAGATATTTCATTTGCTTTTCATGCAGGGACTGAAGCAGTTTGTTGAACACCGGGGTAAAGAAAAACATAATGAAATATGCAGTAAAATACCAGTATCTGTTTGTAGAAACCGGCGCAAGGCGGTTGATCAGTTCTGCAAAATCAAACGTATCGGTTTTTGTGCAATACAGAATAACCGTAGAAATAATGCAGTAAAACTCTACCTGGATCCACATGGACAGAATCTTATAAAAGCGAGCGGATCCGGAGGAAACGCCCACAAAGCCGCTGATCAAGGCGTAAATATTTACTGCGCATAATGAAAGCGATTCCAAAGTCCACGCCGTAAAATATTTCACCGTGCCCGTATCCAGCACCTCAAGAATACCGCCCTGCCGAAGCACATGCAGCGTTACGATCATGATCATGGAAAGAATGCGCAGCAGATCTATGCCGTAATTTCTGCCATGTTCATGCAAAGAAACACTGCGGTTTTCAAGACAGACTGATTCTGTAGTCATACCCTCGTCTCCCCTTGTCGGTCTCCGAAATCAGTCTCTTATATCAGTCTGCCAAAAGTTCGTCTGCAAGCGTTTCGAGCGCTGCTGTATCGCTGTCTTTCAGCGCAGATTTGATCGTTACGGTGCTTTCGCAAACGGAGATATTTTTCATGCCCTCCAGGAACGCTTTCATCACTCTGCCGGCACAGGGCGCCCAGGAGCCGTTTTCAAGGATCCCGGCTTTTCTGTTTTGAAACGCCTTGGCTTTCAGATGGCAGAGCAGTGTTTCCATAGGCGGGAACACACCGCCGTCATAACTGGATGCAGCCAGCACGATTCTGGAATATTTAAACGCGTCTTCAACCGCTTCCGCCATATCGTCCCTTGTAATATCAGAAAACGCAACCTTAACACCTTTGGATTCAAGGATCTCCTTGAGTTTCAAAGCGGCGTTCTTTGTGTTGCCGTAAATAGACGCACAGGCAATGAATACGCCGTCCGTTTCCGGCGCATAGGAGGACCATGTGTTGTAAAGACCAATATAATAATCCAGATCTTCCGTAAGCACAGGGCCGTGCAGCGGGCAGATCGTTTTGATATCCAGCTTAGCCGCTTTTTTCAAAAGGGTCTGCACCGGCCCGCCGTATTTGCCCACGATGTTAAAATAGTAACGCCTTGCCTCGCACGCCCAGTCCTCTTCCGTATCCAGAGCGCCGAATTTGCCGAACGCGTCTGCGGAAAAAAGGATCTGCTCGCTCTTTTCATATTCCACCATAACCTCCGGCCAATGCACCATGGGCGCCATAATAAAGGTGAGTTCATGGCTGCCGAGGGAAAGCGTATCGCCCTCCTTAACGGCGATCTTTTCCACAGCGTCATCTACAGCAAAAAACTGCGGCAGCATGGCAAAGGTCTTGGCGCTGCCGACGAGCGCCGCCGAAGGATATTTTTTTGTAAAAGACAAAATATTCGCCGCGTGATCCGGCTCAAGATGAGAGATCACAAGATAATCCGGCGTTCTGCCGCCAAGCTCCCTTTCCAGATTGGTATACCATTCATCCGTTTTATGAATGTCAATCGTATCCATGACCGCAATCTTTTCATCCAAAATAACATAGGAGTTATAGGAAATACCGTTTGGAACCGCATACTGGCTCTCAAACAGATCGATTTCCTTATCATCCGCGCCGATATATTTTACAGAATCTGAAAATTTTTTCATAATTTCCTCCTTGTATTTATCTCCATAAAATTTACAGATATATAATAATATATTGTTTATAAAATCTCAACACAAAATTTTAAAAGTTCGCAAAACCGCTTGATTTTTTATGCCTTTTTTGCGCAGCATGCCTTTTTTTCGCCGCGTTTTATTGACATTGCTTACTAATGGTAGTAAAATTATTACAATAAAAATTAAAGGAAAGAAGTCTTTTTTATGGAAAAGAAAAATCTTGACTGGTCCAATCTTGGTTTCGGCTATATGCCGACCGACGCAAGATACGTATCAAATTTTAAGGACGGCAAATGGGACAGCGGCGCCCTGACTTCCGATCCGAATATCACAATGAATGAATGCGCGGGCGTACTTCAATATTCCCAGTCCGTATTTGAGGGCCTTAAGGCATATACAACGGCAGACGGCAGAACGGTATGTTTCCGCCCTGATCTTAACGCCGCTCGTATGAAAGCTTCCGCGGAAAGGCTTGAGATGCCTGTGTTCCCGGAAGAGAAATTTGTTGACGCAGTTGATCAGGTTGTTAAGGCAAACTATGCGTGGGTACCGCCTTACGGTTCCGGCGCAACGCTTTACATCCGCCCTTATATGTTCGGCTCTAACCCCGTTATCGGTGTAAAACCTGCGGACGAATATCAGTTCAGAATGTTCTGCACACCGGTTGGCCCCTATTTCAAGGGCGGCGCAAAGCCGATCACCATCCGCGTTTCGGATTATGACAGAGCTGCTCCGCACGGCACAGGCCATATCAAAGCCGGTCTGAACTACGCCATGAGCCTGCACGCCATTGTGGAGGCGCATAAAGAGGGCTATGACGAAAATCTGTACCTTGACCCGGCAACCAGAACTTATGTTGAGGAAACTGGCGGCGCAAACTTCCTGTTCGTAACCAAAGACGGCACCGTTGTTACACCCAAATCCGGATCGATTCTGCCGTCTATCACAAGGCGCTCTCTCTGCTACGTTGCAGAACATATGCTTGGCATGAAAGTGGAGCACAGGCAGGTTGCCCTTGAAGAAGTGAAAGACTTTGCGGAATGCGGTCTCTGCGGCACGGCGGCAGTAATCAGCCCGGTTGGCAAGATCGTTGACCACGGCAAGGAGATCTGTTTCCCAAGCGGAATGGAAAAAATGGGCCCCGTTATCCAGAAACTTTACGATACACTTACCGGGATCCAAATGGGCACGATCGAAGGCCCCGAAGGCTGGGTTCATGAGATCAAAATGGATTGATAACAAATCAAATCAACACGCAATATTTAAGCGGTTCGAGCATTGTGTTCGAACCGCTTTTTTAATTACTATTAACGAGCCAAAACGACTTCGTTATTTTAGTAATTTTTTGGTATGTAATCCTTTCCTAATAACCAAATATATCTGTCTATTTCTTTCAATGTATAGTTCTCTAATTTATAGAAAAATTGAAATTTCTTGATAATTTCACTCAACTTGGGGCAGTATTTAAGGTCATCATTTTTAAAACTATAAAATTGATCTTTATTTCTAAAGTAAATTAGAATTTTTTCAACATAATTATCATAAATCGGATAAATCTTATCGTTGTGATGACTACAATATTTTGTTGCAAATGAATAATAATTTATTGTTTTCCCTTCATCTGTTTGCATTGTTGCTATATCATGAACTAATGATAAATCGCCTAATTCCAATCGCCGGTCAATATCCAAATCAATGATATGTTTTGCAAGTTCATAAATGTGATAAATATGAGTACTGTAAAAATCATTGAGGATTGCTGCTTTTGCTAACACCTCATCCATATTATCATTTCGCGGATAAACTTGCCAAAACAGTTTGTTCAAAGAATCTTCCTGCGCCGTATAATTGGGCAATTTCTTCCACTTTGCCAAATAATATTCAACCTGCTCTACACAAGGTTTGGGAATAGCGATTTCTGAACTTTTTCGTTCGCTCTTTTTATTTGCCTGTCCCGTACAGCCAAGCAAAAAATTCCTAAAAATATTTAAGTGGCTGAAATTATAACCTTTAGCACCATTTTCAATATCATTGCTCTTAGAATATTCCTGCATTACCTGTTTAAGAACCGATTTTGCTTTTCGCTCAAAATCATCATCAAAAAGAAGATCTATAAATTCGAAATAAGGGATTTTACCTACCAAATAAAAAGCACTGCTTAAATGTGTGTTCTTTGTTGTTTCCTTAATATCATTCCTCGCGTGCAGATATTCTTTAAACATATGTTTTAGTTCATCTATAGAGTAATTACACACTTCCTCTTTTTTCATATTGATTGCTCCTCTTATGTAATCTCAAATCATTTCAAAAAATTTCTTACTGCTCTGCCGGTATGGACGGCAACGGCAAGGGCAACGGTTTGGCGCCTTTTACGTTTTATCTGTTTTTGACGTTTCTTTGCCGCTTTCACTTTTTTGTGCGCTTTATCATATTCGCTTGTATCTGCCTCTAACATGGCTTTAAAAAACGGATGCATAAATCAAAATCCTTTCCTGAAAAATATTTTACTATTTAAGTATAAAAGCATTTCGGGAAAATTTCAATTCATGCATAAATTACGCATAAAAAATGCGCAGTGCAGTCCAAAAACAAGGACAGCACTGCGCAAACTATTCCCGATAATTTTATTGATACACAAAAAGCTGCACAATGAGGCGGCCTTTTTTCGTTTTGCCAAGGGTTTCGCCGTATTTGAATCTACCTTTGCCGCGCACGGAGATCACATCCCCCTCTTTCGGGATAAACGAAAAATTCTCGCAAAGCGCGGAATTAACAAATATTTTTCTTTGGTTAAACAGTTCTTTTACCGCATTTCTGGAAAGATTATAAACCGCCGCAGTAAGGACGTCTATACGCAGCGATGCAACGATCTCCTCCTGTTCCTGCGGCTCGCTCTGCATTCCCTCTGGCAATGCGCTGACTGCGTTGCATTTTACACTTGTGTGCTTAACCCTTGTAAGATCGTTCGCGATAAAATCAGCAACGGTATCAAGGCACATCAGATACCCGGTATTGTCTTTTATGATGATATCGCCCAGCGTTTCTCGCTTTATGCCGAGGTTCATAAGCGAGCCTAAGAAATCACGGTGTGTCAGTTTATCCGCAAATTTCTTTGCCACGGGCTCGATCTTTATATAAGAAATAGGGAAATCAGCGTTTTCGCAATCCTCGCCGAAAGCAGCAACGCAGCGCTCCGCGCCCTCATACCCGCCGAATAATTTAAACGGCGATTCAAGGCGCAGAGAAAGCAGTTCGCTCTGCTCTTCCATAGTAAGAAAATCTGAAAAGGCGGTATAATACCGCTGTGCGGCACGCGAAGATAATTCCTCAAATCTTTTTTGCATAAAATTCATAAAACTACCTGAAAACTCACAAACGGTCCGAGCATTGCCCGGACCGCTGAAAAATATACAATGTTACGCGTTTTTGCGCGCTTTAACAGCCTCTGTAATCAAAGGAACGATCTTGTTGAGATCGCCTACGATGCCGTAATCGGCAACATCAAAGATTGGGGCGGATTCATCCTTGTTGATCGCAATGATGATATCGGATTCCTCCATGCCGGCCGTGTGCTGAATAGCGCCGCTGATGCCGATTGCGAAATAAACATTCGGGCGAACGGTTTTGCCGGTCTGGCCAACCTGAAGGTCTTTTGGCATCCAGCCGTTATCCACAACGGCTCTGGAGCAGGAAACCGTGCCGCCGAGCGCATCCGCAAGATCCTGAAGAATCTTGAAATTCTCTTTGCTGCCAACGCCTCTGCCGCCGGAAACCAGGATCTTTGCCTGCTGGATATCTGCAACTTCCGCAACTTCCTTCACAATATCAAGGATCTCTACATAGCAGTTGTTTTCCTTGAGTTCGGGATTGAATTCAACCACTTCCGCCTTTGCGCCCTTTACGGGATCAATCTTCTGCATAACACCGGGGCGAACGGTTGCCATCTGCGGGCGGTTGTCCGGGCAGGCGATTGTTGCGATCGTATTGCCGCCGAAAGCAGGGCGGGTCATAAGAAGCTGGTTGTGTTTCTGCTCTTTACCGGGAAGCGGATTGAGCGGGAAATCACCGATCTCAAGCTTTGTGCAGTCCGCAGTTAAGCCTGTGCCCACTCTTGCAGAAACGCGGGGGCCGAGGTCACGGCCGATCGCCGTTGCGCCCACAAGCATGATCTCCGGCTTATATTCGTTGATCACAGCGGTGAGCGCCTGCGCATAAGGCTCCGTTCTGTAAACTTCCAGAACGGGATCGTCAACAACGATAACTCTGTCCGCGCCGTATTCGGCAAGCTGATCTGCAAGGCCTTTTATCTTGCTGCCGAGCAGAACGGCGGTAACATCCGTATCCAGATCTGCCGCAAGATCCTTTGCCTTTCCAAGAAGTTCAAAAGCGATCGGGCTGATCTCGCCGTCTACCTGCTGCGCATAAATGAAAACGCCCTTATACTGTTCCATATTTTCTGTAACCATGATGCAGCCCTCCTTAAATGATGTGTTTTTCTTCCAGTTTGGAAAGAATGTAATCCGCGGATTCCTGAGGCGTATCCAGCTGAACTTTCTCGCCCGCGCCTTTTCTTACCTTATCCGATGCCTTGGCAATTTTGGTGGGTGAGCCGCTCAGACCAAGATTGGAATCATCCACATCTTTCAGATCTGCTCTGCCCCAAACTGTTATATCTTTTTTATACGCGTCAAAAATGCCGCCGGGCGTCATATATCTGGGGTCATTAAGTTCAGAAAGCGCCGTGATCAAAACGGGCATTTTTGCCTTCAGCATATGATATCTGTCGTCAAACTGGCGCTTAACGATCACGCTGTCGCCGTCCAGTTTAATACCTTCCGCATAGGAAATGACCGGAATGCCAAGATGCTCCGCAATCTGCGGGCCTACCTGCGCGGTATCGCCGTCGATTGCCTGACGACCCGTAATGATGATGTCATAATCAATATTTCTAAGCGCGCCGGCAATCGTGGTTGAGGTTGCCCATGTATCCGCGCCGCCGAGCACTCTGTCCGTTACCAAAATGCCGTCGTCCGCACCCATTGCCATAGCCTCGCGCAGAACTTCCTCTGCCTTGGGCAGACCCATGGTGAGCGCCGTTACATGCGCGCCTGTTTCATCCTTTATGCGAAGCGCGGCTTCCAGACCGGCTTTGTCATCCGGATTCATGATAGAGAGCATGGCCGCTCTGTTCAAAGTACCGTCCGGGTTAAACTGAACGCCGCCCTTTGTATCCGGCACCTGCTTAATACAAACTACTATATTCATTATTAACCCTCCTTATTTGAGCAGACTTCCGCTGATAACCATACGCTGAACTTCGGAAGTGCCCTCGTAGATTTCGGTAATCTTGGCATCACGCATCATGCGCTCAACTTCATATTCTCTGATATAGCCGTAGCCGCCGAAGAGCTGAACCACCTTTGTTGTAACATCCATAGCCGTTTCCGCCGCAAAGAGTTTTGCTTTTGCAGCCTCAACCGAATAGGTCTTTTGCGTAGCCTTTGCCATTGCCGCTTTATAAACAAGCAATTGCGCAGCCTCTACTTCCGTTGCAAGGTTTGCAAGCTGGAACTGCGTGTTCTGGAACGCGCCGATTGCTCTGCCGAACTGCTTTCTTTCCTTAACGTAATCCACAGCCCTTTCCAGCGCGCCCTCTGCAATGCCGAGCGCCTGCGCGGCAATACCGATACGGCCGCCGTCCAGCGTGTGCATGGCAATGCCGAAGCCCTTGCCCCTTGCGCCAAGAAGATTATCCTTGGGAATTCTGCAATCCTGGAAGATCAGTTCATAAGTGGAAGAACCGCGGATGCCCATCTTCTTTTCCTTGGTTCCAAAAAGGAAACCGGGTGCGGTTTTGGGAACGATAAATGCGGAGAAAAGCTTTTTCTTTCTGCCTCTTTTATCCTCCACAACATCGGTAACGGCGATCACAATATAGATATCCGCCTCTTTACCGTTTGTAATAAAGCATTTGGAGCCGTTGAGCACCCATTCATCACCGTCCAGCACCGCCTTGGTCTGCGCGCCCTGCGCATCCGTGCCGGCGCCCGGTTCGGTAAGTGCGAACGCGCCCAAAAGTTCGCCGCTTGCAAGCGGTTTCAGGAACTTCTGTTTCTGCTCTTCCGTGCCGTAAGTCAGTATGGGATCACAGCACAGGGATGTGTGCGCAGAAACGATAACGCTGGTTGTTGCGCACGCCTTTGCAAGTTCCTCTACACACATAACATAAGTAAGCGGATCGCAGCCCTGACCGCCGTACTCCTTGGGGATCGGAATGCCGAGGAAACCGAGTTTCTGCATTTTTGTAACCGTTTCTCTTGGAAAGGTTTCGGTTTCATCCGTTTCGATTGCAAGGGGCTTTACTTCATTTTCAGTGAAATCGGCAAACAGTTTTCTTGCCATTTCATGCTCTTTGCTGAATGTAAAATCCATTAAAAATATCCTCCGTATACATTTTGCATCCTATATTGCCGCGGGCACAGCCCGTTACAGCCTAAAGGCTTTCGCCCTGCTGCAGGCGAAAGCCTTTATCCTCTTTTGCGCATTACTTGCGGTAATCGTAAAATCCAACACCGGTTTTGCGGCCGAGCTTGCCTGCGCGCACCATCTTCTTAAGAAGTGTTGCCGGGCGGTATTTCGGATCGCCTGTTTCCGTGTAGATCGTTTCCATGATCGCAAGCACGATATCAAGACCTACATAGTCGCCGAGTTCCAGCGGACCCATAGGATGATTTGCGCCAAGTTTCATGGCGGTATCAATATCCTCTACGCTTGCAATACCCATTTCATAAACGGTGATGCCCTCGTTGATCAGAGGAATCAGGATTCTGTTTACAACGAATCCGGGAGCCTCTTTCACCTCAACCGGTGTTTTGCCGATCTCAACTGCAATAGCCTTGATCTTTTCCACCATTTCAGCAGGTGTATTCGCGCCGGCAATCACCTCAATCAGTTTCATGACCGGTGCCGGGTTAAAGAAATGCATGCCGATCAGCGGTCTGTCCAGACCTGCGCCGATCTCCGTAATGGAGAGGGAAGAAGTGTTTGTTGCGAACATGCATTCCGGCTTAACGATCGCCTGCAGTTCCTTAAAGGTCTGCTTCTTCACATCCATAACTTCAAGAGCTGCCTCAACGATCAGATCACAATCTGTGCAGATCTCTTTTGTGCCTGTTGTGATCTTAGCAAGAACGGCGTCTGCCGCTGCCTGATCCATCTTGCCCTTTGCAATTCTCTTTTCAAAGCCTTTTGCAATCTTTGCCTTGCCTTTTGCAGCAAGTTCATCATTGATATCGCAAAGTGCAACTTCATATCCGTCTACCTGCGCAAATGCCTGCGCGATGCCGGAACCCATTGTGCCGGCGCCTATAATTCCAACTTTCATTTTGATTTCCTCCCTGATTATTTGTTTTTAAATGGCTCTTTGACCTTATCTTTATTTCTGTCCAGGAAAAACGCCATGCCGTATCTCTGATCTTCCGTCTCAAAGCAGTCGCCGAACAGTTTTTCCTCAATTGCAACGCCGCTTTCAATATCCGTCTGCAAGCCGTCATTGATCGCCTTTTTGCAGTTTCTTACTGCGATTGGCGCGTTTGACGCAATCATGGAAGCCATTTTCTTAGCCGCGACCATAAGTTCTTCTATCGGATAAACCGCGTTTACCAGACCGATCCGGAGCGCCTCCGGCGCCTTGATGTTTCTTGCCGTGTAGATCATCTGCTTTGCCATGCCGACGCCTACCGTGCGCGCAAGGCGCTGTGTGCCGCCGAATCCCGGCGTAATGCCAAGGCCGACTTCAGGCTGGCCGAAAACAGCGTTTTCCGAGCAGATTCTGATATCGCAGGCAAGCGAGATCTCACACCCGCCGCCGAGTGCAAAGCCGTTTACCGCCGCGATAACGGGAATCGGCAGAGTTTCAATCTTTCTGAAAACATCGTTGCCCTTTTTGCCGAATGCCTCGCCCTCTGCCTTGGTAAGCGTGCTCATTTCGCCGATATCGGCGCCGGCAACAAAGGATTTTTCACCTGCGCCGGTAATAATCAGAGCGCGAACTTCATTCAGATCAATCGCATCCAGCGCGGCATTCAGTTCATCAAGCACCGCGCTGTTTAAAGCGTTGAGCGCCTTAGAACGGTTTATAGTAAGCACCGCAACCGCTGAATCAACTTCATAATTAATAAATTCCATCTTCAAAGTCCTCTTATATCAAATTAAAATCAGTCTCTTTCCACAACGGTTGCACAGCCCATACCGCCGCCGATGCAAAGCGTTGCAAGACCTTTCTTTGCGTCTCTCTTCTGCATTTCATGAAGCAGGGTTACCAGGATACGGCAGCCGGAAGCGCCTACCGGGTGGCCGAGTGCGATTGCACCGCCGTTTACATTGAGCTTGGATTCGTCAAACTTCAGATCCCTTGCAACGGCAATGGACTGCGCGGCAAATGCTTCGTTCGCCTCGATCAGATCCATATCATCCACCGTCATACCGATCTTCTTCATCAGCTTGTTCGTTGCGGCAACAGGACCGATACCCATGATCTTGGGATCTACGCCTGCAAGTGCGCCGCCTACCCACGTTGCCATCGGTTTAACGCCGAGTTCCTTAGCCTTTTCTTCGCTCATAACAACGATTGCGGCTGCGCCGTCATTGATGCCTGAGGAGTTGCCGGCTGTAACGATGCCGTCTTTCTTGAAAGCGGGGCGGAGTCTTGCAAGGCTTTCCGCCGTAACGCCTGCTCTTGGGCCTTCATCCGTGTCAAACACGATTGTTTCTTTCTTTTTCTTTATTTCAACGGGAACGATCTCGTCCTTGAATTTGCCCTCTTCTCTTGCTTTTTCGCATTTCTGCTGGCTGTTTGCAGCAAATTCGTCAAGTTCTTCACGGGTAATACCGTATTTTTCGCATACGTTTTCTGCAGTGATGCCCATATGATAATCATTGAATGCATCCCAAAGCGCATCTTTGATCATTGTATCCACTGCCTGCGCATGGCCCATGCGGTAGCCGTAACGGCCCTGCATCAGCGCATAGGGCGCCATGCTCATATTTTCCATACCGCCGGCAACAACGATATCCGCATCGCCTGCCTGGATCATCTGCGCCGCAAGGTTTACACAGTTTAAACCTGAACCGCAAACAACGTTAACGGTAACAGCGGGAGCCTCGATCGGAAGACCGGCTTTCAGGGAAGCCTGGCGCGCAACATTCTGGCCAAGACCTGCCTGAATTACGCAGCCCATATATACGTGATCTACCTGATCTGCGGGCACGCCTGCTCTTTCCAGCGCATTCTTGATAACGATTGCGCCGAGATCAACAGCCGGAGTGGTGCTGAGTGTGCCGCCCATGGTGCCGATAGCAGTACGGCATGCGCCGGCAAGAACTACTTTTTTAGACATATTGATTACCTCACATTCATTATTTGCGCCCCTAAAAACAGAGGCGGGTTTCAAACCTTGCTTATATAATAATATAGGAATTTGCGATTGTCAATATTTTAACAAATTTTCGGCAAACATAATAAAATTATCGTTTATAAACGTGTATTTTCGTGCATTTTGAAAAGGTAAAAAATCCGAAAAAAGCGTGCTGTTAAGCCGTTTTTATAACTTTGTGCCGTTTTTATCATTCTTTTAACATTTTTTGGCATTCGCCTATATTATTGATTCGTGACGTGGAAAAATCTTTGCATTTTCGTTTTACACTGTGCCAAGCGCGGCGCGTGTTTTTCCGCTTAACACAAGTCATTATATTATAACATCAAATACACCCTGCGCCGGAAAAATCCCTGCAACTCAGTAAAAAAATAAGCGGCAATTTTGCTTGCCGCTTAAGTTTTATGATTTTATGCCGCAGTGATACCTTTTTCCGTAAGCTGCTCCGTAGTAGCAGGGAACGTGTTTGTATAAACGATATCAAGAGACGCGCTCTTATCCTTAAGAACCAGTACATTTGCATGTGTTACATCAACATGAACGTTCATCGTATAGTCGCCTGAAACTATCTCATTCGTTGCCGTGTTGATCGTAACAGTACCCGAACCGCCTTTATAAGTTACCACAAAGTTATCACTGATAGAACCGGAAGAGAAAGAAAGTTGCTCAATGGATTCAACCGTAGAAGTAATATCGCCGAGTGTGTTGAAGAAATGACCCTGCGCGTCAGAACCGGGCATTGAAAGCTCAACCGCCTTGGGCTGGATCGTGATATTAATTGTGCCGTCACCGTTATCCACAACATTTGCCATAAGCACATCGTCTGCCGTAAGAAGTGACTGAGTAACATTTATTCCGTCACCAACTGTATCCGCGGTGGGGCTGATATTGCCGCATGGCGGCAGACCTTTAAGACCGCCTGTGAACAGACCGCCAACTATTGTGGGAACAAGTTGATTGATAAGATCATTTGAGTTGCCCTCTACCATAATGTTTTCTACTTGAAGGTTTTCCATGCCAAGCAGTTTGTAATAGGTAGCCGTAGTGCCGTTGTCATTATACTGCGCGGTAAGAGATTTTGTATAGTTATAACTTTTAACGTAATAATTTACAACATCTTCAACTGAGTTAAATTCAATTCCACCATATGTGCCCGCTACGAATTCATCAATCGTTGCAACATCTTCGCCACTGGAAGCGTTTGCATCCACGGGAGCTGCTTCATAAGCGCCGCCCGGTTTAATAACGGTAACTACAAGTACTAAGAAAATGATAGCCAGTACTAATAATACAGCTAAAAATTTATTAAAATTGCCGAGTTTTGAATTAGCTTTCATAGTGAATTCCCCCTTGCCATATAATAATAACCTATTTGAAACACTTTTTCAACAATTTTTTAAAATTATTATAAAATTTGTGAAATGAAAAATTCTGCCACCTTTCATACCGAAATCCGCCGTGCACATAAGTTTATTATTGCATTCGCCGCTTTATGTGTTAAAATTGAAATAGAACGCAGCGCCAAACGGCGCAAAACGGTTTGCGTTTGATTTTCAGGATAGTTAAAGATGAATAAAAAAGAAAAAAGCACAATCAGAAAATTGAAGAATAAAAAATACGAGGGGTTCCTGCTGATCATAAGAGGGATCGAAACCGGAATTGCCGCGGGGCTTGTCTGCGTTCTTTTCCGTTTTCTGCTTTCAAAAGCGGAAGAATATCTGTATACAATAATAGATGCGGTAAAAGGCAGACCCTTAATATCCGCGCTGTGGATCTGCGCGCTTGCGGCAATAGGAATCCTTGTTGCCCTGATTATAAAAAAAGTGCCCGATTCGGCAAGCAGCGGTATACCGCAGGTAACGGCGGAAATACGGGGCAGAATCTCGCCGAATTGGTGGAAAGTGATTCTTGGCAAACTGTTCGGCAGCACCGTTTCCGTATTCTCCGGCCTCAGCCTCGGCAGGGAAGGCCCAAGCGTGCAGTTCGGCGCCATGGCGGCAAAAGGCGCGGCGCGGATCACCAAAGCGGATAAAACAACGGAACTGCGCATGCTGAGTTCCGGCGCAGGCGCCGGGCTTGCAGCGGCATTCAACGCGCCGCTCGCCGGCGTTATGTTCGTTTTGGAAGAGATCTACAAAACGTTTGACAAAGCCGTGCTGTGTATGGCGATCGTTGCCTGCGTAGTTGCCGATTTCATTTCCAAGCTGTTTTTCGGGCAGGATACAGTGTTCAGTTACCAGTCCGAAACGATTCCGCTTAGATGGTACTGGCTTTTGGTTCTGTTTGGAATTGTCTGCGGCCTTTTCGGCGCGTTTTACAACACCTTTATGATTGCATGCCGGGATCTGTTTGCAAAGATCAGAAAAATACCGCAGTGGATCAAATTTGCATGCGTGTTCGCGGTGAGCGGCGTGGTTGGGCTGGTTCTGCCGCAGATACTCTGCGGCGGGCACAGCATGGCGCAGATCCTGATACAGGAGCGCCCTGATCTGTGGATCGTGCTGGGTCTGTTCGCGGCAAAATTCCTTTTCGGCGCATTCAGTTTCTGTTCCGGCGCGCCGGGCGGCACGCTTTACCCCATGTGTATCCTTGGCGCCTACGGCGGCGCCGCGTTTGCGCAGGCGGCAATCGCGCTCTGCGGTATGGACGCTGCCTTGTGGCAGGATTTTGCCGTGCTGGGCATGGCAGGGCTTTTCGCATCCATCGTGCGCGCGCCCGTAACCGGAATCATTCTTGTTTTTGAAATCACGGGAAATATCAACACCCTTTTGCCGCTTGCCGCCGTCAGCCTGATCTCCTACGCCATTGCAGACGCCGTGGGCAGCACGCCGTTTTACGCCGCGCTTGTAGACAGGATCACAAACGGCGAAAATGCCAAAGCGGAAGAAAAGAAGAGCGAAAAGGTGATCAAGACCTATGTGATCCCCACCGGCAGCCCGGCGGACGGAAAAACCATCTCTCAACTGGATTGGGGCAAGCACAGCGTTATCGTATCGGTGGAACGGGGCGAAACGCCCATAACGCCAAAAGGGGACACATTGCTTCAAGCCGGAGACGTGCTTGTGTTTATGATCAGCCAAAGGCGGTTTGCCCAAAGCTGTAAAAAAATAGAGACGATAATCAGCGAAACAAACAAGATACAATAGAGCGTTGCCGGCGGAGGCATGCCGCAATGCCGTAAGTAAAAAAACGAAACTGCCCATCCGCAAAAAAACAGAAAAAAGCGGATGGGCAGTTTCGGTATGTGAAAATTATAGAAAGGAGGTAAAAAATGATATTTCCCTAACGCAAGGCGGCGTTTCTTTAAAGGTTGGAGTAATCGGGATCTACGCGGTTTACCTATTAAACGGATTGCGAGAAAAACAGACCGCCTTGCAATTCTATTTTAGCACGCTGTGCTAAAAAGTCAACTGTTAATTTTAAAAATGTCAATAAATCATTCAATTTATGCGAATTTGGCATCAGATGTATTTGCAGTATTCCGTAAAGCAAAAACAGACCGTTTTCTTGTTCAGGTCTTATTTTCTTAAAACAGCAAACTTTTTCTTAATAAAAAATATAAAAAACAGCAATTTGTTTGCAAAAACCGGAAATGCATGCTATAATTCTATTAACATTTCATTCAAAAAACGAGGGACATAAAATTGAAAAGAGAAGAAAAAAATAAAAAAAGCACAACAGAGATTATTACCGCCGCGATCAGGCTGTATGCAAAAGCAGGAAACACAAATATATCTTTGAATGAACTGTGCCGTGAAAACAAAATTTCAAAAGGCAAATTTTATCACTATTTTTCTTCTAAAGATGATCTTTTTATGGTTACCGTCAGTTACATTGTTGATGACATGTGTCAGGATATAAATAGTTTTTATACCGACCGGAATAAATCTTTGGAAGATAACCTGAAAGGCTACTATGCCGCAAGGGTCAAATATTGGCTCAGCCATCCGGACCATTTTGTGATTATATACAACCTTCGGTCAAATCTTCGGTCAAATTCCAATTATGAACTCAAAACGCAATTTCTTCCGTTAAAAGAGAAATTCAGTTCCGCTCTGAACAATAAAACCATAGAAATCATTCATACGGCAAATGTAGAAAAAAACATTCCGGACGACGAACTTTTGGAAGTGCTGTGGGTTGTCTATGATAATATGTTCCTTATCGATATGCATAAAATAATCGCTGCATACACAAAAGGAGAGACTGCGCATGCGCAAAAGCTCAGCGCGGATCTGCTTGGTCTGTATTCACGGCTGATAAACGTGCTGCTTTACGGAATACTTGCAAAGAAAACGCCGGAGGACTGACCCGCCGGCGTTGTTTTTAACCTAAAAAAATGTACGCCCCGCAAACGCGGGGCTTTTTTGATGAAAAACGCAGCAAAGAGTATGGGAAATCTTCTTTCTCCGTTACTCCACGCCGCCGTCATAAACGGTAAAGCCGCATTTATAGGCGCTTGTGCCGTTTACTTTATAAATAACAAGAAACATGCCGTCCGTTTTTGTGGGGCACAGGCACGCCTCATTCTTGTCAAGGCTGCCGGCAACTGTTTTCTTAGCCGTATCGGCATACACCGTTTCCGCCGTTGAGCCGTTTTTATAATTTCTGCCGCTTGCAGGTGCATTTGTTACGCCGCCGGCATATTTTACAAAACCGACCTTGTGTTTGCTTGTGCCGTCCAGATCATACTGAACGCAATACGCGTCTCCCTTTTTGCCGAAGCATTTTGCAACTTCACGCGGCGCAAGAGAGCCGATCTCTTCTTTAAAATCGCTGCGCTTATAGACGATCTCTTTTGTGGAACCGTTCGTCCATTTCACGCTGGGCACATAAGCGCCCGCGAAACCGCCGGAGGAAGCGGCGCCCGTGACCTTGCTTTGATCTTTGGGGCGCAGCACGCCGTAAACATCATCATAGTCGTGATTGATCTTCTGCATTTCCCTGCCGTTCCAGTTCTGGTCATACGAATAAAAATAAGAGGTAGAACCCTCCCCGGTGCAGATCGCAAGGTGGCCGGCGCCGCCGCCTTTATTGCCGTTCCACACCATGATATCCCCTTTTTTCGGCACGAACGACGCCGTGTTGCTGATCCGGTCAAACGCGCGAACCAGTTGAGCATGTTTCGGGTAATCGATCCAGTAATACATAGCGTTGCCCCAGCTGCCCGGTTTAATGCCGAACACTTTATCCAGATACGCTTTGATCAGATCCACGCACTGCGCGCCGTACACGCCGTCATAATCCGTTGCTTTGCCGTTGTAGGCTTTTACAAATTCATCGTAATTCATGCGTCCGCCTCCGTATTCTGCGCCGTTTGCGTAGTTTCGGTCTGTGCCGCCTTAAGTTCCGGCAGGCTGATCACCGAAGTTAAAAGAGAAAGCACGCCCGCAAGCCCTGCCGCGCTTGCAGCCATTGCCCAGTTGACCTCTCCCAAAGTCATCGTCGTGGTGCCTATGCTTGCCACCGCCGTCTGCGCCATGGTTCTGACTGCTCTGAGTCCTGCCGCCTTGAGCCACGGCAAAAATTTATTTTTCATCCATTCCTTCATTCCGATCTTCCTTTCTTTCAAGAGCGTATATCCTGCTCTCATGTTCAATTATCGTTTTCTGGTGCTCGCTGAGCCGTTCAAAGAGGAGTTTGTGTTTCTCCGCCGTTTTCAGTTTCAGTTCACCAAGGGCGCTTTCCTCGCGCTCCATTCTGAAAACAAGATGATTGATTCTTTCGCTTAGCTGCGTCATTGCCTTTGTGTTTTTGGCAAGCGGCACGGCAACGGTGCCGATCAGCCCCACGATCACAACGATCACGCTGACTACCGTCCATTCCATTCCGTCACCGCCCCTCGGTCACGCCATGCGCGCCGCGCCGGGCAGTTTGATCAGGAGCTCCGCACAGACCCCATCTGCCGGCGTAAGCGCCGCGTTATTGACCTGACCATATTGAAACGCCACATAATTCACGCCGTTTTCAATTGTAACAAGCGTGGGATCGCTTACCCAGCCTGTTGCGGTTTGTTTCACATAAGTTTCCCCGTCTTTGGAATACGTTATGGCAGCCAGCCAGTAATTTGCCGGCGGTTTAAGCATGATCTGCGTGCCGGTTTCATAATAATGATAGCCGCTTCTTATTCTTGTGGTGGAATCAATGAAAACGCCTGCGGCGTTCATAGCCCCCATAACCCAGTCATTATACCTTACGGAAAGAAAAAGCGCCGCCGGGATCTGATCCTGCTTGCCGGAAAGCGCCCGGGTAATCACTTTGTTTTGCACAGGCGCCGTACTTTCCGCATCCAAATGATCCTCCGCTTCGGCAAATTCGCCCTGCGGGCCGGGAACGCCCTGCGGACCCGTATCTCCTTTTTCGCCCGGATCGCCTTTTTCACCCTTTTCCCCTTTGGGGAGCACAAAATCCAGCACGGCGGCATTTTCCGTTCCGCTGTTGATTACGCTTGCCTGCGTGCCCGGCACGGCGGTGGCAACCGTGCCCACCGTTACCGTTGCGGCAGCGCCGTCCATACCGTTCTCGCCTTTTGCTCCCTGCGCGCCGGTTTCGCCCGGATCGCCCTTTTCTCCTTTAAATTTTCCGCTTTCGGCGTCCGCTTTAACGGCGTTTGCCGTTTCCTGCGCCTGTTTTGCCGTGCTGACGGCACTGGCCGCAAGGGAGATCATCTGTTCGTACTGCGTTTCTTCCGGCTCCTCCTGCGGCTCACCGCCATAAACCGCCTTTCTGTTCAAAACACTAAGCGCCGCCGTGGTGATTCTGTAATTCTCTTTTTCGCCAATTACAGAAAAGCTGAAATAGCCGTCTTTTTCCAACACTTTAGACGGCACAAGGCATTGATCCTCCTGCAGCACTGCGCAGAACACCTCGCCGTCCGGTTCAGCCCGGAAATGCGCCGTTTTAACAAGCCCCTGCCATTCCGGCGTAATAAAATCAAACGCGCATTCCAGGCAGTTTTCACTCTGCTGGGCGGAATACACTGCGTTTTTGATCTCCTGCCGCTGGCCGCGCACTTCCACCTCTATCCGCATAATACTTCCTCCTTTTTATAAAAGATCTCCTGAGCAGGTTTCAAATGAATCCCGGAACTCAGCTGATCTTTTCTTTTTCCCGGCCCGGCGGCACACCTGTTTCCGGCAAAATCAGCAGAGAAAAATGCCCCCTTGCTATTCTATGAACAATGCCGAAAAAGGTGAATCCCGCGCCCCCTGCTCTGCCGCCGCCCCCGAAAGCAGAGCCGAGCGCATACAACTGAACGCGCGTGCGCGCAAGCGCCGCTGTGTTTTTTGTAAATGCGCGCAGGGCAGCCTGAGCCGGTTTGGTTACAGATATTACACAAGGCATGAAAACACGTCAAGAAAAAAGAAAAAAGCACCCTGAAAACCGGATTCAGGGTGCTCTTTTTAAGACCATAATTTTTTTCTTTTTGATTTTATACGTGTTTTACGGCATAAAAATCCGTTTTCCGCAGCGCTTTTCAGATCAGATGCCGGAAATGGCGTCTTTCATGCTTTTAACGTATTCATACACTTTTTGCGGCGCGCTTTTTCCGTATTCCGCAACAAGTTCCACGATTGCCGAACCAACGATCACGCCATCCGCATACCTGCACACATCCGCAGCCTGTTGCGGCGTATTTATGCCGAAACCGACTGCAACGGGGATATCCGTGGCAGACCGAATGACCCCGGTTATGGATTCCAGATCCGTTTTGATCTCATTTCTGATCCCGGTTACACCAAGGGAAGAAACTTCATAAATAAAACCTTTGGCAGAGGCGGCGATCTTCTGTATTCTGCTCTCGCTTGTGGGGGCAATCAGGGAGATCACGTCTATATCATACAGATCGGCAACACCGGTGAGTTCCTCTTTTTCCTCATAAGGCAGATCCGGAACGATCACGCCGGAAATGCCGCTTGCCTTGGCTTTTTTCAGGAATTTATCATAGCCGTATTTAAAAAGCACATTCAGATAGGTCATAAACACAAGCGGCGTGGAGATCTCTTTGGAAATGCCGGCTGCAAGATCCATAACCTGATCCGTTGTGGTTCCGGCAGAGAGCGAACGCAGATCCGCCTCCTGAATAACCGGGCCTTCCGCTATAGGATCTGAAAACGGTATGCCGATCTCGATTAGATCACAGCCGCCGCGCGCCATCTGAAGAATGACCTCTCTGCTTGTATTCATATCGGGATCCCCGGCAGTAACGAACCCGATAAACGCTTTTCCGTTTTCAAACGCCTTTTCAATCTTACTCATAGATCTCTTTCCCCCTGTATCTTGCAATCGCCGCAACATCTTTATCTCCCCTGCCCGAAAGGCAGCAGATAATAATATCATCCCTGCTCATCTGCGGCGCCATTTTCATCACGTGGGCAACGGCATGCGCGCTTTCAATGGCGCATATAATGCCCTCCGTTCTGGCGATATATTCAAAGGCATTGACCGCCTCATCATCCGTTACGGCAACATACTGCGCCCTGCCGGTATCTTTCAGGTTGGCGTGCTCCGGCCCGACGCCCGGATAATCCAGCCCGGCAGAGATACTGTAAACAGGCGCGATCTGCCCGTATTCATTCTGGCAGAAATAAGATTTCATGCCGTGAAAAACGCCGAGGGTGCCCGTTGCCATCGTTGCGGCGGTTTCTTTTGTGTCCACGCCTTTTCCCGCCGCCTCGCAGCCGATGAGCGCAACCTCTTGATCGTTTATAAAGTTATAAAACATGCCTATGGCATTGGAGCCGCCGCCCACGCAGGCAACAACGGCGTTCGGCAGCCTGCCCTCTTTTTCCAGGATCTGCTGCCTTGCCTCTTTGCTGATCACGCTCTGGAAATCGCGCACCATGGTTGGAAACGGATGCGGCCCCATGACCGAGCCAAGCACATAAAGCGTATCCTCCATGCGGGACGCCCATTCGCGCATCGCCTCGTTCACCGCGTCTTTCAGAGTCTGCGTTCCGGTCTCCACCGGATGCACCTTTGCGCCCAGCAGTTCCATGCGGTAGCAGTTTAAAGCCTGCCTTACGGTATCTTTTTTACCCATAAAGATTTCGCACTCCAGCCCCATCAGCGCCGCGGCGGTAGCCGTTGCCACACCGTGCTGGCCGGCGCCGGTTTCCGCGATCACACGGGTCTTGCCCATACGCTTTGCAAGCAGGCACTGCCCCAGCACATTATTGATCTTGTGCGCGCCCGTGTGGTTAAGATCTTCACGCTTAAAATAAATCTTCGCGCCGCCCAGATCTTTCGTCATATTCTCCGCATAATAAAGCAGGGACGGGCGGTTCGCGTATTCGCGCAGCAGCGTATCCAGTTCCTGCACAAAATCAGGGTCGTTTTTATAATGTTCATACTGCTTTTCAAGGTTGATAACCTCATTCATAAGCGTTTCGGGTATATACTGCCCGCCGTGTATGCCGAATCTTCCTTTACTCATCTCTTGCCATCTCCATAAATTTTTTTATTTTATCAAAATCCTTGTATCCGTTCGTTTCCACGCAGGAGGATACATCCACTGCATACGGCTTTACCGTTTGGATCGCCGTTTTTACATTCTGTGCGGACAATCCGCCTGCCAGAAAAAACGGCCGATCGGTTTTCGGAATATGATCCCAATTGAATTTTCTGCCCGTTCCCGTGCCGGAATCAAACAGATAGAACGCTGTATCATAGGCATCCGTATCATCAGGCGCCCCGGCGGCGCAGTTGAAATATTTGATCACCGGCGCTTTGATTTCTGCGCAGAACGCCGGGTTTTCACTGCCGTGGAGCTGTGCCAGATCTATGATTCCGTTTTCATACAGAGCGTTGATCCGCGCCGCGCTGTCATTTACGAAAACGCCAACCGCTCTGATCCTGCCGCTCAGCCGTTTTTTCAGTTTTTCCGCCGTTTCTGCGGTTATGCTGCGCCGAAACCCCGGCGTCAGCACAAAGCCGATATAATCGGGCAAAAGGGCGTTTGCATAATCCGCATCCTGCGCACGCCTAAGCCCGCATATCTTGATCTTCGTCACCTTTCAGTTCCCTCATTTTTTCATGAATATCATCGGCACGCATAAGCGTTTCACCAATCAGAACGGCATCCGCGCCGCTTTTTTCTATCTTAATGACATCCGCCCGCGTTTTCACACCGCTTTCAGATACAAATAAAACATCTTTCGGCACCATAGCCCTAAGCCTTGCCGCATTTTCGGTATCCACGGAAAAATCACGCAGATTCCTGTTGTTCACGCCGATCATTCTTGCGCCGCATGCAAGCGCCGTTTCAATTTCCCGCGCATCGTGCGCCTCCACCAGAGCGCTTAAACCAAGCGCGTCGCAAACAGCCAGATATGCTTTCAGCTGTTCCTTTTCAAGGAGGGCGCATATAAGCAGCACGGCGCCGGCGCCAAGCAGTTTTGCCTCATAGATCTGATACGCGTAAACCGTAAAATCCTTTCTTAAGACCGGAGCGGGAACCGCTGCGGCAATTTCACTTAAATACCGATCGCTGCCCAAAAACCATTTCGGCTCCGTCAGGCAGGAAACACAATCCGCGCCCGCCGTTTCATACTGCTTTGCAATGGAAAGATACGGAAAATCCGGACTGATCAGTCCTTTGGACGGACTTGCCTTTTTCACTTCGCAAATAAAGGAAAGCCCCTTTTTGCCGATTGCCTTTTCAAATTCAAATCCGCCCTTTTCCATGCCCAAGGCCTGTGCCCTGACCCGCGCAAGCGGATTGGATCTTATGATCTCTTCATACCTTTGCCGCGTGTGTTCGGCTATCACGTTCAAAATATCCTTACGCATTGGTTATCCTTATAAAATCATCCAGCGCCTTCAACGCCTTTTTGGAATCGATCACTTCTTCTGCTCTTTTCACAGCCTCCTCCGGCGTTACATTGCCTTTTTCGGCAACATAGATGCCCGCCCCGGCGTTCATAACCACGGCAAGCCTTTGGGCGTACGTGCCGCCGCCGGAGAGCACCGCTCTTGTGATAGCGGCATTCTCGGCAGGCGTGCCGCCTAAAAGTTCTTCTTTTTTGCACCGCTTATACCCAAACTGTTCCGGCGTAATGGTGTAATATTTGATTCTGCCGTTTCTGACCTCCGCCACACTGGTTTCACCGCAGGCGCTGACTTCATCCAGGCAGTCGTTTCCGTAAACAACAAGCGCGTCCGTTACGCCGAGTTTCACAAGCGCATTGGCAACCTTGGAAACAAAATCCTCGCTGAACACGCCCAGCACCATCATCTTGGCGCCTGCCGGGTTGGTGAGCGGGCCGAGAATATTAAACACCGTTCTTATGCCGATCTCTTTTCTGACCGGACCAACATATTTCATAGCGCTGTGATACTTTTGGGCAAACAGAAAACTGATATTATCCTCTTCCAGCGCCTTTTCCATAACTTCCGGCGCAGCGGTTATCTTTACGCCGAGCGCCTCCAGGCAGTCCGCCGCACCGCTGCTGGAGGACGCCGCCCGGTTTCCGTGCTTGGCAATCTTAACGCCAGCGCCGGCAAGCACGAACGCAGCCGTTGTGGAAATATTAAAGCTGTGCGACCGGTCTCCGCCGGTGCCGACGATATCCAGCGTATCGCAGTCTGTATCCATTTTCAGCGCGCGGCTGCGCATACCGTCCGCACAGCCGGCGATCTCTTCATCCGTTTCGCCCTTCATGGCAAGCGCCGTCAGAAAAGCGGAAACCATTTCCGGCGTGCATTCGCCGCTCATGATCTCCTTCACCGCCGTTTTGGCTTCGTTATAGGAAAGGTCCTCTTTTGAGGCAACCTTGGAAAGCAATGTTTTGATCATATCTATCCCTCTAAAAAATTTTGAATGATTCTGCCGCCAAGCGGCGTCAGCACCGATTCCGGGTGAAACTGAACACCGTATATGGGCAGTTCTTTGTGTTCAACGGCCATGATCTCGCCGTTTGCCGCAGCCGTAACCTTAAGGCAGCCGGGCAATACCGCGCCGTCCGCTGCAAGCGAATGGTAGCGCGCGGCCTGTATCGTTTTGGGCAGATCCTTAAAGATCGCCGAGGTATTGTCTATTGCACATTCGCACTGCCTGCCGTGCATCAGTTCTTTGGCATAGGTGATCCTGCCGCCGAAAACTTCACAAATTGCCTGATGGCCAAGACAGACGCCGAGTATTTTAGATTTTCCCGCGCGCCATCGAACGGCATCCTCGGATATTCCGGCTTTTGCAGGCGTACCCGGTCCGGGGGAAATGATTAGATATTCCGGATCCAGTTCGTTGATTTCCTGCAAAGTGATCTCATCATTCTTGACCACTTTTATCTCTGTGCCGAACGAGCCGACCAGCTGGTAAAGATTATAGGAAAAGGAATCGTAATTATCAATCAGCAGCACCATTGCCGTCACCTCCTCTGCGCTCCAGCGCCGCCATAACGGCGCGCGCTTTATTTTTGCACTCCGCATCTTCTTTTTCCGGCACGGAATCCGCCACGATACCTGCGCCGGAACGGATATATACCCGCCCGTTCTTTGCGTAAGCAAGCCTTATGGCAATACAGATATCCAGATTCCCGGCAAGGTCAATATAACCGATGCCGCCGCCGTATATTCCGCGCCTGTTGTTCTCCAGTTCATCTATAATCTCCATCGCGCGAAGTTTTGGGGCGCCGGAAAGCGTGCCTGCCGGCAGCACCGAATCCACCGCGTCCACGGCGTCAAGACCGCGTTTGATCTTTGAGGAAACCTCAGACCCGATATGCATCACGTGGCTGAATTTCAGAATATTCATATATTTTTCAACCCGAACACTGCCGAATTCACTGATCCTGCCAAGATCATTTCTGCCAAGATCCACAAGCATATTGTGTTCCGCAAGTTCTTTTTCGTCTCTTAACAATTCGTTTTGCAGTTCAGCGTCCTCCTGCGGCGTTGCCCCTCGTTTTCTGGTGCCGGCAAGGGGATAGGTAAACAATCTGCCGTTTTTCAGTTTGACCAGCGTTTCCGGCGACGCGCCGGCAAGTTCAAGATCTCCGGACGAAAAATAAAACATATAGGGGCTGGGATTGAGCCTGCGCAGTGCCTGATAGGTGTAAAACAATGAACCTTCAAATTCCGCCTCATACCGGTTGGAGAGCACCACCTGAAAAATATCGCCCTCCCGGATATACTGCTTGGCGCGTTTCACCATTTCGCAGTACTGCGCTCTGTTGAACAGGGGTTTCGGCTCCGCCTTCAGGCGGGGTCTGCCGATTTGCGCGGGTCTGCCGTTTTCAAGAATATCCCGCATGAGTCCGATTTCTCTGCATGCGGCGCTATAATTCTGTTGCGGGTTATCCGTTTTCATATTCACGATCAGAAATACCGTTGCGTTTTTATTATCAAACGCAAGCACCTTGTCAAACAGCATCAGATCCACGTCTTTAAAATGCGCGTCATCCTTTGCCTTCGGTGAAAACCCTTTCACGGAATATCTCGCGTAATCATAGCCGAAGAACCCCACAAGTCCGCCCGTAAAATCCGGCAGCCCTTTCGTTTTGGGACTTCTGTGCTCTTTTAAGATTTTTCTGATATGCTCCTGCGGGCTGCCGTTAAACCTTTGCACCCCGAAAGCATCCGTAATTTTTACCTGATGATCGCGGCACGTAATCTCCAGTTTGGGATCATAGCCGATAAACGTGTATCTGCCGTGGTCTTCTTTTTCCTCGCACGATTCCAGCATGTAGCAGTGCGAACTTACGTTTTTAAATTTCAGCAGCGCCTCGGACGGCGTTACGCCGGTTTTTATTTTGCTGTAAAGCGGCACCGAGCCGTAATCCGCCGCCGTTTTTGCCGCTTCCTGAAAAGAGGGAAAAACAGTCATAATAACCTCCTGCGAAAAAGAATTTTGCAGAGAAAGGCCGCAGAAAAAACAAAAAACCCCGGCAGTATACTGCTTATGCAATATACTGCCGGGGACGAATCAACTATCATTCGCGGTGCCACCCCGTTTTGCGGATAAAATCCGCACTCTCTGCAAGGTACCAACATACCTCCGGCCACTTACGCAGGCCTCGCGTTGCGTGATACTCGGCAAAAATGCCTTTGAACGCACCCTCAGCGGTCCATTTAGCAAGCCGTTTACTGCCGCATTCCAGCTCCCGCGGCTCTCTGTGAGTTCGTATCCTGCTTTTATCTCCGCCTCATCGGTTTATGGGTATTCTGTTGTTTAAGGTAATCATATCATCGTTTTGCGCATTTGTCAAGCGCAAAATCATATGGGATATGCCGCTTTTGCGGCAAAGGCATTACCAGCCAAGGCGAACGATCGTAATATCGCAACTGCCGGTGCCGCCTCTGAGCGCTGCCGCATGGCCTTCCGGCGTGTAGATATCGATTCTGCCGGTTTTTGAAAGCTTGCTGCCGCCGCGGTCAACCACCGTGTAATTTGTGCCGTTTACGCTGATCACAGAGCCAAGCGGAAGCCAGTTGCACGCAACATAATACGGATTCGGCATTCCGTTATACACTTTTTTACCGGACGCCGTTATGCCGTTTGACTTGCCGCAGCACACGGCGCAGGCACAATAATGGGTATACTTGCCTTTGATCTTCTGACCAAGCGTAAATCCATTCATGCTCTGCACGCCGTTCGGCGTAACGCCCGGTGTTTTGGAACCAACATATTTAATCTGGGTTACCGGCTGCTTTGTAACGGCGGAGGAAAGCTCCTCTCTTGCCTGCTCCTCACCGTTTACATACGTAACTTTGTAAGTAACAAGCCTTTCGCCTGCAACACCCTTGGTTTCTATTCTTGTTTCGCCGATCTCCATATCCGGATCGGTCTTTGTTTTGGTTTCGAAATCTATAGATTCCGTAACGGTAATGGTTTTCGTCTCGGTTCTGTAAACAGTGATCTGCATACCGTCTTCTGCAACGGCGCTCAATTCCGGCTCTGTGTAATCGCCTGAGCCAAGGCTTATACCTGCAAGAGAAATAACATCCTGAACCGTTCCGCCCGAAACACTGACCGTATAGGTTTGCCCGTCCGCATAAAGCGAAACATTTATCGGAGCGGAAACGATAATAACCATTCCGTTTTCCACAGCATCGCTGTTTTGATAATTCTGGGCGCTGTTTGTATCGTCCATACCGATCTCCGCCAGCGCTTCGCCAACGGTATCGGCGTAAACCTCATACGGCGTAATCACATCGCCGAACTGAATGTTTACGATATTTAATCTGTCCACCACAATGGTGCCGCCCTCGCCCGCCGTAAAACCGGCTATATTGAGCCTGTCATTCGCGCCAAGGGTAATGTTTGCCTCATTAAGGATTTCGATAGGTTCTGTTTCTTCTGTTGCAACCGTGAACTGCTTACCGTTGTCATCAATAACAACATTATATTGTGCCGCCATGCCTGCAAAGGCGTTTGTGGCAAATATACAAATCATAAGCACGAACGCGATCACCGCCGTCGCCATTATTTTGGTTACCCGTTTAAACGGCGAAGCGTTTGATTCATTAATCATCTTAATCTCCTTTTTTTGCACTTGAGCCATAGTATTGGCTGTGCTGAATCAAAGCGGGGTCATTACGTATTTGAACTGCTGTGCGCAATCCATAACAAACCCGCCGGCGGAAAGAATTTTTCCGCTTTCAGAGCCTGTGTTTTTTAGAACACACGCCGCTCTGCCTTTAGTATTTCTCAAGCCTTTGGCATTATAGTTATTTTTGCATAATGTGTCAAACCAAATAAATCGTGTTTTTTGTGCATGTTGCACAACGACCCAAAAGGTTACATTGTTGTAATATTTGACCGAACCCAACATCTTGTGGTTATTTTCTTTACCGATTTAATGTGCAAAAGCGTTTTTTTGGTTAAATTCAAAGAAATCCAAAAAGCGTTCTTTATTATTTTGTAACTTTTTAGAAATAAAAATTCAAAAAACACAATATATGGTAGTTACGCTCTGATGTTTCGCCATACAATGCCCATATATAGGTTTCACTTTTGTAACCTTTTTTGAATAAACTTTTGCTTTTTTCATATATATAATAGGTTTTATATTATTAATATTATAATATATAATAAAGGGGCGCAGAAAAGCAGAAAATTCTTTTGTATTTTACCCCTCCCCGCCTGCGCCTT
>ENA-UOJP01000158-UOJP01000158.1-human-gut-metagenome-genome-assembly--contig:-C102-NODE-158-length-152963-cov-9.858549_pt1 | contig 152963 bp, 128 predicted proteins | sample MGYA00242353_ERZ723900 | MGnify/ENA metagenome assembly ERZ723900 | reverse complement strand
GAGAGAACATGCTGTGGTTCCGTGCACCTGAGAAGGTTTACTTTAAGAAGGGCTGCCTGCCGGTAGCGCTGCAAGAGCTGAAGGACGTGATGGGCAAGAAGAGAGCGTTCATCGTAACCGACTCCTTCCTGTACAAGAACGGTTATACCCATGCGATTACCGACCGTCTCACCGAGATGGGAATTACTTACACCGTATTCTCCGACGTGCAGCCCGACCCGACCCTGGCAAACGCACAGGCGGGCGCCAAGCTGATGAGAGATTTCGAGCCCGACGTGATCCTGGCAATGGGCGGCGGCTCCGCAATGGACGCCGGCAAGATCATGTGGGTGCTGTACGAGCATCCGGAAGTGGATTTCATGGATATGGCAATGCGGTTCATCGATATCCGCAAGCGCGTTTACACCTTCCCGAAGATGGGCGAGAAAGCGACCTTTATCGCGGTTCCCACCTCCTCCGGTACAGGTTCCGAGGTGACCCCCTTCGCCGTTATCACCGATCAGGAGACCGGCATCAAGTATCCGCTGGCTGACTACCAGCTGCTGCCCAACATGGCGATTGTGGATACGGACAATATGATGAGCCAGCCCAGAGGTCTGACCAGCGCTTCCGGCGTTGACGTACTGACCCACGCTCTGGAAGCCTACGCTTCCGTGATGGCCACCGACTACACCGACGGCCTGGCACTGAAGGCCATGAAGAACGTATTTGACTACCTGCCCACCGCTTACAATGAGCCAGGCAATGTGGACGCCCGCCAGAAGATGGCCGACGCCTCCTGCATGGCCGGTATGGCATTTGCCAACGCATTCCTGGGCGTATGCCACTCCATGGCGCATAAGCTGGGCGCGTTCCACCACCTGCCCCACGGCGTTGCAAACGCGCTGATGATCTCCCTGGTTGTGGAGTTCAACGCGGATGAGAACCCGCGCAAGATGGGAACCTTCTCCCAGTACCAGTATCCGCACACCCAGGCCAGATACGCGGAGTGCGCGCGCTTCTGCGGAATCAACGCCAAGGACGACGCCGAGGCTGTGAAGAAGCTGATCGAGAAGATCGAGGAGCTGAAGAAGACCGTTGGTATCAAGTCCAGCATCAAGGAGTATGGTATCGACGAGCAGGACTTCTTAGACAGACTGGACGACATGGTCGAGCAGGCATTCGACGACCAGTGCACCGGCGCAAACCCGAGATACCCGCTGATGAGCGAGATCAAGGACATGTATTTAAAAGCTTACTACGGTAAATAATTTGATTCCCGTTTGGGAAATACCTTTATCCTTTGTGTTTGGGAGAGGCCGCCTGTTGTGTGACAGGCGGCTTCTTCGCATCTCTGCCCGGCGGCGTGCATTCCGCACCCGGTGGGATTTTTCTGTATTTCGTATTTTCACAACGGCTATATGGTTAAAATGCCTTTTGCTGCGTTAAAAAAATATTAGCACTATACAATTAATACAAATAACTGGACTTGTAACCAGAATGATCATATAAAACGAGCATAAAAACGATGATATAGTAAATTTATGGGGACATATTGACGAAACAATCATATAAATTACTAAATAATCATATAAAACACTTTAAATAATCATAAAGCTGTGATAATATGATTTCACAAGAGAACAACAAGATAAATATATGATTGTTATGATCGATTTGCGGTTAAAAAGGAGGAATAAGTAGAATGAGTAAGGTTGAAGAGCTCACAAGAGAAAAATGGGTTTTGGGCGCGTTCCCGGAGTGGGGGACCTGGCTGAACGAGGAGATCGACAACGAGGTGGTTCAGCCAGGCACCTTCGCGATGTGGTGGATCGGCTGCACAGGAATGTGGTTTAAGACGGAGAACGACACCAACATTGCCATTGATCTGTGGTTTGGGAACGGTAAGCGCACCCAGAAGAACAAGGAGATGGCGCCCTTCCACCAGATGCGCAACATGACCGGAGGAAGAAACACCCAGCCCAACCTGCGCGCCGCTCCGATTGTGTACGATCCCTTTGCGGTGACTAAGGTGGACGCGGTTCTCTCCACCCACTATCACAACGATCATATCGATCCGTTCTTTGCGGCCGCTGTGATGCAGAACTGTGCGGATGACGTGCCTTTCATCGGGCCAAAAGAAAGCGTTGAGAAATGGCTGAGCTACGGCGTTCCGGGAGACCGCTGCAGGGTGGTAAAGCCGGGGGATGTGGTGAAGGTGAAGGATTGTGAGATCGTGGTGCTGGATTCCTTTGACCGGACCTGCCTGGTGACCGTGGAGGAGGACGTGCGCGGCGTCTGCCCCACTAATATGGATGAGAAGGCTGTGAACTACCTGATCAAGACCCCTGCCGGAAATGTTTACCACAGCGGAGATTCCCACTACTCCACCTACTACGCCAAACACGGCAAGGACTACGACATCGACATCGCCCTGGGTTCCTACGGCGAGAACCCGGCGGGCTGCCAGGACAAGATGACCTCCGTGGACATTTTGAGAATGGCCGAGGCCCTGCGCTGTAAGGTTGTGATCCCGTTCCACTACGACGTATGGACCAATTTTAAGGCCGATCCCCAGGAGATCATGCTGCTCTATAACTACAAGAAGCACGTGCTGGATTACCAGTTCCATCCGTTCATCTGGGATGTGGGCGGCAAGTATGTGTGGCCTCTGGACCGGGATAAATTGCAGTATCACTACCGCAGAGGTTTTGAGGATTGCTTCACCGAGGAACCCAACGTTCCGTTCCGTTCCATTCTGTAACTGTTTGACTGTAGAGGGGTATTTAAGATGTTAAGAGAGTTCGTTGAGAAGAAACATTATAAATTTGCCGCGGGCGCTGAAACCTGGCAGGAAGCCGTCCGAATGAGCTGTGAGAGTCTGGAGGCAGACGGTACGGTTAACGCCCGGTACGCGGAGGAGATTATCCGTTGCGTGGAAAAGTACGGCCCGTACATCATCATTATGCCGGATGTGGCGATGCCCCATTCCCAGGAGGGGTCGGCGAATGTAAACAAGACTGCAATCGGTTTTATGAAGCTGGAAAAGCCGGTGAGCTTTGATCCCGGTGATCCGGAGAAGGACGCCACACTGTTTTTCACCCTGGCGGCCAGCGATTCGGACCAGCATATGGCGAATATGGTAAAGCTGTCCGAGATGCTGATGACGGACGGGGTGGCGGATGCCCTGAAAGCTGCCCATACACCGGAGGATCTCTTAGCAATACAGGAAAAGTACCTGGATTAACCATTTTGACGCATTCAGAAAATACTTCACGTTTCATCAGCCTTACGGTTGATGACGAGGTTGAATAGGGGGATTTATATGGATATTTTAATGAACATATGGTCATATTTTGCAACAAACATTCTGCAGCAGCCCGCGTTTATGATTGGCCTGATTGTTATCATTGGTTACATACTGCTCAAGAAGCCCTGGTACGATGTGCTGGGCGGCGGTATCAAGGCAATCGTTGGGTATATGATTCTGGCAGTTGGCTCCGGCGGGCTGGTCAGCAACTTCCGCCCCGTTCTGGTGGGACTGAAGGACCGTTTTAATCTGGACGCAATGGTAATCGATCCCTACTTCGGGCAGAACGCGGTTACCGCGGGCGTGGAAGAAGTGTTTGGGCAGAAATTTTCACAGGTTATGATGCTGCTTTTAATCGCATTCATCGTGAACATCCTGCTGGTGCGTTTCAGCAAGTACACCAAGCTGCGCGCCCTGTTTACCACCGGCCATGTGCAGGTGCAGCAGGCGTCCACCGCGTTCTGGCTGATCCTGTTCGCATGTCCCTTCCTGACCAACAATACGGCGATTCTGATCGTTATGGCGCTGATCCTGGGCTGCTACTGGGCCGTTGGCTCCAACCTGACCATCAAACCCACCCAGGAACTGACGGACGGAGCGGGTTTCTGTATCGCACATCAGCAGATGTTCGGCGTGGCGTTCTTCTCATGGGTCGCGGACCGGATGAGCAAGAAGGGCAAAAAGAAATCCAAACGAATTGAAGATATCGAGCTTCCGGGCTTCATGTCCATTTTCAATGAAAACATGGTCTGCACCTCTCTGCTTATGCTGTTGTTCTTCGGCGGGATCCTGATGGTGCTGGGCAAGGATTATCTGATTACCGCCGGATTTATGAAAGAGGGACAGAGCTTCCTGTTCTATATTATTACGGTTTGTCTGAACTTTGCCGTTTATCTGGCGATCCTGCAGCTGGGCGTCCGTACCTTCGTGACCGAACTGACCCAGTCCTTCCAGGGTATTGCGGATAAGCTGCTTCCCGGTTCCGTTCCCGGCGTGGACTGTGCGGTTACATACGGTTTTGGTTCCCCCAACGCAGTTCCCTTAGGCTTTTTGGCAGGCGCGGTGGGACAGTTCCTGGCCATCGGCGTTCTGATCCTGTTAAAGAGCCCGGTTCTGGTAATCGCCGGATTCGTGCCCGTATTCTTTGACAATGCCACCATCGCCGTGTATGCTAATAACAAGGGCGGCATGAAGGCCGCGCTGGTACTGCCTTTCATCTCCGGCCTGTGCCAGGTGTTTGGCTCCGCGTTTATCGCCTACTGGGTGGGAATGGCAGCCTACGGCGGTTATCTGGGAATGTTCGACTGGGCGATTCTGTGGCCGGCCATGACCGCAATTATGAAGTTCATCCCCTATGTGGGCATCGCCATCGTGGTGATCGGTCTGCTGGCAATTCCGCAGATCCAGTACCGCAAGGATAAAGAGGGGTATTTCCTGATGACTGAGGACTATGAGGCGTACAAGGCGTTAAAAGAGAAACAGAACAATTAATGAAGGGATTCTGAGGAGGTAAGGATCGATATGTTGAATATTATGGTATGTTGTGCAAATGGCGCAGGAACCAGTCTGATGATGAAAATGACTGCTGACAAGGTGGTAAAAGCGCTGAACATTAAGGTTGGAAAAATGCATCACTGCTCTCTCTCCGAGGGCAAGAGCGCTGCGACTCAGTATGATATCGTGTTCTGTCCCCTGAACTTCATCGATATGTTCAAGGACGCTGAGAAAAAGGGAACCAGGGTAATCGGCCTGAAAAATGTTCTGTCCAAGGACGAGATGGAGCAGAAGTTGAAAGAAAGCGGAATGATCTGACTGATACGGTAATGAGCACCCGCCGGCCCGCCAATTTGTTTGAGGCTGGGCCGGCGGGTGATTTAAGAATAACTGGCGAGGTCTTTTACGAACCGGGTGGTTGTGTTATAATGGGTGCAACATGAAAAGTGAGGTACACCTATGAAACGCGAACGGTCATTTGTCGAGAATCGACGTAAAAGCATACTGGAGACAGTTAACAACAATCCGGAAGTGAGAGTCGATCAGCTGGCGGAGCTTTTTAACGTTTCCCCCATCACCATACGCAGGGATCTGCAATTTTTGGAAGACCGGAAAAAGATCGTTCGGTTTTATGGAGGAGCTACGGCGAACAAGTCGGAAGAGCAGGCCCTGGACGAGATCAACATTTACCGGACCCTGATCGCCAAGTACACGGCCACCCTGATCGAGGACAAGGATATTCTGTTTATGAACACCAGCAGCAATGCCCTTCAGGTCCTGGAGTACGTGGAGGCCCAGAATGTGACGGTGATCACCAACAACGGCAAGGCGATTCATGCCAAACGCCAGCCCGGTGTGAATATTATTCTCACCGGAGGGGAAGTGCGCTACCCCAAGGCCTCCATGGTGGGAGACTATGCGGTGCGCAACATCCAGGCCATTCATCCAAAAAAATGTATAATAGGCTGTAAGAGCATATCCTACCGGAACGGAATCGCTTCCTCGCTGTTTAACGAGGCGAATATCAACGCGCTGATGCTGGAACAAACCATCGGCAGCCGTTATATTATCGCGGACCACAGCAAGGTGGGTGCAGTGAGCAATTTCCGCAACTGCGGCGTTGAGTCCATCACGGATCTGATCACCGACGAGCTTGCGCCCGAGGACGAGCTGGAGGCAATCCGGCGCAGGGGCGTAAAGGTCCACGTGGTGAGAAAGAAGGATTTCGATCTGGATTTTGGAATGTAGCCGCGAAAGGCAGTATTCAATCATGAAAATACAAAAAAAGGTAATTTCCAACCTGACAAAATGTTATTCCATCGCGCCGCTGTTCTACCAGGGCAAGGAACATTTCCTGGTGGCTGCGGAGAAGGTGGACCGCTGTCTCTTATTTGACGCCGACGGAACCGTGGAGGACACGGTGTGGAGCGAGCCGGGCGGCGTCATGACCATGGTGCAGGTGCCGGGCAGCGACGGCCAGTTTCTGGCCACCCACAGGTTTTACTCCCCCAACGACTCCAAAGAGGCGAAGATCGTGATCGCCACCCCGAAAGGGAAGGGGGACTGGGAAATCCGCACGCTGGTGGATCTGCCCTTTGTGCACCGCTTTGATATCCTGCAGCGGGGAGGCGTGCGCTACCTGATCGCCTGCGCCCTGAAATCCGGCCACGAGCACAAGGACGACTGGAGCCATCCGGGCAAGGTGTATGCCGCGGTGCTCCCCGAGGATCTGAGCGGGTTTGACCAGGATCACCAGCTGGAGCTTTCGGTGATTCGGGACGGCCTGGTAAAGAACCACGGCTATTACCGGGTGGAGGACGAGGGCGTGCAGACCTCCGTGATTTCCGCGGAGCAGGGCGTGTTCCAGTTTATTCCTCCGGCGCAGCCGGGAGGGGATTGGGAGATCCGAACCCTGCTTGAGACTCCGGCCAGCGATGCGGTGCTGCTGGACCTGGATGAGGACGGGGAGAAGGAGCTGGCTGTGCTGTCGCCCTTCCACGGGGACTGCATCAGCATTTACAAGAAAGAAAACGGAGCGTTTGTTAAGGTATACCAGTATGAGGAGAGCGCGCAGTTCGTGCACTCCATCTACGGTGGTATGCTCTGCGGTATCCCCCAGGTGGTGGTGGGACACCGGGGAGGCAAGCGGAATCTCATCGCATTTTCCTACGATACAGAAAAGGGACTTTATCGGAGCGAGCTGGTGGATGAGGACTGCGGTTCCGCCAATGTGTACCATTATGTGAAGGATGGAAAGGACGTTATCATATCCGCCAACCGGGAGATCGACGAGGTGGCGATGTATACGCTGGAGCCATGATTAAGACGATTATTTTTGACATTGACAATACAATGTACAGCTTCAAAACCGGGAATCAGGCCGGCATGGCGGCGCTCTGCGCGTACGCAAAGGAACAGTTCGGCATCACAGAAGGGGAGTTTCTGGATAAATTCAAAAAAGGTAAAAAACTGGCCGAGGACCGGGTCGGGACCGACACGGCGGCCATACACAACCGGTTGATCCGTATGCAGGTGATACTGGAGCTCATGGGGAAACCGTTGTTTCCCCATGCTTTGAATCTGTACCATTGTTACTGGGACGCGCTGCTTGCGTCGGCCAAACCGGAGCCGGGGCTTTTGGAGGCCATGGAGGCGCTTAAGGCCGCCGGGCTGACCCTGGGAGTGGGAACGGACATGACCGCCTACATTCAGTACAAAAAGCTGGAACGGCTGGGAGCGGCCCCCTATATTGATTTTATCACGACCAGCGAGGAGGTGGGCGCGGAGAAGCCCAATCCCCGGCTGTTTCTTGAATGCGTCAGGAAAGCGGGCGTTCCGGCAGGCGAATGCCTGTTTATCGGCGACAGCCTCGCAAAGGATGTGCGGGGAGCAATAGGTGCCGGGCTGCAGGCGTTTTTGTATGCGCCGGGGAGCGCCCGGAAAGGGACCGGCGGAGAAACGGTGCCGGCGGCGGGCGCGTTAGCCCCGGCCCCGGCAGTTGCGGCGGGCGCATTGGCTCCGGCTCTGGCAGTTGCGGCGGGCGCGTTGGCCCCGGCCCCGGCGGTTGCGGCGGGCGCGTTGGCCCCGGCCCTGGCGGTTGCGGCGGGCGCGTTAGCTCCGGCCCCGGCAGTTCCGGCCGGTGTGACGGCGCTCACCAGCTTTTATGATCTGCCTAAGCTGGTGCGGGAAATGAACGCCCAAAACCGGTAGACAAGGAGGACGAATATGAAGAAAAGTTATACCCTGGGCCTTTATGAGAAGGCCATGCCGGGGACGCTTTCCTGGCGGGAAAAGCTGGAGGCGGCCCGGGAGGCGGGTTTTGATTTTGTGGAGATCAGCATAGACGAGACGGACCAGAAGCTGGCCCGGCTGGATATGAGCGCAGAGGAACGGCTGGAGCTGGTGCGCCTGATGGCGGAGACCGGGGTGCCCATCCGCACCATGTGCCTGTCCGGCCACCGGAAGTACCCCCTGGGCAGTTCCGACCCGGAGACCTGCAGCAGAGGCATGGAGATCATGGAGAAGGCCATCCGCCTGGCGGAGGACCTGGGAATCCGGATCATCCAGCTGGCCGGGTACGACGTGTACTATGATCCGTCCACGCCGGAGACGGTGGACCGGTTTGGGAAGAATCTGGAAAAGGCCGTGCACATGGCGGCCAAAGCCGGTGTGACCATGGGCTTTGAGACCATGGAGACGGAGTTCATGAACACGGTGGAAAAGGCCATGAATTATGTGAACCGCGTGAACAGCACCTACCTGAACGTCTACCCGGATTTGGGAAATATTACCAACGCGGCCAAGACCTACGGGACTCAGGTGGCCGGCGACCTGCGCACCGGAACGGGCCATCTGGTCGCCATGCATTTGAAGGAGACGGTGCCGGGTAAATTCCGGGAGATTCCCTTTGGGACCGGCCATGTGGACTTTGAGGAAGGGATCGCGGTGGCCTGGGAGCTGGGCGTTCGGAAATTTGTGACGGAATTCTGGTACACCGGGAATACAGAGTGGAGAGCGGACCTGGCGGACGCCCGCGGCCGGATGGCTGCGATTCTGGACCGCCAGCCGGAATAGGGAGGAATGATCAAAATGCTGGAGCAATTAAAAAAAGAAGTATACGAGGCAAATATGCTGCTTCCCAAATACAATCTGGTGACCTTCACCTGGGGAAATGTCAGCGGCATCGACCGTGAGAGCGGGCTGTTTGTGATCAAACCCAGCGGCGTGGATTACGACAAGCTGAGACCGGAGGACATGGTGGTGGTGGATCTGGACGGAAACCGGGTGGAGGGGGAGATGAATCCCTCCTCGGACACAGCCACCCATGTTGAGCTGTATAAGGCGTTTCCGAACATCGGAGGAATCGTGCACACCCATTCCCCCTGGGCCACAAGCTGGGCGCAGGCCGGCCGGGGAATCCCCTGCTACGGGACCACCCACGCGGATTATATGTATGGGGAAATCCCCTGCGTGCGGAATCTGACCAGGGAGGAGATCGAGGAGGCCTACGAGAAGAACACGGGCGTGCTGATTGCAGAGTATTTTAAGGATAAGGATTACGTGGCTATGCCTGCGGTTCTGTGCAAGAACCACGGCCCCTTCACCTGGGGGAAAAATGCCCACGAGGCGGTGCACAACGCCGTTGTGCTGGAAAACGTGGCGATGATGGCCTGCCGCTGCGAGATGGTGAATCCCCAGGTACAGCCCGCGCCCCAGGAGCTGCAGGACAAGCACTATCTGAGAAAGCACGGACCGAACGCGTATTACGGGCAGAAGTAGGAGCTGGCGGGGCCGCGCCAGCGGCCAAATGCGGCGGAATCTGGACAAATCAGAATTAGAATGAAGCAAAAAGCCGGTGTGAGTCTGGCGGTTTGATACCGCCGGGACCTACACCGGTCTTTTTTGATATATACCACAATAATAGTGAAAAACGTCCGGTCTGCAAATCACCGGTCAGATAAACCCGCCCCTCACCAGCGTCCGGCGGATCTGCCGCCCTGCGATTACCGCGGCGATGGTTAATGCCGTGTCCTTGGGGATGAAAGCGGTGAAGGAGTAGGCCATGATCATGCCGAAGGATTTGTCGCCCGCCAGCAGGGCCCACTGAAGCCCCCCTGCGGCCTCCATGACCAGCATGCCGGTTACGGACAGTACGATGGAGAAAAACAGGCTCACGGGCGCGCTGGCGCTTTTTACGGGGATTGAAGCGCCGCAGAGAGCGGCCATCACCGGCCAGGCAAGAATATAACCCCCGGTCAGGCCGGTGATCACCCTCAGCCCGCCCTGGAAATTGGCGAACACCGGAAGCCCAACGGCTCCCAGCAATATGTAAACGATGGTGGAGAACAGGGCCCGCTTCCAACCCAGTACCACGCCGACCAGAGCCACGCCGAAGGCCTGAATGGTGATGGGCACGCCGGTGGGCATGGGCAGGGAAATCTGGGAGAAGGCGGCCAGCAGGGCGGCAAACATGCCGATCAGCACAATGTCGCGGGTGGACATGCGGGATTTGACGGTTTCATTGGTTTTGGCAGCGGTAGTGCTCATATGAGGTTCCTTTCCTTTGGCAGAGTGTGGGCGTGGCGGCATATAAAACCGCGCTGCTGCGCGGGAATTGCTGCCAACACAGATATAAAATATCATGTGCCGCGCCAAATGTCAACCTATAAATTTTAATTGGTTAACAATCTGGTCCGCAATAGAAAACGATCCAGGGAAACACCCGCCGGCACATAGTTCATGGAAAAACAGAAAAAACTGCCCTCCCAAAATGGAGAGCAGTTGCAAAAACCGGTCAGACACGCCGCAAATGGATCTGCCATGACTCATATTCAATCGTTGGCCGCGGCGCAGGCAGTCCGGCCGTCATCAGCGCGCCGCCCGGGTATGTGCGGCCGCTGCTTTCATCCCGATACAAGGCCGCCCGTTCCAGGCCCTTTAATTTCACGTAGCGGTCCGGCGGGTTGCCGTGGCATTCCAGGGCCACCAGATTGACCAGCACCTCGCTTTTGTCCGGGGCTGCAAATTCCCAGGCTGCCACGGCCTTTTGGCAGTCCGGCCGGGACGGTCCGCTCAGCCGGTAGTAGTCGCCGTCGTGGATCAGAGGCCAGAATTTGTGGAAATCCGCGATCTGCTCCCGGACGCAGGCTTGTTCCTCCACCGTGATTTTGGACAGATCCAGCTCATATCCGAAGCTTCCGGCCATGGCTGTCACGCCCCGGGTTTTCATGGGGGTGATGCGGCCGGTCTGGTGGTTGGGCACCGCGGAGACATGGGAACCCACGGCGCTCACCGGGTAGCCGAAGGAGGTGCCGTACTGGATGGCCAGGCGGTCCACCGCGTCCGTGTTGTCGCTGCACCAGATCTGGGGCGCGTAGTAAAGCATCCCGGCGTCAAACCGCCCGCCTCCGCCGGAGCAGCCCTCGATCAGCAAATCCGGATAGCGGCGGTTGAGCCGTTCCAGAAATTCATACAACCCCAGCACATACCGGTGCAGAACCGCACCGCAGCCGGACCCGTCCCCTGCGGCGGACCAGACGTCGCAGATGCTCCGGTTCATATCCCATTTCAGATATTCGATGTTGGCGCTGTCTAAAACCCGGCACAGCTGGTCATAGATATGGTTCACAACCTGGGGCCGTGAGAAGTCCAGCACCAGCTGGTGGCGGCTGCGCACCGGCTTGCGGCCGGGAAGCGCAAAGGCCCAGTCCGGGTGGGCCCGGTAGAGATCGCTGTCCTCGGAGACCATTTCCGGTTCCGCCCAGATGCCGAACTTCATGCCAAGGCCGTTGATGTTCTCCACCAGATTGCTTAAGGGGCCGCCCAGCTTCTCCTCGTTGACCAGCCAGTCGCCCAGGCCCTTGGAGTCGTTGTCCCGCTTGCCGAACCAGCCGTCGTCCAGCACCAGCATCTCCACACCGAGGCCCGAGGCCCGGCGCGCGATCTCCAGGATTTTGTCTCCGGTGAAATCGAAATACGTGGCTTCCCAGTTGTTGATGAGCACAGGGCGGGGAATGTCCCGGTACTTGCCCCGGCACACATGGCGGCGCAGGGTGCGGTGATAATTGTGGGACAGGGCCGCAAGTCCCGAGCCGGAGTAGGAAAGAATCACCTCCGGGGCCGTAAAGCATTCGCCGGGAGCCAGAGGCCAGGAGAATTGCCCGCCGGATAAGCCCATGGTAAGGCGGGTCTGATCGTACTGGTCCCGCTCCGCCGTGCAGGTGAAATTGCCGCTGTATACAAAAGACATACCGTAACAATCCCCGTGATCCTCGTTTGCGCCGCGCTCCGCGGCGATTACAAAGGGATTGTACTGATGGCTGGAGGTTCCCCTGCGGCTGCCGATGACCGTGGCTCCATGGAGAATGGGGGTCCGCTGATAATTGCGCTCCATGGCGTGGCGGCCGTAAAACTGGATCAGGTCGTACGCTCCGCCCACGAAATCCAGGCAGGCGCTCTGTACGGCTTCCAGGAAAATGTCACCGGCGCCGGTGTTTTTAACCACAGCGCTGCGGGTGATCACGTCCAGCTCCGGGAAAACCCCGTACAGCAGCGTGACGGACAGGCCTCCGCAGATATCCTCCAGCTCGATCTCCAGGGTCTGCGTGGCGGACGCTGCTGCGGTATCGTACACCGCCGGAAGCCCCGCCAGATGATATTTCCCGGACCGGATGGAGTGACCTTTGTAGCGCAAATCACAGCCGCAGGAGCCGTCCGGGTGTGTTACGGTCAGGCAGGTGGAGCGGTAGTCCCCCGTGCCCCAAACGGGAAATTCCTGAGGCAGGGCGTCCAGGGAATAGGTGCGGTCCGTACCTGCGTCGTAGGGATTTCCGGAGAAACCGCGGTCGTAAAAGGTTAGGAGATAATCCGCCGGGCCGTTTATGGGCGCGCCGTAGTAGAGATGCAGCAGGCAGCCGTGGCGGTCGGCCTGCATCTGGTAGGTGGAGCCGTTGGTTTCCAGGGAGAAGATTCCCGTTGTCCCGTCAAATTGGATAGCCATATGTGGTAAGTCCTCCGTTGCGATATTGTGGCATGGACGGCCCGATTTATTTTCCGCCCGTCATGGCGATGCCCTCGATAAACTGTTTCTGGAACATGATGTAAAGCACAACCATGGGGATCATGGCCAGCAGGGAACCGGCCATCAGCACCGGGTAGTTGGTGGTGAACTGGCCCCGCAGGGTGGACAGTCCGGCTGAGAGCGTCATTTTATTCAGGTCCGTGTTAGCGATCAGCGGCCACATCAGATCCGCGTAAGCGAACACGGCGGTGAAAATGGTCAGGGCGGCCATGGAAGCCTTGGTGAGGGGAAGCATGACCTTGGTAAAGGTCTGCCACTGGGTGCAGCCGTCCAGATAAGCGGCCTCGCCCAGCTCGTCGGGGATGCCCATGTAGGCCTGCCGCAGGAAGAAGGTACCGAAGGCGCTGACCAGACCGGGGAACACCAGGGCAAACATGGAGTTGGTCAGCCCCATTTTCGCCAGCATCTGGTACTGGGGAATGATGAAAATCTGCGAGGGCAGCATCATCTGCACCAGAACCAGGGAGAACAGCAGGTTTTTACCCTTAAAGTGCAGTTTGGCAAAGGCGAATCCGGCGGCGGAGGAAAATGCCACCGCGCAGATTACGCGAAACAGGATCAACAGGGTGGTGTTGACGTACAGGTGAAGGAAGGGCAGGCTGGTCAGCGCCCGGCGGTAATTGTCGGTCAGCCACTGTTTGGGCAGGATGGTGGGCGGGATCTGCACACTTTCACCGGCGGATTTGAAGCTGGTCAGCAGCATCCAGGCGAAGGGGAAGATCATCAGCACCGCGCCCAGGCCAAGAGCGGCGTACATCAGGATTTTTCCGGTATTGCGGTTGGCGTTTAACGACTGATTCATGGTATGACCTTCTTAGACTTCGTAGTTAACCCACTTTTTCTGCCCCCAAAACTGCAGGGCGGTGACGATTCCGATCAGCAGCACGGTCCATACCACGATGGCCGAGGCGTAGCCGCGGTTGCCCGCCACAAAGGACTCGCGGTAGAACAGGTACATGAGGGACTGGGCGCTTGTGAGGGCCGGATTTGTCTGATCCACCATCATGTAGATCAGGTCATAGACCTTCAGGGAGGCCATCAGGCGCATGATCAGCACGACAAAGAGGGTGGGGCTCACCATGGGCAGCGTGATCTGGAAGAACTGCTGAATCTTGGTGGCGCCGTCCAGACTGGCGGCCTCGTAGTAGCTTTTGGAAATATTCTGGATGCCGGACAGCAGCAGAATCGCGTCGTATCCGATGGCGCTCCAGATGGCAACCACCGCGCAGGCCGGGAGCACCAGGGAGGGATTGGTCAGCCAGTTGACCTTGGTTCCGATCATCTGATTGATGATTCCGTACTCGGCGTTGAAAATCCATTTCCAAACCATGGCGATGGCCGCCGGGGCCACCACCATGGGCAGAAAGTAGATGGCCCGGAATGCAGTCTTTCCCTTTATTTTGGCGTTTAGGAGAACCGCGGTGACCAGGGACAGAAAGAGCCCCGCAGGCACGGTCAGAATGCAGAAATAGATGGAGTTCCAGGTGGCTTTCCAGAATTCCCGGCTCTCAAACATACGGACATAGTTCTGGGGGCCGGTGATCTCATAGATCCCAAAGGGATGGGTGGTGGAAAAACTTAAAATCAGTGTCTGGATAAACGGGTACACGTTGAGTACGATGAGCCCGATAATGGTGGGGGCTACCAGAATATAACCCCATTTGGCTTCGTCTGTTAAAGTTCGCTTTTTTCCCATGATCTTCCCCTCCTTCAATATTACGGCGCCTCGGCGGTGTCCACCAACGTCTGCATCTCGGCCAGCCCCTGATCCAGGGTCAGCTCGCCGCTGTAGATTTTCAGCAGCAGGTCATTAATCTGTGTTTTCCAGTTGGGGCGGGAGGCGTTGTTCACGCTCTGGACGCCGTATGGAAGCATGTCGATGCATTTTTGTACATCCAGTTTGTATTCGAACTGGTCGAAGGCGCTGATCCAGGTGTCCTCCAGACCGATGTAGGCCGGAATGGCGGCTCCGGAAAGGCCCTGAACCCGCTGTCCTTCCTCGGACCCTGCAAAGCGGAGGAAATCCTTCACCGCCTCCAGGTGTTTTCCGTCCGCGCCGGTGGCGTAGCAGAGGCCGTTGGAGATCGTGGCGCGTCCATCACCGTTCAAGGGATCCGTGCATTTGGGCAGCACGGCAACGTCCCATTTTCCCATCAGGTTCATGTTGTTTTTCATCATGGACATCAGGTTCCAGTTGCCTTCCAGATACATGGCGCCCTGCTCGGAGATGAAGGCGGTTCCGGGATTGGTCTCGGCGAAGTAGTTTTGGTCCGGGCACCAGTCATGGGATTGCAGGCCGATATAGAATTCCATGCCCTTTTTGGTAGCGGGCTGGTCGAAACCGGCTCTGGTTTTATCCTCATTCAGGATGTAGCCGCCCGCCTGATAGACGAAGTTCCAATAGCCCAGCTGTTCGTCGGCGTAAGCCATGTAGCCGTATTTTCCGGTCTTGTCGTAGATGGTTTGGGAGGCGTTTACCAGATCGTCCCAGGTCCAGGTGTCGTCCGGGTAGGAGAGGCCGGCCGCGTCGAATAGTTCCCGGTTGTATACCAGGCAGACCGAGTCTTTGTCCTTGGGGACTCCGTAAATGCGGCCGTCGCTGCCTCTGGCGTTGTCCAGGGAAATGTCGGAGAAATGCTTCCGGTAATATTCCGGGTCCTCATAATCGTACAAATCGGTCAGGTCCGCCAGCTTGCCGTAGTCCGCATATTTTAAAATCTGGTTGGTGTGCATCCAGAAAATGTCCGGAAGCTGGTTGGACTCCGCCGCCGCGTCCAGCTTGGTCCAATATTCATCCCAGCTGGTCACCTGCACTTCGATGGAAACCTCCGGGTGCCGGGCCATGTAGGCGTCGGCAATGTCCTGCATGCCGCCCCGCTGGGCGTCGTCCCAGATCTGAAAGGTGAGCCTTAATTTGCCGTTGCTCTCATGATCGGAGGAGCACCCGCAAAGAAGCGCGGCCGCGGCCAGCGCCAGACCGCACACGGCAGCAATCTTTTTGATAAGTTTCAACATGTTTGCCTCCTTTGACTGCGCAGGACATCCCGCGTAAATAGACTTTTTGCTATTTTTCAAATCTCCGTATCGGTTGTTGATTCTATAGTATCACAGGGATATGGGACGGTAAATGGATGGAAAACGGCAATTATATACCAAAATGCTTGATTTCTGCCAGGGGATTGATGTCAGGCGGCATTTGGGTATATAATGAAGAAAAGGGGGAACGGACATGATGGATGCGAAGGAAAAAAACTGGCTGTTTTCAATCTTTCCCAACGAGGGATTTGTGGATCTGGGGCTCTACCAGTACGGGTGGGAGCAGTGCGAGCCCCTGCACTCCTACGGTCCTCATGCCCGGAACCATTATCTGTTCCACTATGTGATTTCCGGCACTGGCAGGCTCCAGTCCACGGATTCCCAGGGGGTCACCACGGAGTATCAGATCCGCAGTGGGCAGGGATTTTTAATCTATCCCAAACAGGTCAACACCTATTTTGCGGACCGGGACCACCCATGGGAGTATGTGTGGCTGGAATTTGACGGACTGCGGGCAAAGGAGGCGCTGGAGCTGGCCGGTCTGACCATGGACCAGCCCATCTACCGGTCAGGCGCCAGGGATTTGAGCGCGGAGCTGATGAATGAGATGCTCTACATCGCCAGGCATTCCGACCAGTCGCCGCTGCACCTGATCGGCCATCTTTACCTGTTTATGGATTATCTGACCAGGTCCTCGGCCAGCCGCAGGATGATGCAGAGCGGCAAGATCCGGGATTTCTATATCCGGGAGGCGATCTCCTTTGTGGAACAGAATTTCCAGAACAACATCACCGTGGAGGACATCGCCGGTTTTTGCAATCTGAACCGCAGCTATTTCGGCAAGATTTTCCGGGACGCCATGGGCAAGAGTCCCCAGGAGTTTCTGATCAGCTACCGGATGACCAAGGCGGCGGAGCTTTTGAAGCTGACGGACCTGACCATCGGGGATATCAGCAACGCGGTGGGATATCCCAGCCAGCTGCATTTTTCAAGAGCTTTTAAAAATGTGTACCAGGTCTCCCCGCGGCAGTGGCGGACCGAGCACAAACTGTCCAAATGAGAGGAACTGCGGATTTTAGGGCATTGTACCGTAAATTTCACGGTAAATAAACGAAATTAAGCAATTAATTCTGTTTACATATTTATTGACTTTAACAAGTTAACTTGTTATAATTTTTCCTAACGTGTGTGACGGATTGAAGAGTAGGCACGGAAGATACTGCATAACATATTACAAGGAGGGCTAGAGGATGTCTTATGTTGATGAGATTTACGAGAGAGTAGTGGCGCAGAATCCGGGTGAGCCGGAGTTCCACCAGGCCGTTAAGGAGGTTTTGGATTCCTTAAAGCTGGTGATTGACGCAAATGAGGACAAATACCGCAAGGCCGGAGTTCTGGAGCGCTTTGTGGAGCCGGAGCGGGTGATTTCCTTCCGCGTGCCGTGGGTGGACGACAATGGAAACGTGCAGGTGAACAAGGGATACCGCGTTCAGTTCAACAGCGCCATCGGACCCTACAAGGGCGGACTGCGTTTTCATCCCAGCGTCAACCAGGGCATCCTGAAATTCCTCGGTTTTGAGCAGACCCTGAAGAATTCCCTCACCGGCCTTCCCATGGGCGGCGGCAAGGGCGGTTCCAACTTCGATCCCAAGGGTAAATCCGACCGCGAGGTGATGGCGTTCTGCCAGAGCTTTATGACCGAGCTGTACCGTCACATTGGCAAGGACACGGATATCCCGGCCGGCGATATCGGCGTGGGCGGCAGAGAGGTGGGCTACCTGTACGGGCAGTACAAGAGAATCACCGGACTGTATGAGGGCGTGCTGACCGGCAAGGGCCTGACCTTCGGCGGCTCCCTGGCCAGAACCCAGGCGACGGGCTACGGCCTGATCTACATCTTAAATGAGATGTTAAAGCACAACGGCAAGGAGCTGGCGGGCAAGACCGTGCTGGTTTCCGGTTCCGGAAACGTGGCAATCTACGCCACCGAGAAGGTTCAGCAGCTGGGTGCCAAGGTGGTGGCCATGAGCGACTCCAACGGATACATCTACGATAAGGACGGCATCAAGCTGGATGTGGTGAAGGAGATCAAGGAAGTGAAGAGAGGCCGCATTAAGGAGTATGTGGACGCAGTTCCCACCGCGGTTTACACCGAGGGCAAGGGAATCTGGACCATCCCCTGCGACATCGCCCTTCCCTGCGCGACCCAGAACGAGTTAAACGGCGAGGACGCGAAGACCCTGCTGGCAAACGGCTGCTTTGCCGTGGCCGAGGGCGCAAACATGCCTTCCACCCTGGAAGCCACCGAGCTGTTTGTGGAGAAAAAGATCCTGTTCATGCCCGGCAAGGCGGCCAACGCGGGCGGCGTAGCCACCTCCGGCCTGGAGCAGAGCCAGAACTCCCTGAGAATGTCCTGGAGCTTTGAGGAAGTGGATGAGAAGCTGCACGGCATCATGGTCAACATCTTCGCCAAGGCGGCTGACGCGGCCGAGCGCTACGGCGTGCCGGGCAACTACGTTGCAGGCGCCAACATCGCGGGCTTTGAAAAGGTTGTGGAAGCGATGATGGCACAGGGAATTGTGTAAATTGAACGGAACAATTCAGATTATAGAATTAATCAGGAAACTGCCCGGGGAGCGTTGCTGCTCTGCCGGGCGGTTTCTTTTTTGTCGGGACGATGCTTCGGGTACAGCCTGCGGGCCGCTATTCAAAGAAATTTAAGAAACACAACAGGATTTGTAAGATGATTGTGGGATAAAAATGCATTAAACTGTAGGTAAGACACTGGGGAACAAAATGGTCCGGCGAAACGTATGACCGGGAAAGAAGGAGGAAATCATGAGAAAATTGCGAAACATATTGCTGCTTGCCGCAACGATTTCCCTGTTTACAGGGTTTAGCGCTTACGCGGAAAACTACTGGTGGGTGAACGCATTGGGAGAGTGGGGTTACAGTGCCAACGACGGCAATCTGCGGGACGGCTGGTACTGGATTGACGGAAACCGGGACGGCTCGGCGGAGTGCTACTATTTTCAGTTATACAGCCTGCTGACCGACACGGTGACGCCCGACGGCTGTCAGGTGAACGGACAGGGCGCGTGGACGGTGGACGGAGTGGTCCAGACCCGCCGGACCGGCGAGACGGCAGGGGCGTATCGTTCCAGCTACGCCTATGATTTCGGCAAGGCGAACCCGGACACACCCAGGGGCCGGATTCCGCTGGCGGAAAACGGCCGGGCCTTTGACAAGTCCGTGGGAAGAGCGGAGCTGCGGGGCTGGGTGGAGGATCAGGGCTGGCGTTATATCCGGGATAACGGCACCTATATCATAGGCGAATGGTCCTGGATCAACCACAAATGCTACTGCTTTGACGGGAACGGCGTGATGTACGCCGATACCGTCACACCGGACGGTTATCAGGTGAACGATCAGGGGCAGTGGGTAGTGGACGGGGTGGTGCAGACGGATCTTTAGAGACCGGGCCTCAGTCCACCCCCTGCATCCCCTTCATACCGCGCATCTCCCGCGTCATAAAGACCACCGCCAGCGACGCGGCCGTCAGATCCGCCACCGGGGCGGAGTACATGACCCCATCGATGCCGAAAAACATGGGCAGGATGATGATCAGCGGCAGCAGGAACAGTATCTGCCGGGTCAGGGAGATAAAGATTCCCTTTTTCGCCTTGCCGATGGAAGTGAAGAAGTTGGCCGTGATGGGCTGGATTCCGTTCAGGAAGGTGAAAAACAGGAAGATGCGGAAATACTGCTCCGCAAAGTGGTAGTATTCCTCGCTGCCGGACCCGAAGATGCGGATGATCTGGCGGGGGAACAGCTGAAAGCATAGGAAGGAGCAGGTGGAAATGGCGGTGGCAATCACCGCCGCTTTTAAGTAAGACTCCCGCACCCGCTTGTATTTTGCGGCTCCGTAGTTGAAGCTGACAATGGGCTGAAGGCCCTGGGACAGCCCGATCACCAGGGAGAAGAAGATCATATTCACCTTGGTAATGATCCCGGCGCAGGCCAGCGGAATCTCGCTGCCGTAGTTGGACTGGGCTCCGTAGTAGCGCAGGATATTGTTCATCACAATCTGCACGATCATCATCGCCAGCTGGTTAAAGCAGGGCGCCATGCCAAGGGAGAGAATGGCCCGGCAGTGTTCCGGGGAGGGCACAAGGGCCTTAAGGGTCAGCTTGACCGTCTTAAAGCGGCACAGATAGGCGATTACCATGATGCCGGAGATGATCTGGCCGATGATCGTAGCCAGGGCGGCTCCCGCCATCCCCATGTGGAAGGTGAAGATGAACAACGGATCCAGAATCGTGTTCAAAACCGCGCCCGTCAGCGTGCACAGCATGGAAAACCGCGGGCTTCCGTCCGCGCGGATCAGGTTGGATCCACCGGTGGTGAGAATCAGGAAGGGAAATCCCAGAGAGGTGATCCCGGTGTAGGTCAGGGAGTAGTCCAACACGTCCGGCGTGGCCCCGAACAGCACCATCATGGGCCGCAGAAACAGCCGTACGGTCAGGCAGAGCAAAACGCCGATGGAGAACAGCAGCATGATGGCGTTTCCGGCGTAGCGCACCGCCTCGTCCCGCTTTCCGCGCCCCATGGACAGGTTGAAATTGGCCGCGCCGCCGATGCCGCACATCAGGGACACCGCGGTGCAGGTGATGGTCAGGGGAAACGCAACGTTGGTGGCCGCGTTTCCCAGGATTCCCACGCTTCTGCCGATATAAAACTGGTCCACAATGTTGTAGAGGGCGCTGACCAGCATGGCGATGATGCTGGGGACCGCAAAGCGCACCAACAGGCGGTTGATCGGCTGGCTGCCGAGCGGATTTTCGCGATTCTGTGAACGGTCTGACATAAAACACACCTCGTCTTTCGCATGATCAAACTGCCGGTAACGGCAGTAAAATAACAGATTCCCCTTTCGGACGGCTGTTCCGGCGGGGAATCTGCTGTTTACAATTAATATCAGTATACTACTGCAAAACAATTTCCGTCAAGAACCCGAACCTGAAAATGATCATTGGTTATCCTTTGAAATATCAGAAAATTTTTGAAACCCAGGTGACATTTTCTGCCAATACCTCTATAATAGAATCACAGACAGACGCCCGGGGCTGAATATTTTCCATCAAAGACCGGCGCGTTCACATTTTAAAAACGGAGGGAACATTATGGCAGAAACTATGATTTCATCTTTTGACGGGACGAAGCTGTATCTGAACCGGGAGACAGAGGCCGGAAACCGGGCCATCGCGGTGATTGTCCACGGACTCTGCGAGCATCAGGGGCGCTACGACTACATGGCAAAATGCCTTCATGAGAGCGGAATCGGCACCTACCGCTTTGACCACCGGGGCCACGGCCGTTCCGAGGGCGAGGATACATATTATGGGGACTTCAACGAGATGCTGGACGACGTCAACGTGGTGGTGGATATGGCCATTGCCAATCACCCCGACCTGCCGGTATTTCTCATCGGCCACAGCATGGGCGGCTTCGCGGTTTCCCTGTACGGCGTCAAATACCCGGACAAACGCCTGCGCGGCATCGTAACCAGCGGCGCTCTGACCCACGATTTCGCCAATCTGATCACCGGCGTTCCGGCGGGACAGGATCCCCACGGAAAGCTGCCCAACGAGCTGGGCGGTGGCGTCTGCTCCGTGGCCGAGGTGGTGGACTGGTATGGAAAAGACCCCAACAACCGCAAAACCTTTACATTCGGTCTTTGCTACGCCATCGTGGAAGGTTTAAACTGGTTCTCCCCCAAAAAGCAGGACTTTAAATACCCGGTTCTCATGCTGCACGGGGAAAAGGACGGTCTGGTCAGCGTCCGGGACACCTACGAATTTTTCGCCTCCGCGTCGTCCGCTGACCGGCAGATGAAGATTTACGGCAATCTCTTCCACGAAATCTTCAACGAATACTGCCGGGACGAGGTCATCGGAAATGTAATCGGCTGGATCATCAACCGAATTTGAGAAACAAGACAAAAGGCAGAGCCGGAACATTCCCGGCCCTGCCTTATTTAGATGCAATGGGCGGCTGGCGCAGTCTGCGGACGATAACTCAGCTGCAATCATTCGCCGGTGCCATTGCCGGTGTATTGCACCGATCAAAAATCAATTACTTTTTAACAAACTGTTTGTCAAACTCCGCGTTAAAATAATAGAAGTTCTTGGCATCCAGCTGGGATTTGATCTTTTCCAGCGCCTCGCCGAACCGCTGGAAATGCACGACCTCACGCTCCCGCAGGAATTTTAAGGGCTCCAGCACCTCAGGGTTGTCGATCACGCGGATCAGGTTGTCATAAGTGGTTCTGGCCTTCTGCTCCGCGGCCAGGTCCTCGTGCAGGTCCGTGATGGCGTCGCCCTTGGACTGGAACTCACAGGCGTTAAAGGGAACGCCTGCCGCGGCCGTGGGCCAGAGGGCGGTGGTGTGGTCGATATAATAGGCGTCGAAACCAGCGGTTTTAACCTGCTCGGGAGTCAGATTCTTGGTCAGCTGGTAGATAATGGCGCAGATGATTTCCAGATGGGCCAATTCCTCAGTACCGATATCGGTCAAAAGGCCGCCCACTTCCTTGCAGGGCATGGTGTAGCGCTGGCTGAGATAACGCATGGAAGCGGCCAGCTCTCCGTCGGGGCCGCCGAACTGGCTGATAATCAGGGATGCCGTCTTGGGGCAGGTCTTGGTGATGTTCACCGGGCATTGAAGCCGTTTTTCATAAGTCCACATTATACATTTCCTCCTTCCCAGGGAAGCGGTCCGTCGGACCAGGTAAAATGCTTCTGGCCCGGATACTTGGTAAAGGTCTCGGTCTGGTTGTTGGTGTCAGGGCAGATACAGTCCTGGGTCAGCGGTTCGAATTCCTTGGCGTACTCTTTCAGAAGCTGTTTGCGCTTCTCCATGGCCTGGCTGAAGGACTGAAGGGCGTTCTCGTCCAGCGGATGGGTGTCCAGAAACAGGTTTAAGTCATTGACGACAAAGCTCACCTCGTTGATTTCCTTTAACATCTGCTTGCGGTCAGGCATGCTTCTCACCTCCAGTCACATAAAAGGGCTTGTCCAGACAGGGGAAAATCGTTCCCTGTTTGAGGGCTGTAGCCGCGTCATAAGGCGTTTCCCAGGGCTGCATGGGAACAGTGGCGATGGCCAGGGGCAGAATGTCCTGAGCCATTTCTAAATTTTTACAAAAATCCATTTTCAACACTCCTTTCATCATAAATGTCAGCTTGTGCGGATTAAAGCTTCATGTTTAGTATGAGCCTGAGGATGAAAATTACGTTACGAAAAATTTGTAAGCCCAGCCATTAAAAATAGTTGTGAATTACAACTTGCTTAATATAATAAATAGAAATGGCGCTTTTGGTTTATTTAATTAAGTTTTTTATTAATATAATTAACAAACAAAAGATATTTGATACCCCATTTACCTTTTTCGCGATTGGTGTTATGCTCACCGTAGAACAAAATAATTCTGGAAGAAAGGGCCAGATAACAGGAGGAGAAACGAACAATGATGACCAGAGAGGAATCTGATTCAATCGGGACAATGCAGGTCCCGGAAAAAGCGTACTACGGGGTTCAGGCGCTGCGGGCGCGGAACAATTTCCACATCACGGGAAGGCCGCTCCACACGGAGTTTATCCGGAACCTGGTGCGCATCAAAAAAGCGGCGGCTATGACCAATATGGCGGCGCACGTGCTGGATGAGAGCATCGGAGGCGCCATTATCAAGGCCTGCGACGAGATCATTTCCGGGAAGCTGCATCAGGCGTTTATCGTGGACGCCATCCAGGGAGGAGCGGGGACCTCAGCAAATATGAATGCGAATGAAGTGATTGCCAACCGGGCCATTGAAATCCTGGGGGGCAGGAAGGGGGATTACTCCATCGTCCATCCCAACGACCATGTGAACATGGCCCAGTCCACCAACGACGTGATACCCTGCGCGGGCAAGCTGACCATGATGGGGCTGCTGCCGCGGCTGATCGAGGAGCTGGAGCGCCTGCAGAAGGCGTTCAGCGACAAAGCGGTGGAGTTCGACGATGTGGTGAAGATGGGCAGGACTCAGCTGCAGGACGCGGTGCCCATCCGCCTGGGACAATCCTTTGAGGCGTATGCCAATGTGGTGGGACGGGATATCAGCCGTTTAAAGGGGCTTAAAAAGGATCTGAGGGCGTTAAACATCGGCGCAACAGCGGTGGGAACGGCCATCAACGTGAACCCGGTTTACCTGTTCCAGATCATCAAAAATATCAACCTGATCTGCGGCACGGACTGCTATCAGGCGGACGATCTGTTCGACGCAACCCAGAATCTGGACTGCTTTGTGCACGTCTCGGGGGCGCTGAAAACCTGCGCGTCCAGCCTGTCCAAGATTTGCAACGACCTGCGCCTGCTCTCCAGCGGCCCTCACGCCGGACTGGGGGAGATCAACCTGCCGCCCAAGCAGAATGGTTCCTCCATCATGCCGGGCAAGATCAACCCGGTGATTCCCGAGGTGGTCTCCCAGGTGGCGTTCAACGTTATCGGCAACGACGTGACCGTGACCATGGCCGCGGAGGCCGGACAGCTGGAGTTAAACGCCTTCGAGCCGGTGATCTTCTACAAGATTTTTGAGTCCATCGACACCCTGGGGGGCGCGGTGACCACCCTGATCGACAACTGTGTTCTGGGAATCACCGCCAACCGCGACCGCTGCCGCAGGCTGGTGGAGACCAGCTCCGCGCTGGCTACGGCCTTATGTCCCAGCCTGGGCTACAAGCTCTCCGCTGAGATCGCGAAAAAGGCCCTGAGCACCGGGATTCCGGTGCGGCAGATCGTGCTGGAGGAGGGGCTGATGACCCAGGAACAGCTGGACCGCTGCCTGAACTTAAAGGACATGACCCAGCCGGGCCATCTGGTGGAGTACCGGAAGATCGGCGCAGGGAAGTCAGAAAAAACAGAATAATATATAAAACAAAAACCAGGCGAGGGGGATACAAGCCTGGTTTTTGTTTCTACAATATGGGGGGATTTATATTAAACTATAAGGGAGGTCAGATGAACGGCGATTCATCTGTATCTCGTTTACGAAGGTTATTATACGCTAAAAACATTGCAAATTCCATTGTTGGAAGAAATCTAAATATTGCAAATCGCCCAAGACGTGGTACAATGAGCACAGGATCAATCATGAGAGGAAGAATGTGGAAATGTACCAGGAAACCAGCCTGAAAACGGACCGGATGATCTACGCCAACACCCGCAGCGACGAGGCGGACATGGACTACCGGATGCACTGTCACAACAGCTACGAAATCTACTACATCATCACCGGCAACGTGGAGTATCTGCTGGAGGGCCGGGACTGCCGTCCCAGGCCCGGAACCCTGATAATCATTGCACCGGACTGTTTTCACGGACTGAAGGTGCTGGACGGACAGGTGTACCACCGCATCCGCCTCCACTTTACGAAGGAGGTCCTGGACGAGAGGGAACGTCTGCTCCTTGAACCCTTCCGGGGCGGCTGGCGGCGTTTTGACGAGCAGTTTGGGCTGGAGTGGTATTTCCGGGCGGTGGAACAGTGCCGGGAATACGGGAAGGAGTTGCAGGATATTGCAATCCGCGCAAGCATCACCGCGCTTTTGTCCCGTATATTTGCAATATCCGAGAAAGAACCGGCGCGGCAGAACCAGGCGCAGAATCAGGCCCAGGACATCATTCGCTATATCAACGATCATCTGGCGGAGCCGCTGACGCTGGAGGGGCTGGCCCGGGACTTTTTTGTCAGCAAGAATCATCTGACCGCCATATTCAAGCGCGCCACCGGAACCACGGTAGCCAGCTATATCCTATATAAACGTATGGCGGCGGCCAGAAAGGAGCTGTCCCAGGGCACGCCGGCAGCCGAGGCCGCAGCCCGGGCGGGATTTGGGGATTATTCCAGCTTTTTCAGGGCTTATAAAAAGATGTTCGGCTATCCGCCCTCGGACAAGCGGGCCTTAAAGCTGCCGGATATGGATCAGAGCGGGGCGTTTTAAGGCGGATTGAGCGTTGGATAAAAATGGCAGTTTTTTCTTGACAGGATCAGACCTCCGTGCTATTATCAATTAAACCTATAGGCATACTAGGAATTATGGAGGAATTGACATGGGAGAGAAAATCAGGAGAAGCCAGAGAAATTTCCACTTTGAGACCATCCAATTACACGCGGGCCAGGAGCAGCCGGATCCGGCCACCGGGGCCAGGGCTGTGCCGATCTACCAGACCTCGTCCTTTGTGTTTGACAACTGCGCCCACGCGGAGGCCAGGTTTAACCTTTCGGACGCGGGTAATATTTACGGCAGGCTTACCAACCCGACCCAGGACGTGTTTGAGCGGCGGATGGCGGCTCTGGAAGGCGGCGTGGCCGCCCTGGCCACCGCGTCCGGCGCCGCGGCTCTGGCCTACACCTTCGAGAACCTGACCAGGGCCGGCGATCACCTGGTGGCGGCCCGGAATATTTACGGAGGCACCTACAATTTTCTTGCCCATACCCTGGCTGAGTACGGGGTCACCACCACATTTGTGGATCCCTCGGATTTAAAGGCGGTGGAACAGGCCATCCGGGAGAACACCAAGGGGGTGTTTATCGAGACTCTGGGCAATCCCAATTCCGACGTATCCGATATCCGCGCCATCGCCGATATTGCCCATCGCAGCCGCATTCCCCTGGTGATCGACAATACCTTTGGAACGCCTTACCTGATCCGCCCCATTGAGCACGGCGCGGATATTGTGGTGCACTCGGCCACCAAGTTCATCGGGGGACACGGAACCACCCTGGGCGGCGTTATCGTGGACGGCGGGCGCTTCGACTGGGTGGCGTCCGGTAAATTTCCCGGGCTCACCGAACCCAACGCCAGCTACCACGGAATCCGCTTTGCCCAGGACGTGGGGCCCGCCGCCTTTGTCACCAGAATCCGGGCGATTCTGCTGCGGGATATGGGCGCTGCGCTGGCTCCGATGAGCGCGTTTCTTCTGCTCCAGGGGCTGGAGACCCTGTCCCTGCGCGTGGAACGCCATGTGGAGAACGCCCTGAAGGTGGTGGAGTATCTGTTGGGCCACCCGTCGGTGGAGGCGGTGCATCACCCGGCGGTGAGCGCCGATCCGGTTCAGCAGAGGCTTTACCGGGAGTATTTTCCGAAGGGCGGCGGTTCCATTTTCACTTTTGAGATCAAGGGTGGCGGGAAGGCGGCCAGGGCCTTTATTGACAACCTGGAACTCTTCTCCCTGCTGGCAAACGTGGCGGATGTGAAATCTCTGGTGATCCATCCCGCCTCCACCACCCACTCCCAGCTGAGCGGCGGGGAGCTGGCGGCCCAGGGGATTCGTCCGGGCACCATCCGCCTGTCCGTAGGCACGGAACACATCGAGGACATTCTTCAGGATTTGGAGGAGGCGTTCAGGGCGGCCGGGGCGGAGGTTTAAACCGAGGCCGTGATTCCGGGGGTTCCACAAAAACATTCAACATAATCAAACGAAAATCCCGTTGCTGGTTAAAGCGATCCTGTGCTATACTGAACATAAGTGACAGTTGTGATTAAATGTGAAGGACTGGGAGTATGGTACACGAGGAAAAAACAGGCTGTTTTAAGTTTGGCGACCGGAAATGGTCGGAGTATGTTTTAGATACCTCGTCCACGGGTCTGTGGAGTATGGTGACGGACCGCGAGATGCGGGAAACCAGAATGTATGTGGACCGGACAATGGCGAAGCTTCTGGGACTGCCGGAGAATTTGACTCCGGAGGATTGTTTTGAATTTTGGTACAAGCGGATCAACAGGGGAAATTATTCCTATGTGAATGAAGCCCTGAGCAAGATGTTTACCACGGAAAAGCTCTGCGAGGTACAGTACACCTGGAATCACCCGGAATGGGGCGATATCCCGGTGCGGTGCGCCGGAAAGGTCCGGGAGATGGAGAACGGCCTGTTCCTCGTCTCCGGATACCACCAGAACATGGCTAATCTGGACCAGATGAAGCGGTGGTCCTTAAACATGGGCTGGCAGGAGATTTTTGAGTACAATGTGACCAGCCGCACGGCGCTGGTGTACACGGACCGCATGCTGACCTACGGGGGCCAGCGGCAGATTCGCAATTTCCCCCAGAGCTGGGTGGAGGACGGAATCGTGCACCCGGATTTCCAGGACGCGTTTCTTCAGACCTTCGAGGCGGTTAAGAAGGGGGAGGAACAGAGCTTCTGCGAGCTGCGCCTGAAGAATCAGGAGCGGGAGTACAGCTGGTTCCGTATGGAGCTGGAGGTGACCGGAAGCGAGGAGGGAAGCCCGGAGATCATTCTGGGCCGGTTGGACGACATCTCCAAGCAGAAGGCCATGGAGACCGCCTATATCCGGGAGAGCCGCCTCAACCGGGCGCTTTTGGGCAACGCGTCGGCGTACGCGGAGGCGGACATCACGGCGGGGACCGTGGAGCGGGTGGGCGGAAACTGGATGTTCTATGAGAAAGCTTCCGAGACCAGGAGCTACGAGCAGATGATCCTGGAGGGATCCCGGCGAAGGGTCTACGGCAAGGACCGCAGAAAATACATCGAATATATGGACCGGAAGAGCCTTCTGGCCGCGTTCCGCCGGGGCAGTGAGAAGCTGGAATGCGAGTACCGGCGTCTGACGGACCAGAACCAGGTGTGCTGGGTGCGGCACACCATTTATCTTTACCGGGACCCGATCAACGGGGATGTGATGGCCTTAAACTGCCTGGTGAGCATCGACAAGGAAAAGCGGATGGAGGAGGCCGTTCAGGGGCAGCGGAGCGCGGCCTGGGACAGCACGGACGTGGAGAGCGCCTTTGACCGTTTCCTGTCCCAGGTATCCGATATGGCCTACCTGGTGGATCCCGCCACCCACGAGCTGGTCTGCGGCAACCTGGCGTTTTACCGGAGGCTGGGAAAGACGGGCCGGGAGTGCGCCGGGCACAAGTGCTATGAGCTGCTGTATGACCGCTCCCTGCCCTGCGTGTTCTGCCCCAATCTGAAGAAAAAACAGGTGCGCATGGGCATCTGGGAGAACTACAATTCCTATCTCAACCAGCGTTTCCTCATGAAAAACCGGCTGGTGGAGTGGGAGGGACGCACGCTGCTGCTGGCCTTTGCCATCGATATCTCAGAAATAAAGCAGGAGTTACAGGGCGACCATTTGCAGGAAGAGAAGTCCCAGCTGATCGGGGAGGCCAACAGCCGGATCATCAGCTGCCTCTATTCCATGGCGGAGGCCCGAAACGCGCAGGCGGCGCTGGACTGTGCGGCGGACGTGCTCACGGCTCATTACCGGCCGTCCCACCTGCGGTTTGTGCTTCCGCGTGAGAACGGCTTCGGTTACGCCTGTGTGAGCGGATGGGACGGAAGAGGGGAGCTGGGGCGCCCAATGGAACAGCATCTGGAGGAATGGCTGAGCCGTATGCAGCCGTCGGCCTGCAGGGAGGTGGACGGAGCCCAGGAGATTCTTCCGGAGTCCTTTGAGCTTTATCAGGATATGGAGAGCCAGCGGATCGGGGAAATGGCGGTGATACCCATGGAGATCGCGGACCGGGAGCTGGGCTATCTGGTGATGCTGGACCGGGAGAAGCAGCAGCCCCTGCAGATGGCGGAGACGCTTTCCTATTTTGTGGGCCGGGAGATCCGGCACCGGAAGGACGCCAGACAACTGGAGCACAGCATCTACCACGATTCTCTGACCGGACTGCTCAACCGCAGCAGCTATGACCGCTACCGGAGGGATTACAACCGGGACGACAGTTCCTCCATCGGGGTGATCTGCGCGGACATCAATGATCTGCGGGCGGTAAATGAAGCCCAGGGCACCAAAGCGGGGGATGAACTGATCTGCCGCCTGGCGAACCTGCTGAAACAGCATTTCCCCAGGAACCAGGTGTTCCGCTTAAACAGCAATGAGTTTGACATGATACTGGAGAATCTGACGGAACCGGAGTTTGAGGAGAAGTTTGAACAGATGAAGGCGACGCTTTCCCTCACCGCCGGGCTGTCGGTTTCTCTGGGGAGCGTGTGGGACGACCAGGAGCGGAATCTGGACGACGTGCAGAAGCAGGCGGTGGAGCTTATGCGCCTGGAAAAACAGCGCTACTATGAGAATCAGCCCAGGACCAGGAAGCTGGGGCGGACGGAATCGCTGCGCCAGCTGCTTCAGGCCATTGAGCGGAGGTCCTTCCGGGTATTTTTGCAGCCCAAGGTATTCCTGAACAGCGGCAGTCTGGCGGGAGCCGAGGCGCTGATCCGCTATTACGACGAGGAAAAGGGGATTATTTCCCCGGCCGCCTTTGTGGGAAATCTGGAGCGGGAGAATCTGATCAGCCACATCGACCTGTTTGTGCTGGAGGAAGTGTGCCGGATGATGGAGCGCTGGAATCAATCGGGACATGCGCTGACCATTTCCTTCAACTTCTCTCGGATCACCCTGCTCTCCAACGACATCGTGCGCAGTGTGGAGTCCATTGTGAAGAAATACCAGGTGGACAGAAGCCGCCTGGAGATCGAGGTGACGGAGAGTATCGGAGAACTGGGCAAGGACACGATCTGCAAGGTGCTGCGCCGTTTTGGGGATCTGGGATACCGGATATCGCTGGACGATTTCGGCACCAAGTACAGCAATCTGGCGGTATTGTCGGATATCCGGTTCGATGTGTTAAAGTTGGATAAAAGCCTGGTGAGCAAGAGCTGCGATGACCGGGTCAGCCGCCAGGTGGTGCGCCATGTGATTTCCATGTGTAATGACCTGCACATCCGCACGGTGGCGGAGGGCGTTGAGGAGGAGGACCAGGAGCGCATCCTGCGGGAGGCCAACTGCGAGATCGGCCAGGGGTACCGGTACGGAAAGCCCATGGCAGAGGATGAGTTTGAACGGTTATGGATCAGATAAGATATGAGGGGCGGCTTAGGCCGCCCTTTTTGCGTGCGAAAAATTACACATTGTTAATGGGGGGGGGGGTATTATGAGGTGGCAATCCGGGATTTTTAAGGAGCTCTCGTGGTTGTACACCTCGTTGAATACATGGATAAAGCATCGCGCGGCTTCGGACAGGGGAACGTATTTGGAGTAGTAGACGCCCCTGCTGCGGGTGAAAATGGGGTTTTCAATGGAGAAATAGGCCATAGGTTTTACCAGGGGGATTCTAAGGGGGGTCCGCACCGGGGTAAAGACCATGCCCATACCCGCGGAGGCCAGCCGCATGGCGGTCTCGTGCTTCTGAGTCTCCATGACGATGTTGGGGTTTAAGTTATATTTGTGAAACATGTCCCGGGCGATGGCTCCCATGCCCTGTTCCGGGATCAATACGATGAAGTCACAGTTTCGCACAAGCTCCGGCTTGATGTAATAGGGGGTCAGCGGGGAGTTGTTGGACAGATCCACGCTTCCCGCCAGGGGGTGGTCCGCGGGCATCGCCAGAAGGATCGGCTCGCTGTAGATGAGGTCGTAGGTAAACGCCATGGCGGACATGCTGTAGGCGGAATAGACGATATCCACCGTCCCGGACTCCAGCTCGTCAAACAGCAGCCGGTTGTGCCCTTCCCGGATTTGCACCTCGATCTCCGGGTAACGGAACCGGAACTCCGGGAGCACGTAGGGCAGGGTGTTGCTGCAGAATTCCGTGTTCATTCCCACCGTCACCTTACCGCGGACGTCCGTTGAAATCTGATTTAAATCATATTGCAGGCTGCGCTCGATCTCCAGGATCAGCGCAGCTTTTTCGACGAATTTTTTCCCCGCCGGGGTCAGGGAAATGGGGATGACAGCCCGGTCAAAGAGCTGGGTCCCCAGGTCCTCCTCCAGCCGTTTTAAGTATTTGGTCAGGGCCGGCTGGGTGATACACAGCTCCCTGGCGGCCTTGGAAATACTGTGATGCTTGGCGATGGCAAACACATATTCATATGCGGTAGTCTGCATAAAGACTCCTTTCCTCATGACAAAATGTTATGGGTATTATGCCTGATCTGTCATTAGACAAATAAGTTTTACTCTATTATACTAAAAAAAAGTAATTTTGCAAAAAAATGTCGAAATTTTTACATAAAATTACTATATTTTACTTAAATAAAGCAAATGTATAGGATGTATGACTTTTTGGGGGACTATTAGCAGAAAAAAACTGTTGTACGACAGTTTATTATTAAGAAAAAGAGAGGAAAAGAGCTATGAAAAAGAGAACACAAAAACTCCTGGCTATGTTCCTGGCAGTCGCAATGGCAATTTCCATGACCGCCTGCGGAGGTTCAGGCGCTCCTGCTTCTTCAGGGGGCGGAACGGGAAATACTGCGGCGGCAGGAGACAACGGAGCGGTGGCAGGCGAGGAGAAACTCAGCAGCCGCGACACCCTGAATATGGCCAGCAAATCCGAGCCCACATCCCTGGACCCGGCGCAGACGAAGGACCTTGTAACCTGGATGTACATGTACAATGTTTCCGATCCCCTGCTTTACTTTAACTGGGCGACTCAGGAATACGAGCCCGCGATCGCCACGGAGTGGTCTGAGAGCGAGGATGGCAAGGAGTACACCTTCACCATCCGCGAGGGCGTGAAGTTCCACAACGGCGACATCATGACCGTAGACGATGTGGTTTACTCCCTGAACCGGGCTATCGCCTCCTCCTTTACGGCGCAGACCAACGCCTGCATCGACCGTTTTGAGAAGGTTGACGACACCCATATCAAGGCGTATCTGAAATATGCGTACGCTCCGTTCCTGGAGATTATGACCAACCCGTCCTACGCCATCGTCAGCCAGAAGGCGGTGGAAGAGTGCGAGGCCGCGGGACGCGACTTCGGACGTGAGCCTGTGGGCGTTGGCGCTTACAAGCTGACCAAGTGGCAGAGCGGAAACCGTCTGGAGTTCGAGCGCCACGACGATTACTACCGCGGAACCCCGAAGATGAAATACATCAACTGGACCATTATCACCGACTCTTCCGCAGGAGCCATGGCTCTGGAGGCCGGTGAGATCGATTATTACTATGCAGTCAGCAAAGCGGATTTCGCTCACCTGGCGGAACTGCCCAACCTGCACTCTGAGGTTGAAGAGCGCGGATTCGGCCTGTACGACATTACGTTCAATACCACCGACGGCCCCTTCAAGGACATCAACTTAAGAAAAGCGGTGGCTTACGCGATCAACCGCGATGAGATTCTTGCAGGCGGCGCGGAAGGATACGGCGTTGTGAACAACTGCTGGTGCGCCACCGGCGCCACCGGTTACCTGGATGATTTCGAGTGGTATGAGCAGGATCTGGAGAAGGCGAAAGAGTGCCTGGCTGCGGCCGGTTATCCCAACGGCATCGACGTGGTATTTACCCAGGACAGCTCCGACACCTACATGGCGCCCGCAGAGGTTATGCAGGCTCAGCTGGCCAAGGTCGGCATCAACGTGACCTTTGAAAAGCTTCAGCGTTCCGTATGGATTGACACCGTTTCCGGCAACCGTCAGTTTGACGCTTCCCTGCGTATGACCAACCACGTGATCAACGACGCGGAGTACATGCTGCGCCGCAGACTGACCACGGAAATGCTGGGCGGCGGCAACAACTACGCGGGTTATCAGAATCCGGAATTCGACAAGCTGGTGGACCAGTCCGCAATCGAGACCGATCCGGCAAAGAGAAACGATATCTTCCGCCAGTGCTATCAGATGATCAAGGACGACGTGCCGGTGATTCCGCTGTACACCCAGACCTCCCCGATCATTATTAACAAGAATGTAAAGGGCTGGACCTTCCATCCCCTTGAGCGCAACGTGTGGGCCGAAGCTTACCTTGTAGAGGAATAAATAATTACGATAACAGTCGACGGCTAGCCGGGCGCACTCCGAGCGCCCGGCTTTTTTAACAGAGAAACCGTGTTAGCGGCCGTCCACCGGCTGTGGAAAGGATGTTTATGCTCAAATATATAGGAAAAAGACTATTGATGATGATCCCCGTAATCATAGGCGTCGTATTCATCATTTTCGCCATCATGGAGCTCACACCGGGCGATCCGGTTATGATGATCCTGGGCGAGGGCGCTCCCATCGAGGCTCAGGAGGCGCTGCGGGAGGAGATGGGGCTCAACGATCCCTTCTTCATCCGCTTTGGACGGTATGTTGTGGACGCCGCCCATGGAGACCTGGGGACCAGTTATACCTCCGGCCTGCCGGTTTTTGACGAGATTGTGGCGCGTATGCCCTACACCTTAAGCCTTGCCACCTTCAGCATCTGCGTGGCGGTGATCGTGGGCCTGCCCATCGGCATATTGTCCGCGATCAAGCAGTATTCCCTCACGGACAACCTGACCCTGGCGGTCTCCCTGACCATCACCTCCATGCCAGCGTTCTTCCTGGCCATGCTGCTGATGATGCTCTTCTGTATCAAACTGGGCTGGCTTCCCATGATGGGCCTGTCGTCGCCAAAGCACTATATTCTGCCGGTAATCGCCTCGGCGTCCTCCACCACGGCGGCGCTGCTGCGTATGACCAGAACCACCATGCTGGAGGTCATCCGCCAGGATTACATCCGCACCGCAAAGGCCAAGGGCGCGGCTCCCAGAACCGTAACCTACGGACACGCCCTGCGCAACGCCCTGCTTCCGGTGGTCACCGTAATCGGCACCAACTTCGGTTTCGCCCTGGGCGGCTCCATCGTGCTGGAGCAGGTGTTCACCATCCCCGGACTGGGCCAGCTGATGATCAACGCCATCCGCCAGAAGGACACGCCCATCGTCATGGGCGCGGTTATGACCACGGCTATTTTCGCCAGCCTGATCAACCTGTTGGTTGATATTGTCTACACATACATCGATCCGAGACTGGCATCCCAGTTTACTTCCGTGAAAAGGAGTGTGAAGAAGGCATGAGTATGGTTACTATGACAGCGGACGGCAGCGTGAAGAGCAAATACAATGCCGCCAGGAAAAAAAGCCAGTGGAAGACAATCTGGCTCCGTTTTAAAAAGAACAAACTGGCCCTTGCCGGGCTGATCGTATTCGCCCTGATGGCCATCACGGTGCTCAGCGCGGACCTCTGGCTGGACTATGAGAGCGGCGTGCTGACCATGGATATCGCCAACGCCTACCAGGGTCCCAGCGCGGCCCATTTCTTCGGAACCGACCAGTACGGGCGGGATTATTTTACCCGTGTGATCTACGGCGGCCGCATTTCCATGTTCGTGGGTATCGCCACCGTGGCCGTGTCCCTGACCTTTGGAGGTCTGATCGGCGCCACCGCGGCTTATTACGGCGGGCGGGTGGACAATGTTCTTATGCGTCTCATGGACGTGCTGATGGCCATTCCCAGCACACTGCTGGCCATTACCATCATCTCCGCCCTGGGCAGCAGCATGTTTAATATGATCGTGGCAATGGGTGTTTCCCAGATTGCCAGAATGGCGCGTATCGTGCGGTCGGCGGTTATGAGCGTCAAGGGTCAGGAGTATATCGAGGCCTGCCGGGCCTGCGGCACCAGCGACGCCCGGATCATTATGCGGCACATTCTGCCAAACGCCATGGGTCCCGTGCTGGTTCAGGTTACCCAGACCGTGGCCCGTTCCGTGATCACCGTTGCGTCCTTAAGCTTCGTGGGACTGGGCGTTTCCGAGCCTACGCCGGAGTGGGGCAGCATGTTGTCTTTCGCAAAGACCCAGATGAGGTACTATCCGTATCTGTCCCTGTTCCCCGGATTTGCCGTGGTAATGTCCGTTATGTCCCTTACCCTTGCGGGTGACGGTCTGAGAGACGCCATGGACCCAAGGCTGAGAAACTGATTACAGGGAAGGGAGCAAAGGTATGTCAGAAAAATTGCTGGAAATCAAGAACTTGCATGTTATGTATAAAACCGACGAGGACGACGTGTACGCCTTAAACGGGATCAACCTGGAGCTGGACAAGGGCGAGACCCTGGGCCTGGTAGGGGAGACCGGAGCGGGAAAGACCACCATCGCCCTCAGTATCCTGAAATTACTTCCGGAGCGCACCGGCTTCATTACGAAGGGCGAGATTCTGTTCGAGGGCCAGGACGTGGTCAACATGAAGGAAGAGAAGATGCGCATGCTGCGCGGAAATGATATCTCCATGATTTTCGCCGACCCAATGAGCGCCTTGAACCCCCTGCACACGGTGGGGAGCCAGATCGCCGAGGTGATCCTGCTCCACAATACGGGCATGAGCCACGCCGATGTGGAGAAAAAGGTGGACGAGATGATGGAGCTGGTGGGAATCCCGGCGGAGCGCAAGGTGGAATACCCCCATCAGTTCTCCGGCGGAATGCGCCAGAGAATCGTGATCGCCATGGCGCTGTCCTGTACGCCCAGGCTGCTGCTGGCGGACGAGCCCACCACGGCTTTGGACGTGACCATCCAGGCCCAGGTGCTGAAGATGATGGAGGATTTGAAGGAGCGTTTGAACACCTCCATGATTATGATTACCCACGATCTGGGCGTTGTGGCGCAGATTTGCAACCGGGTAGCCATCATCTACGCGGGCGAGATCGTGGAGTACGGGAAGATTGAGGATATTTATGAGGGAGAGAAGCATCACCCCTACACCGTGGGGCTGTTCGGGTCCATCCCGGATATTACCAGTAATGCGGCCAGGCTGACGCCCATCGACGGGTTGATGCCGGACCCCACGAAACCCATTCCCGGGTGCCGGTTCGCGGACCGCTGCCCGCACTGCATGGAGATTTGCAACACGAAAGCGCCGGGTATGGCTGATTTTGACGGCCATCAGATTAAGTGTTTCCTCTATTTGCAGGACGATAAAAACGGCGGGGAGGGAAAATAAATGGATACGCCATTGATTCAGACAAAAGATTTAGTGAAATATTTTAACACCAAACGGGGAAATCTTCACGCGGTTGACCATGTGAACATTTCCATCATGAAGGGCGAGACCCTGGGCGTGGTGGGCGAGAGCGGCTGCGGTAAGTCCACCCTGGGAAGGACGATTCTGCGCCTGTTGGAGCCCACGTCCGGGGAAATCCTGTACAACGGACAGAATATTGTCGATTATTCAACAAAGCAGATGAAGGAGATGCGCAAGAAGATGCAGATCATCTTCCAGGATCCCTTCACCTCCCTGAATCCCAGAATGTCCGTCAGTGAGATCATCGCGGAGCCCATGATCACCACCAAGACGCTGAAGAACAATACGGAGCGGCTGGACCGGGTTTACCGGCTGATGGAGACGGTGGGACTGGCGGAGCGGTTTATCAACTCCTATCCCCACGAGCTGGACGGCGGCAGGAGACAGCGGATCGGCATTGCCCGCGCCCTGTCCGTGGACCCGGAATTCATTGTCTGCGACGAGCCGGTGTCCGCACTGGACGTGTCCATTCAGGCCCAGATTCTGAACCTGATGATGGATTTGCAGGATGAGATGGGCCTGACCTACATGTTCGTCACCCACAACTTAAGCGTGATCAAACATATCAGCAACAATATCGCGGTGATGTATCTGGGGCAGTGCGTGGAGCACGCGCCCACCAACGAACTGTTCGCCCATCCGCAGCACCCCTACACCAAGGCCCTTTTAAACGCCATTCCCATCGCGTCCTTAAAGGACCGCAAGAAGCTTGAGATCATCAAGGGCGAGGTGACGTCGCCCATCAATCCCAAGCCCGGATGCCGCTTTGCCGACCGGTGCCCCTATGTGACGGATCGCTGCAGGGAAGACGGCCTGAAGCTCAGAGAGGTCGCGCCCAAGCACTATGTCGCCTGCCGCCTGCATGAGTGAGAATCAAACAGACGAACTGAAAGGAGCACATTGTTGGAATGGAGAAGAGAGAGCCATATCCGCTGATTGAAATTACCGCCGAGACGCCCTTTGAGCGTGGGGTGCAGTACGGCAGCCAGGCCGTGGACCGCATCGGCATTTGCATCGAATACTACAAAGAGTCGTTCAGGAAACAGGGTTTTACCTGGGATGAGGCGAAAGCCTACGCCATGGGTTACGTGCCTGTGATCGAGGAGTCCATGCCGGAGATTCTGGAGGAGGCCAAAGGGCTGGCCTCCGGTTCCAGGCGGGAGCTGGCGGAGATTATGGCGGTCAACTGCCGGTATGAGATCAGCAAGATTTCCAAGCCTGAGGAGTGCACCACCGCGGCTGTGCTGCCGGAGGCGTCCAGGGGTGGAAAGACTTATGCTGTAAAAAATTGGGATTTCTTTGAGAAAACGATCCCCCACATCGTACTGCTGCGCATCAGGACCAAGGAGTATTCCGCCATCGGCTGGACCGAGGCGGGGCAGATGCCCAGGGAGGGGTTCAATTCCTTCGGAGTCGCCATCGTGAACAACGGGATGCAGTCGGTTCACGACCACTACGGGGAGGGGCTTCCTGTGACTTTCCTGCGACGCAGGGTGCTGGCCAGCCGCAGTTTCGAGGAGGCGGCAAAGCTGGTGCGCAGCTACAAGCGCTGCGTTTCCAACAACATCATGCTGGTGGGGTCCAAGGGGCAGGTGCTGGATTTTGAGGTGCAGCCGGAGCGCATGGACCAGGTGTATTCCCAGGGAGGGATCTTAACCCACGCCAACCATTTTGTGGTGGACGCGGAGGCGGATGCGTTCCCCGAGCGGCCCAAGGTGCGGGACGCCAGGTTGATGGAGCTGCTTGCTAAACGCCGGGGCGATATCGACGTGCCCTATATCATGGAGTGCATGAAGGATCATGAATACTGGCCCAAGGCTATTTGCAGCCATCCCACCTTTGCGGGAGACAAGCGGACCTACATCCCGGCGGGAATCACGGTGGCCTCCATGATCGTGGATTTTGCGGAAAATACGGCGTATATTTGTTCAGGACCGCCCTGTGAGGGCGAGTATATCCCCTATAAATTATAAGGTTCAGAATTGTCAGATTCGGAAAGGAGTTTTGGAATGTTACATTATCCTTTTATTAAAGTGTCCGGCGCGACTTACTATGAGATCGGAAAGGACTACGGTCGCCAGGCGAAGGACCTGATCGCCCATGCCATCAGCGACTACAAGCAGGTATTTGCGGGCAGCTCCGATCGTTCATGGGAGGAGATTCAGCAGTTTGCATTATCCTTCGTGGATATTACGCGGAGGGTGGCGCCCGAGGTTATGGAGGAAGTGGAGGGCATCGCCGAGGGTTCGGGCTTTTCCCTGGCGGACATCATGGTGGTCAACTGCCGCTATGAAATTACCAAATTCCCCCAGAAACATGAGTGCACCACGGCCGCGGTGCTGCCTGAGGCGGCCAGGGACGGCAAGATGTACCTGGTGAAGAACTGGGATTACCGGGTAGGAATCATGGATCACGTGATGATCATCCACATCACCCAGCCGGACGGCACCCGGATCATGGGCCTCACCGAGGCGGGACAGGTGATCCGCGGCGGCATGAACAGCCACGGGCTGGGATCGGTCAGCAACAATTTACAGTCCATCTACGACGCCTGGGCGGTGGGACTTCCCACGGTGTTCGCCAGAAGGCAGCTGTTGAAATATAAGACCTTCGACGAGATCAAGGATTTCATCCTGAACTTCCCGCGGGCGGTGTCCTGCAATATCATGATCGCGGGATACAAGGAGAAGAAGGCGGTGGATTTTGAAGTGTATCCCGGCGGCGTGGATATGATCGAGACGGAGAACGGCGTCGTGACCCATGCCAACCACTTTATTGTGCAGCCGGAGATTCACGCGCTGCAGCGTTCCCCCAGAGACGCCCGCCTGCGCGAGCTTCTGATGAAGAAACACGGGGAAATCGACGCGGAATACATCAAATGCTGTATGGCGGACCATGAGAATTATCCTCAGGCGCTCTGCCGTCATCCCGCCGATCCGACGCTGCCTCTGGGTATGAGGTCCTGTACAGTTTCCAATGAGATCATGGATTTCGAGGCCGGAGTGATCCATATCTGCGCGGGGCAGCCTTGCAGCGGGGAGTATAGCACTTACGTTCTGTAGGGGGACGGAAGCGGTTTAAGGTGAGATAAATGATGATGGGGCTGCAGCAGTTGCGGTTCACAAGGCATTTGTATCGTGCGCTGCCGGAAACGGAGCGGATGGTGACCGGTAGAAAATGTGGCCCTGTTCTTTGTGAGGAAAATACGATATGAGAAAAATACCGTGTACTTATATCCGCGGCGGCACCAGCAGGGCGCTGTTTTTTAAGGAGGAAGATTTGCCGGAGGATAAATCCCTTTGGCCGGAGCTGTTTATCAAGGCTCTAGGGGTTCGGAGGACGGCGGCGGGGCTCTCCGCCATGGGCGTGGATTTCCCCACCCACAAGGTGGCGGTGATCTCCCCCCACCAGGGGCCGGAGGCGGATGTGGATTACAATTTTTTCCAGGTAGATTCAGAGAATTATTATGTGGACAACCGGGGAAACTGCGGAAACATGTCCTCGGCCGTTGGGCCATTTGCCATCGACGAGGGTATGGTGGAGGCCAGGGAGCCGGAGACCGTGGTGCGGATTTATAATACCAATACCCGCCGGATTATCACCAGCCGGGTGCAGGTAAAGGACGGGAAGAGCTGTACCGATGGGGACACCGTGATCTGTGGCGCGCCCGGGAGCGGCTCGCCGGTGTGGCTGTCCTTTGAACGGCCCGGGGGCGGGTTGACGGGTAAACTGTTCCCCACGGGGAATAAGGTCGATTTGTTCCATATTCCGGGGCGCGGGGACCTGCCGGTCACGCTGATCGACTGCGCTAACCCGGTGGTGCTCTTTAAGGCCGCCGACGTGGGGGTGACCGGGACGGAGCTGACAAGCTTGAATACCCGGAAGGATTTTATCGAGCTGGTGGACCGGGTAAGAGGCATGGCCGCCCAGGTGTTCGGGCTGGTGGACCGCTGGGAGGACGCGGCCACAAAATCGACGTATATGCCCTTTGTGGGTATTGTTTCCCCGCCTCAGAGCTATGAGGATATGGATGGAAACCGGATCGAGGCGGAGGAGATGGATATCTGCTGCCGCTCGTTTATAACCAGGCTGCACAGGGCGTATCCTATTGCGGCGTCGATGGCGACGGCCGCTGCGGCCCGGATTCCAGGGACGGTGGCGTATGAGGTGGTGCGGAAAGGAAATGCTTTCCGGGCGGACAGCGCTGGCAACGGCGTAGTGCTCGGCCACGCGGGCGGCTGCACGGAGGTGCAGATGGAAGTGGACGGGGATGAAGTTATCCGCGGAACGGTGCTGAGAACGGCAAACACAATTATGCGGGGGACCCTTTGGGTTGATGAGGTTTAGATAGAAATAAAAGGACAGGGCTCGGGAGAATGGATTCCGGGTCCTGTCCTTTGTTTACGCGGCAGATTTCGTTTTGATGCCTGCCTGGGCGGGATACCGCCTACCGCACCACTTCCCCCATTGCCTCGCTGAACGTGGGATGGGGGAATACCACCCGCGCCAGGTCTTCCAGGGTCAGCCCGTTCACGATCGCTGCGGAGAACTGGCTGATCATGTCCGTGGCCCTGGCGCACATCATCTGCGCGCCCAGGATGCGGTGGGTGTCGGCCGCGGCCACAACCTTGATGAAGCCCCGCTCCTGGCCGGAGAGGATGGATTTGCCGTTTGCGCCCATCACGTATTTGCGGGAAATGACTTCCAGGCCCGCGGTCTTGGCTTCGTCCGCCGTGATGCCTGCGCAGCCGATCTCAGGGTCCGTGTACACGCAGCCGGGGATCACGGATAAGTCGATGGACGGCTCTTTTCCGGCCATGGCCGCAACCGCGTTCCGCCCCTGGGCGGTGGCCGCGTGGGCCAACTGAATCCCGCCGGTCACATCCCCGATGGCGTAAATTCCGGGCACGCTGGTCTCAAAGCATCCGCTTACCTGAATCCGTCCGCGGTCCATTGCCATGGACTTCACGGCCTCGGAGGCGTCCGCTGCAAACAGCCCCTCCGTGCAAGCCCGCCGCCCGGTGGCGATGAGCACCAGGTCCCCCTGGGCCTGAGCCGGTTTGTCTTTTTCCGTGTAGGAGCAGATCAGGCCGCCTTCCGGGTCCGCGGCGATCTCCTGCACCATGGCGGCTGCGTGAATGTCCACACCGCGCTTTTTCATGATCATTTTCAGGTTCTGGGAAATCTCCTTGTCCATGTTGGCGAGGATGCGCTCCAGCGCCTCGACCACCGTGACCCGGCAGCCCAGGGCGCTGAACACGGAGGCGAATTCCACGCCGATCACTCCGCCGCCAATGATGACCAGGCTCTGGGGCAGCTTGTCATAGTCCAGCAGCTCGTCGCTGGTGACCACGCCCGGCAAATCTGCGCCGGGGATAGGGGGCACCGCGGGGGTGGAACCGGTGGCGATGAGGATGTGTTCTGTCTCCAGCTCGGTTCCGTCGGGCTCGACCCGCACCCGGCCGGAGTCCACGATGGAGGCAGAGCCCTGGACCACGGTAACTTTATTTGCCTTCATCAGGGAGGCGATGCCGCCCCGGAGCTGCTCCACCACCGCGTTCTTGCGGGCCTGAAGCTGGGCCATGTTGCAGCGGAGGTTTTCTGCCTCCAGGCCCATTGAAGAAGCGCCGCTGACCTCCCGGTAAAGCTCCGCGGTGTGCAGCAGGGTTTTGGTGGGGATACAGCCCCGGTTCAGGCAGGTTCCGCCCAGCTCGCGCCGCTCGATCAGAGCGGTTTTCATACCGGATTTGGCGGCCTCGATGGCCGCCTCGTAGCCGCCGGGGCCTGCGCCGATTACAATGAGATCATATTTGTCTGCCATAATTTAATCCCTTTCATGGTTGATTTTTGAGAGGTGGGGTGGGGCCGCCGTCGTCGGCGGAAGCTGAATTAAAAGCTCTCGGAAATCAGGGCTTTGATGTCGGATAACACCTGGGAGAGGGGAGCGCCGCCGGGGTCTGTTCCAGCGTCATATTCCCCCGCCATCTGTTCCAGCGCCCCGCACAGCCCCTCACGGCCGCAAGCGCAGCCCTTCAAAGTCTCCGGCAGCCGTCCGATGAACTCCGGGTCCATTGCGTCGGAATACGCTGCGGCGTCCAGTACGATACCGCCCTCCACATGGAGCTGCAGCTGGATATCTCCCCAGCAAAAGCGCCGTGCCAGCTCGTAGTCAAAGGGCATTTTCCGCCCATATTTCCACGCATCCGACGCGAAACGCTCCGTCAGCCGTTCAATCTCCTCCGCAGGAAGCTCCCCCTCCTCCATATGCCGGGGTCTCATGCCGTAGACCTGTGAGAACGCGTCCACCAGGGCCGTTTTCAACTGCTCCAGCGTCAGCCCCGGCAGCAGCTCCCGCAGGTTCACCACCCGGGATTTGACCGAGGAAACGCTTTTGGAAGCCAGCTTTTCCCTGGAAACGTTGAGATACCGGGACATCAGCTCCCGGTCCACGTCCACCAGCAGCGTGCCGTGGTGGCAGCAATAGTCGCCGCTCTGGAAAAACGCGTTGCCGGAGAATTTGCGCCCGTCCACGGTCACGTCGTTGCGCCCGGTTTTCTCGCTGTGCAACCCCAGAGCTTCCAGGGCGGCGATGATCACCTGAAGCTGGCGGTCCACATTGTAGTCGGCCCGCCTGGCGATAAAGGTAAAATTTAAGTTCCCAAGGTCGTGGAACACGGCCCCGCCGCCGGACAGCCGGCGGGCCAGAAATCCGCCGTCCTCCTCCAGCGCGCCTACATGGCATTCTTTCCAGCAGTTCTGGTTTTTCCCGATCACCACGGTGCGGCAGTTCTGCCACAGAAAAAGGATGCATTCCCCTTCCCGCACATGGCTTGTCATATATTCCTCCATGGCCAGGTTCCGGTAGGGCCATGTGTTGTCTGTCTCAATCCAGGTTAAATGTTGAATCATTCTGTTACCCGCCTTAATTGTGAAGTGCCCGCCCGCTGTTTAGCACTGCGTGCAGTCAAATTTCTCGGATTTATCTCAGAATACCCCGTGAACCGCAACCGCCGGTTTGCAGTGTGCGCCCCGGCGGTGGTAGATATTCCGTGCGGTTTCCTGCGGACAAAATCCGGTAGGGAACCACTTGTGGTTGTCGATCAGCCCTCGTTCTCCCAGCTGTAGCGCAGCACCGGCTTGCGGGCGGCGGTAACCTCGTCGGGCCGTCCGATGGGGGTGTTGTGGGGAGCGCTGTGGAGAGACTGTGGATTGTCCAGGGCTTCCTGATAAATCTTGTGGAAAACTTCGATGGCCTCGTCCAGGGTCTCCCGGGATTCCGTCTCCGTGGGCTCCACCATCAGGGCCTCGTGGACGATCAGCGGGAAATACATGGTCGGCGGATGGATGCCGTAGTCCAGCAGGGACTTGGCGATATCCATAGCCGTCACGCCCTTCTCGTGTTTCAAATGCTCCAGGCTCATGACAAACTCGTGCATGCAGATTTCGTCGTAGGCCATCTCATAGACGTCGGAGAGCTTCACCCGCATGTAGTTGGCGTTCAGCACGGCGTTCTTAGCCGCCGCCGGTATGCCCTCCCGTCCCAGCGTCAGAATGTAGGAAAGCGCCTTCACCACCACCAGGAAGTTGCCGTAGAACTGTTTCACCTTGCCGATGGAGTGCTCCTCCACGCCGAAGGTCAGATTTCCGGCCTCGTCCTTCACCGGACGGCTGCCGGGCAGGAACTGCGCCAGGAACTCTTTGCAGCCCACCGGCCCGCTGCCGGGTCCGCCGCCTCCGTGGGGCGTGGAAAATGTCTTGTGCAGGTTCAGATGCACTACGTCAAATCCCATGTCTCCGGGCCTCACAATGCCCATGACGGCGTTCAAGTTGGCTCCGTCGTAGTAGCAGAGGCCGCCTGCCTGGTGCACGATCTCGGTGATTTCCAGAATATTTTTGTCAAACAGACCCACCGTGTTGGGGTTGGTCAGCATAAGTCCGGCCGTGTCCTCGCCAACTGCCTGACGCAGCTGATCCAAGTCCACGCAGCCGTCCTCCCGGGATGGGATGCTGACCACCTGGTAGCCGCACATGGCGGCACTGGCCGGGTTGGTGCCGTGGGCGGAATCCGGGACAATAATCTTGGTCCGCTTCTCGTCTCCGCGGTGCACGTGGTATGCCTTGATCAGCAGCAGGCCGGTGAACTCGCCGTGGGCGCCCGCCGCGGGCTCAAAGGTCATGGCGTCCATGCCCGTGATCTCGCACAGAAGCCGCTCCGCGTTCCAGAGCACCTCCAGCGCGCCCTGGGCGGTGCTAAGGGGCTGAAGGGGGTGAAGCTTCTTAAAGCCAGGCAGGGCGGCGGTTTCCTCGTTGACCTTGGGGTTGTATTTCATGGTGCAGGAGCCAAGGGGGTAGAACCCGTCGTTGACCCCGTGGGTGCGGCCGGCCATCTGGGTGTAATGGCGGCTGATTTCAGTTTCGGACATATGAGGCAGGCGCGGTTTGGAGCTGCGTTGCATGTTGTCCTCCGGCGTAAACGCGGGAACGTCGCAGTGGGGAAGCACGCTCAGATGTCGGCCTTCGGCCCCTTTTTCAAATACCAGCTTCATAATCAGCCCACCTCCTTCTTCTCGGCGCTTAACGCGTTGGACACGATTTTAGCCACCTGATCCATCTCTTCTTTGGTGTTCATCTCCGTGGCGCACCAGAGAATTTCATGGTCCGACAAGGGCAGTCCGCCCAGGATTCCCTTGGCTTCAAGGGCGTTCAGCACGGCGTCTGCGCTGCCCTCGGGCCCGGTGGTGACGAACTCGTGGAAGAACGGTTTCTCATATTTGGAAGCCAGCCCGGCGGCGCTCAGACGGTTCCTCAGGTAATGTGCCTTGGACATGCACTGTCTGGCCGCCTCCTCCATGCCGTCCGCGCCCATTGCGGTCATATAGACGCTGGCGGTCAGTGCGCAGAGGGCCTGGTTGGAGCAGATGTTGGAGCTGGCCTTCTCCCGGCGGATGTGCTGTTCCCGGGCCTGCAGGGTCAGCACGAAGGCCCGGTTGCCCTGGTCGTCCTTTGTCTCGCCCACGATACGGCCCGGCAGCTTGCGGGTCATGGCGGCCGTGGCAGCCATGAATCCCAGGTAAGGACCGCCGAATGCCAGGGACATGCCCAGTGGCTGGCCGTCGCCTACCGCGATATCGGCCCCGCACTCAGCCGGGGTCTTTAACAGCGCCAGGGAAATGGGATTGCAGCCCATGATGAATTTGGCTCCGGCTTCATGGGCGATCCGGCCCAAGTTGTCCGCGTCCTCCAGACAGCCGTAGTAGTTGGGCTGCTGCATATAGAAGCAGGCTGCCTGGGGATCGGCTGCCAGAAGCTCTGCCAGAGCCTGCGCATCCGTCACCCCATCGGCTTCCGGCACCACCACCACCTTGGTGTTGCTCCCGAAGCAGTAGGTCTTCACCACCTGGATCACGTCCGGGTGGGAGGCGGCGGAAATGTACACGGTGCTGCGCTTGCGGTCCCGGCACATAGCCGCAGCTTCCGCGGCTGCGGTGGCTCCGTCGTAGACCGAGGCGTTGGACGCGTCCATGCCGGTGAGCTCGCAGATCATGGTCTGGTACTCGAAAATGGACTGTAAAATGCCCTGGCTGATCTCAGCCTGATAGGGCGTGTAGGCGGTGACAAATTCTTCCTTGCCGGTCACGCTGCCTACGATGGCGGGTATGTAGTGATTGTAAGCCCCGGCTCCGCGGAAAATGTGGCGGAACACGGTATTTTTCTCTGCGGAGTCCGCCATTTTGCGGATGACCTCCAGCTCGCTTAAGCCCTCCAGCAGATTGAGGCCGCCTTCCAGGCGGACCTGCTGCGGAATGTGGGAGAACAGGCCGTCGAAGCTGTCAAAGCCGATGGATTTCAGCATTTCCAGCTGCTCCTGTTCCGTGCCCGGTATGTAGCATCCCATGTTGTGTCCCCCTTTTATTCTTCGATTGTCTTTAAGAATGCCTCATAGGCTTCGGCGTCCATCAATTCTTCCTTGTCGGTGATGTCCCGCACCTTGATAAACCATGCGTCGTAGGGCGCTTCATTGATAGCTTCCGGGGTGTCCAACAGATTGTCGTTGATGGCGTCCACCACGCCGGTCAGCGGGGAGTACACGTCGGAAACGGCCTTTACGGACTCCACGTCGGCAAATGGCTCACCCGCGGCTACCTCGTCGCCTGCCTCAGGCAGATTCACAAAGACCAGATCACCCAGCGCATCCTGGGCGTAATCGGACAGGCCAACCAATGCGGTGCCGTCCTCCTGCATTTTGATCCACTCGTGGGACTTGGTGTACATTAAATCGTTGGGAAAATTCATCGTATTACCTCCTGGAGAAATTGTTTTTATAGTTTATGGTAACAGTTCAGGACGGCGGGGAAATGGGCTCGGAAAGACGCGTCAAGCTCGCTTGTAAACGGATTTTCGTGCCAAGTTCCACATCGGATGTCCTGAACAGTTACAGTGTACATTAAATTGTTCAGGATCTCTTATAGAACGGCAGCTTGATGACCTCCGCCGCAACCCGGCGGCCTCTCACGTCCACCTCCACGGCAGTGCCCGGCTCCTTGTAGGCGATATCCAGCAGCGCCATAGCCACGGGATAACCCAGATAGGGGCAGTGGGTGCCGGAAGTGGTGACGCCGATCTGTCTGCCGTCGGCGTACACGGGCTGGTGTTCCCGGACGATTCCGCGACCGGTCACCTTTAAGCCAACGCGCCTGCGGGTCAGGGGGCCTCTGGCCTCGATGGCCTTCTTGCCGATGAAGTCCTCTTTATCCATCTTGACGAACATGCCAAGGCCCGCCTCCTTGGGGGAGATGGTATCGTCCATCTCGTGGCCGTACAGGGGCATGGAAGCCTCCAGGCGCAGGGTGTCGCGGGCTCCCAGCCCACAGGGGATCAGCCCCTCGTCCCGTCCATTTTCCATGAGCAGACGCCACAGTCTGGGCGCATCCCCGGACGCAAGGTAGATTTCCACGCCGTCCTCGCCGGTGTACCCGGTCTTGGAGATGATGCAATCCATGCCGTCGATGGTGCAGTGGAACTTGCAGGTGTAATACTTCTCCGGGATGTCCTCCTCCTTTGCTACCTTTCGCAAAATGTCCATGGCTCTGGGGCCCTGGAGGGCCAGCTGGGCCACGGAGGCGGAGATGTCCGAGAGCTCGGCGTCGCCGGTCACGTGGGCCTTCATCCAGGCGTAGTCCTTATCCTTGTTGGCTGCGTTGACCACGATGAAATAGCAGTTGTCCCGCACCTTATAGACGATGAGGTCGTCCACCACGCCGCCCTCCTCGTTGCACATGGGGCTGTAGCGGGCCTGGCCGTCGGCCATCACGGTGTAGTCGTTGGTCAGCAGGTTGTTCAGGTTCTTTAATGCGTCGGGGCCCTTTAAAATGATCTCGCCCATGTGGGAGACGTCGAAGAGCCCGCATTTTGTGCGCACCGCCATGTGCTCCGCGATCACGCCCGTCCCGTACTGCACCGGGAGCAGATACCCGGCGAAGGGAACGATCTTGCCGCCGCTCTCCACATGGATGTCATAGAGAGGCGTTTTTAAACCATTGGTTTCGGTTGACATAGAAAATATCCTCCTTTTGTGTTCGGATCTTGTTTACCGCGGGAAAAGCAGTGATTGAGGCGCGCCGTGGGAAGTTTGTTAAATATAAAACGAAAAGCGCGCAGACAACGGAATGTTGTCTGTGCGCTCTGTCTCTTAACCTGAAAGATTGGGCTTCGTCGGTGCGTCATCGCTTTCCAGAGTTTCGTACGGTATCTGGTCCTTTTGCCTGAGAGTTTTTCGCTTCCCCTTCGGCTCCGGGACAATTCCCGCCCGGTCTCTCCCAGATCCATCATCCGAAATTATGCGGTTTTCATAAATTAATCTTATCATAGGATGGATTTCCCGTCAACATATACATACCGCGTCTTTTGTAGAAAATGGACGCTCGATTTTTCCGAATCCTCTTTAAAAAAGGGCTGGTAATCCTGGGGGAAGTAGTATATAATGGGCGGAGGAACACGGGGGCGACGGATATTGATCAGATCGCCTCTTTATTTGAATGGTGATGGGCCGCCGGCGCAGCTTGCGGACCATTGTTGTCAGGAAGAAAGAAGGTGACGTGGATGCACAAGTTTATGCGCACGGTGGGATTCAGTATGTACCAGAAAAAGCGGGATATGGAAGCGCTCTTAAAGGAGCTTGTCGCCCAGGCGGTTCGCACCGGCAGAATGGCGGAGAAGGACGGCAGCATGTTCTGCGAGCTGCGGGCCGAGCTGGCGGACGATATGGGCGTGGTGCTTGCCGGTGAGATGGACGAAGAAGGGAACTTCAGCCAGGAGTATTATTTTCCTTACGTGAAGAATACCGGAATCAGCTCTGCCGCCGAATGTTCCATCCAGCGTCACGCGGAGAAAGAGACCTACGCCGGGCTTTTGGACGAATACCGGGTGGGCATTTCCCTGATCTTTTATATGGAGAATTCCCTGGAGTACCGCCTGCGCAGGCAGAACAAAGAAGTGACCGAGGCCAAGGGCGTTTCCCTGACCGGTCTGGCGGTTCAGGGCAAGATCCTTCTTCCGGTGCAAAAAACCAGGCAGCAGGCCGAGAACAGCCGCCAGGAGTCCAAAAAGCGGACGCGGCTCATCGAGGCAGCCAAGAACGGTGACGAGGACGCCATCGAGACGTTGACCATCGAGGACATCGACCTCTATTCCATGGTGTCCCGGCGGATTGCACACGAGGACGTGTACTCCATCATCGACACCTGCTTTATGCCCTGCGGAGTGGAGTGCGACCAGTACGCGGTGATCGGCGAGATCACGGACATGGAGATCAAGACCAACCGCATGACCGGCGAAGAGGTCTACAATCTGAAGCTGGACTGCAACGACATGCAGTTTTATGTGGCCATCAACAAGAAGGATCTGCTGGGCGAACCCCTGCCGGGCCGCAGGTTCAAGGGCCAGGTCTGGATGCAGGGCACGGTGGAATTTTGACTTGATTTTTTTTGAAAAATAGGATACTATAGAAAGCGGACCAAACGGCGTTTGCCGGGTGATCCGCGTAGTATATTCATAAAAGATGTTTCTGTAGCTCAGCAGGATAGAGCGTCCGCCTCCTAAGCGGAAGGCCAGCGGTTCGAATCCGCTCAGGAACATTGGATGAAACGCCGAAAGCCGGATTTTACTGGTTTTGGGCGTTTTTGTTTTTGGTGAACCTTTTAAAATCTGCTAATAAAATTGTACCTGCTAATACGAGTTGAATGTTTTTGGCAGTTTTTCTATCTTCAAAAGAGCACCCTTGGCGGATAAGGCGTACAAAAATAATTGTTGGGGAGAAGCAAATGGAAAAATTTGTAGAAGTACATGGATATAAAAACTTTGTATATTGTTATGGTCAAGGCTCTATTACCTTGGTGCTTTTATCTGGGTCAGGAGTGCCTTTCCCGAGCTTAGAATACAAAACTCTAGCGAAAGCATTAGCCAAAACCTATCAAGTCATTGGGATTGAAAAGTTAGGTTACGGGCGTAGTGATTTGACCGAAAACAACCGGGATATTGACGTTGTTGTTCATGAATATAGAAGCGTGTTACAAAAGTTAGGAATCAATTCGCCTATCGTGCTAGTAGCGCATAGTATGGGATTTTTAGAAGCTCTCCGCTGGGGACAGCAGTACCCTTTTGAAATTGCTGGTATCCTTGGCGTTGACCCTGCAACGCCAGATTGTTATAGGGAATTCGATGTGGAAGGAGCCACAAAAAAACTGAAAGAGATGTCAGCAGATGTAGTCTGCCGAAAAACAACCGCCAGCGCCTTAGTTGAGCAATTCTTAAAAGAACAAAAAATTTCCGAAAAGGAAAAAAATAAAATTGAAGATTTAGCATTTCGCAATTTAGCTAACCAAAATTGGATTAGCGAAGCTGAAAACTTGAGAAATGCGATTGGGCTGGTAGAACAGAATAATCCATATTTGCAGATTCCAATGCTATTCTTTTTATCAAACGGAGAGGGTACGACACTTAAAAAAGAGAGTTGGATAAAGTATGCTTTACAATATTTAGATAAGATAAGGGGTTCACAATATGAATTATTTGACTTTCCACATAACTTGTATAAGTTTGTATATCAGGAAATCGCCCAATTATCAAGAAATTTTATATCGAAACATATAGAATAAGGGGCAAGAAAAAAGAGACGGAAAATTGTAACAATCAGAAGTTGTAAGGGAGGAATAATGTGGAACGCTGGAAAAGCTATTGCGCAGATGTATGTTTTATAGATGGTTTAGAAACATTTATAATTTCCCCCTCGAAGTTTGATGACATTCTAAAAGATAACGAACTTTTAAAATACTTGAAAAAATCAAATAAGGATATAGTTCCTTTTATAAATATATCAAGGGAAGTTGGTACAAATAAAATATATCTTGCATTTGTAAATTTGCCCGCTAAAGTAGAACGGTTTCAATGGTTACCGGTACATTGCTATAAAAACGGAAATCAATTTTACCACGTTTATTATAGAAATACATGGATGTGCAGAGCGTGCAAACACATAATGAATAAACCAATCGTCATGCCAATGGTGGAAGTTGATTCAACAATTTACAATCAGTGTGAACGCAAATATCCTGATATTCCTTCGATTTTCCAAAAAGAAAAATGCCCGAAATGTGGTATGGTATTACAAAATCATTTGATTATCATTGAGTAACACAACTCCCCGTTTGACAAACTGGAAAATTAGAAGTTGTAAGGGAGAAATCACGTGGGCAGAAAAGAAATGACAACAAAGGAAGATTTAATGACTGTTATCAGTCTATTGGAAAATTCAGGGATAACATGTGCGTGATGTTTTAATTTTTGATCATATATCAGAATAGCTTGGAAAGGAAATATATTATGGCAGAGATAAGCAGCAACGTAACTCCATGGTCTGAGAACATCATAAAAAGTTACCAATGGTTGGATGAATGCTTACAAAAACAGCCTTCTACGGAAAAAGAATTTCAACCTGCATGGCAAGCGTACAAATATCTGCTATGTGGCAAAATGTACGCCTACATCGGCATTGATGACAGAAACGGACGTCCTATAATAACTTTGAAATTGGAACCTGTCTTCAGTGATATGCTACGAAGCAAGTATGAGGATATCGTGCCAGGTTACTACATGAACAAGATGCATTGGAGCACAATATATCTTGATGGTAATATTCCACAAGATGTACTTTCAGATATTGTGTATGCTTCTTATAAATTGGTACGTTCATCGTTAAGTAAAAAGGCACAGAAGAAAATGCTGGAAAAGTAGAGAACGTTAATTGTCGCTAATATAAGCAGCAAATTAGAATTTGTGGGGGAATCCACACAGATAATCCGTTTGACTCCTCCCCATTTGCGAAGAAAAATATTGGAGTTTTTTCTTGCTATTTTATGTATTATCCGGTATGATAAGACAAAATTTGAAAATAGAGGACTTTATGGACACCGCCATGGATGACGCTGCCCGGATTATCCGATATAAGTGTATATTTTATGACATTATATACGCGCGGCCTGCGTCTTTTTAAGATGCTGGGCCGCGCATTTTTCTCTGTTTTCCGGTAACAAGGGGATGAATTTACAAACAACAAGGAGACACTTATGAAGAGAAGCAGGCTATGGCTTTTATTTCCCGTACTGTCAGTCTTTATGATTATTTTTGCTTACTGGCTTTCACGTCAGGAAGGGAGTTACAAACAGACTACGGAACTTTCTTTTGAACCTGTCCAGGATACATTCACGATAGAACTTCAGGCCGAAGGAAAATATATGGAGCCTTATGTGAGCGATGGGGACGCAGAGTTAATGTGGGAAAGTGCAACGGGAAATGGGAAAAGCTATTTAAGAATTAAAGGAAAGCTCCCGGAGCATCGGCTTGGAAAGCCGGTTGCGCTGCGTATCGAGAGCGACTCAGGAAATAAAATCAGGGAAATGGAAATACTGTCCGCCAGCGGGATATCCGCGGCCAGCTGCCAGATTGATGTGGTGAAAGACGATACCTGGCCGCTCTATGTTGGTTTTTCCCTCGCATTAATTGCCGCCATGGCGTTTTTGCTGGCCGGAAGCTTTGGAGTGAAAAAGAAGAGGAAGAAGTTTGCTTATGCGTTAGAGCTGGCGGAGGGATTGAGGAATGATCCGTCAGCCGGGGACTGTTTTGAGGAGGGACAAAGATACTTTCTTGCAGTTGAGAGAATGTGTATTGTGGATACTCTATCGGGGATGCTTTTCGTATGGATTTCGGTCCTGTGGGTTTACAGGCGATCTTACAGTCCGGGCTGGTCTCGGGCAATCAGCTGGTTTTTGTTTGCAATGGCCGCATTTTTCATAATTACTTATTTTCTACGGATTTATAGAAACCGGATAATGCTGCGCCCGCTGCTTTACGAAAACCGTCCTTTAAGCGCTTCTACGGCCTGCTTGCTGTCCGGAATCAATGGAATCGGAAATATGAAGGAACGGGCGAATTCCTTACACAATGCCGCGGTGGGATTATACCGCAGTGGCCGGGTCAGAGAGGCTCTGACACTGGAAGATTTGGCATGGAAGCTGGCAGGAAAGCATAAAGGCGCCATGCTCTGTTTCCTGCACAGCGATCTGCGTAGCGCCTGCCTGCGTTGTTTGAGAGAGGAACAAGCGGCTGAAAGAGAAGAGCTAAAGCTGGAGATTATGCTTGAGGAGACGCCGTGGCTCTGTAAGAATAGAGATATTCAGATGCGTTCACTGTCCGCAAAGATTCGCGGTCTGATAAGTGGAGGTGATTTGGAGCAGGCTGAAATAGAAGGGAACTATTATTTAGACCGCTGCCACAGCGATTACCACCGCCTTCCTATGTTGGCTATGATAGCAGAGGTGAAGGAAATGCTTGAAAAGCCCCTGGAAGCGGCTGACTTACGGAAACGTCTGCTCAGGTACAGTCCTGAAAATCATGAGGTCTTAAAGGCTATGGCCTACGGACCCTGCACTTATTCATATACCAGGCTGAAGGCGCATGATTTTACCGGAATTATATTACGAGCGGCTTACGTTCTGGCTGTCATGTTTTTTCTGTTTCAACTGACAGACGGCGCAGCCCACTCCAAAGGACAGGAAGGCAGTCCTGTTTACATAGAAACGGAAATGTCCTCGTCTGCCGGGATAGACAACAAGGAAACTACACCGTCTGCTCTGAAAGAAACGGCGTCCGAGGAACCTGTGGATTCCATAGTTAGGAAGGCGGCGGATTGCGAAAAACGAGATTTACACGCGGCACGGGAGGCGCTTTACGGATATGGAACTGCAGCAATATTTTAATAGTTGTAGTTATCAAATCCACAGTAGGCGCTATTTTATAAAAATCAATAAGCATGGGAATATACAAAAAGGAGTTTTTATGAAAATGAAAAAAGTTCTGGGAATCATAATGGGTATTTTGGGAGTGGTTTTGGTTATTATTGAGATTCTATTGAAAATGAAAGAAAGTATGTCCATATCTGTTATAGGCGGTGCAGATGGGCCGACTTCTATATTTTTAGCTGGCCGAATAGGCGGGAATCTATCTATTTTAATAATTATTGTAGGAGTGATTCTTATGGTTATAGCAGGATTCATTCTTTTTAAGCGTAAGCACTGACTTCCGATGCTCTTTCTTCTTATAGGTTTGTTTGATATAATTGGCTCAATCAGAAATAGAGGAGGTGGTGTAATATAAATGAATGGTTCTGTACTGATACAATCCTTAAAACAGTTATGGGGTATTATTGTTCTGGAATATAAATACCGCGGCAATCTTCCCAGTATTGAAAGCTATCATCCGCAGGTGAAATATGCGTTGCCCTTTAACGGTGAGTGGGTGGTTGCAAATGGCGGGGTAACTGAGAAAAACTCTCATTCCTGGGAGATACCGACGCAAAGATATGCTTATGATTTTGTGATCCTGGATGGCGCCGGCAGCAGTTTTCGGGGAGAAGAGACAGAAGCAGGCTCCTTTTATTGTTATGGCAGGGATATTTTAGCTCCGGCAGACGGCACGGTGGCGGAAATTTGTACCGGGAATCCGGATAGCAGGATCACGAAGAACAGGACCGCCTCATGCAATGCCCGTGATATCCGGGGAAATTACGTTCTGATTTGTCATTCTGCGGATGAATACTCCTTGCTGGCACACCTTAAACCGGACAGTATACAGGTGTCTGTGGGACAATCCATAAAAAAGGGAGAAAAGATCGCTGAGTGTGGAAATTCGGGGAATACCTCGGAGCCACATCTCCATTTTCAGGTGCAGTTGGGAAAAAGCTTTTATTCCTCTCCCGGGCTTCCGGTTGAATTTGAAAATATTATAGTGAAGAAAACTCCGAATTATGAGAAGTTTGATGATAGATGCTTGAAGGAATATAGTGAAAATTATTATTCGCCATATATCGGAGTTGGGCAGATGGTCCGGCAGGGTAACTAAATAGCGCGGTAGGTTAAGAGGAGGACTTTATGAAACAATTTGTACTGTATGCATTATTAAAGGCGTTCGTGATTTCTGTTGGCTTTGATTTGGTGTGTATGATTTATGGGGTAATATCCGGCGATCCTTACAGAATAACCTTAGCGGGAGGAGTAATATGTTTCCTGGTATTGTTCTTTGTTGAACTAATTGAGTGCTTATGGAAGAACCGAAAGAAGTAACAGATCACTATTTTAATAAATTGCAATTTGAGAGGTGTGGCAAATTATGAAGATGCCCCAAGAAAATATTGATATAATTATGTTTGCCCCTTGTGGAATGAATTGCAAGGTTTGTTATAAACATTGTTACCATAAAAAGCCATGCGCTGGTTGCCTGAACAGTGATAAGGGAAAGCCGGAGCATTGCCGCAGATGCAGAATAAAGGATTGCATAAGAGAAAAGCACCTGTCTTATTGCTATGAATGTTCCGAATATCCATGTAAGCTTATTAAGAATCTTGAAAAAAGCTATCATAAGCGGTATCAGGCAAGCCTTATCGAAAATAGCCGTTTTGTTCAAGCATATGGTTTAGAGCAATTCATGGTACACCAAAAAGAAAAATACACGTGTTCCAGATGTGGTGGCATTATTTCCATTCATGACAGAGAATGCAGTGAATGCCAGGAAAAAATGACATAGTAAATAGCAGAGTTTGTGGATCAGGAAAATAATATAAAATACAAGGGAGAATTGTTTTTTGAAATGAGGTAAAACAATATGGAGTTTATTCGATTAACAGACAGCAATCATGCCATGTATCATCAGGCGATGGATTTATACAAGGCCAGCTTCCCGATTCATGAGCAAAGGGAAAGTCATGTACAAACCTGTATTATGGGAAATGAAGCATATCATTTTAATTTGATTTATGAGAACAATAGGTGGGTTGGTATGATTCTTTGTTGGGAGACAGCAGAATTTATCTATATTGAGCACTTCTGCATCCTGCCGGAAATGCGCGGTAAAAAGTATGGGCAGAAGGCATTGGAGCTTTTAGGTGGGGAGCGAAAAACAGTCATTCTTGAAATTGACCCTCCCATTGATGATGTGTCCGTTCGTCGTAAGCGATTTTATGAGCGTTCGGGATATCAGGCTAATAGGTTTGCCCATGTTCACCCGCCTTATAAGAAAGGCTTTAAAGGGCATGATCTTGTTGTGATGTCCAGTCCAGATCAACTGTCGGAAGCAGAGTATCGTGCTTTTAACGGTTATTTAAGTTCGGTAGTCATGAAACGCTGTCTCATTACAAAATCTTCCTAATTAAAGATAATCCAACCTTACTTCATTTTACCAATCACTTTGTAAAATCCTCTCATCTTTATCATAAAATGAATTCCGAATCGTTCCATATTGCGATCCGCCCCGATCTATGGCATAATTTGTAATAAGTGCGTTACAGAGGAAAATGCTTCCGGCGCGTTGGGGCCGGGCGGGGATTATGAGGTAGCAGATGAAAAAGATACGGTATACGCTGTTTGTGGCGCTGGCGGCGCTGACGCTGCTCTTGCCTGTGATATTTAGTACGCTGGACCGGCGTTTCTCCACCAGCGGGGTGGAGACTGCCCAGGCGTTTCCGGAACTGACGGGGAAGGCGCTTTTAAACGGCGAGGCCCAGACGGAGTTCGAGCAGTATGTCCAGCAGAATCTTCCGGGTAAGCCGTTGATGGTCCGCCTGCGCAATCAGATTACATTTTCCGTGCTTCACACGACGCCCAACAACAATTACAGCATGAACGCTGACAAGAATCTGTTTACCTGGGGGAACGTGAGCTATTATATGCAGTATAATGAGCCGGTGACGGAAACCTATGTCCGGGAACTGGTGGATAAAATTGAGCGGCTGCAGGAACTGGCAAACCAAAACGGAATCCAGCTGTTTGTATTTGTGACCCCCTGCAAGATCCGTTACTGTGAGGATGAGCTGCCCTGGGTGGACCGGGTTATGGCGCCCCGGCAGGGCGTGGGGGACTACGACCGCCTGATGAGCGCCCTTGCGGACAGCAGCCTGAATTATTTTGACAGCATCGCTTATATCGACCAACACAGGGACGAGTTTGATTCCCGGGTTCCCCTGTTTTACCGGACAAGCGTCCACTGGTCCGTGTACGTGGGAAATGTGGTGGGCGCTGCTTTTGGGGAATTTCTGGAGGAGAAAAGCGGCTACAACCTGCCCGAGATGCGCGTTACCGCGCGGCCCTGCCAGGAGCCGGTCGTCCCGGACGCCGATGCCTTCGACACCTTTAATCTTCTGCAAAAGCCCTATGATCAGTATTACGAGCCGGTCATAGAGATCACCGATGCGTCCACGGATGCTCCAGGTATGCTTTGCCGGGGCGGAAGCTTTATGGGGCAAAGCCTGTCCGCCATCGTGCGCCACGGGTATTTCGGGAAGGACGTGTATATGGAAAACGATCAGATTTTCACGGGAAATTTCGGGGAACGGGTCATTTTCCACGATTACAATGAGGTGGACATGGAGGCGTATTTTAAAGACATTGATTTGCTGGTTCTGGAGGTCAACGAACCGTCCATCAGCGGAATGAGCTTTGGTTTTATCGACTATGTGCTGGAACACCCGCAGGTGCTTGACCAGACGGAACAGAAGGGGGAGTAGCTGTGGTATTTTCATCTCCGGTATTTTTATTTCTGTTCCTTCCGGTGACGCTTGCGCTGTACGCGGTGGCATCCACGCAGGGGATTCGGGTCAGGAACACGGTGCTGCTGTTCTGCTCCATCTGTTTTTACGCCTACGGGGGCGTGTCCTATCTGGGATTGCTCCTGATGTCCGTGTTGGTGAACTGGGCGGCCGGTTTGTGGCTGTCCCGCCTGGAGGACGGAAGAGGACGCAGGGCGGTATTTCTCGCGGGCCTGGCTTACAATATTGGAATTCTGGTGATCTTTAAATACTTGAATTTATTCGGCGACACGGCGGCCTGGATCGCCGGGAAGCTGTCGGGCCGGGCGGTGGAATCGATCATACCGGCCATCGCCCTTCCAATCGGGATTTCATTTTTCACCTTTCAGATCATGTCCTACCTGATTGACGTCTACAAGAAGGCGGTTCCCTGCCAGAAGAATGTGGCCGACCTGGCGCTGTACGTGATGTTGTTTCCTCAGTTGATCGCCGGTCCCATCGTGCGATATTCCGATGTGGAGCGGGAGATCGGCTTCCGCCGGACTGGGCTTGGGGACGCCTATGAGGGCGCATTCCGTTTTATGGTGGGATTTATTAAGAAAATTCTGCTGGCGAACGCCATGGGCAAGGCGGCTGATCTGGCGTTTGTGCTGGAACCGGGAAGAGGCGCGCTCTACGCCTGGGTCGGGGTGATTTGCTACGGCCTTCAGATTTACCTGGATTTCTGGGCTTACTCCGATATGGCCATCGGATTGGGGCGGATTTTTGGGTTCCATTTTCTGGAAAATTTTAACGATCCGTATATTTCAAAGAGTATCAGCGAGTTCTGGCGGCGTTGGCACATCTCGCTGTCCACCTGGTTCCGGGATTATGTGTACATTCCGCTGGGAGGCAGCCGCGAGGGGCTTTGGAAAAACTGCCGCAATTATCTGGTCGTGTTTGCCCTCACCGGAATCTGGCACGGGGCCAGCTGGAATTTTCTGCTGTGGGGCCTGTATTTTGCGGCGTTTCTGATTCTGGAAAAGCTGTGGCTTAGAGCTATGCTGGAGCGGCTGCCCGCCATATTGCGCCACATTTATGTGCTGCTTGTGGTCGGGATCGGCTGGGTGCTGTTCCGGGCCGATACCATGGCTGCTGCTGTGGGATTTTTGGGGGACATGTTCTCCCTTACGCTCATGGGGACTCACGAGCGGGAGCTTGCGGAGCTGCTGTGCGGCGGCAAATTCCTGTTGCAGTTCGCGGTGTCCGTCCTGTTCTGTACGCCCGTGTTCACCAGGCTGCACGACTCCCTGGAGGAGCGGCGGCTGGGCGGGATTGGGGACGGCATCGTATTGCTGTTTTTTGTGCTGGCGGTCTGCGAGATGATGGCCAGCGGTTATAATCCGTTTATTTACTTCCGGTTCTGACCGGTTAATTTAAGGAATGGGCTGAAAACGGCCGGACCGATGCGTCAGGACGGGAGGAGAAATTTTGGGATAAACTGGAAATTGGTAGAGATAATATCCGGAATTCTGTCATGTGAAAAAGGTTCCGTTAAAGATCCTTCCGTCCATATCGTAGAGTTCCCCCAGCGGGATTCTTAACCCGTCCTCCATCAAAAGGCACTGCCTGTACAGATCCAGCTTTTTTACCCGTCCGGTGACGCTGACATAAGCGCCGCCGGATTTTTTAGCGTCAGGCTGAAAATAAGTGACGGTGATCTCCGGGTGAGCGGGCAGCATTTCCTGAATCATCCGGAGCTTTTCATCCAGAACCGCCTTGGCGTTCTCGTCCAGCTCGGCCCGCTCATCCGTCAGCCGGGCGGTTTCCCGGATCGCTGCCTCGTGTCCGGCGAGGGCGGCGAAGGGGGAAAACTGGGCCGCCCGGTCCGCGGCTGGCATCGGGGGATGGGCCGTGGAGACGTGGTGGGGAAGGTGGATGATATCGTCGTAGCGGTGGGAATCCGCGTCATGTTGATTCATGTTATTCTCCTTTCGCGCGAGCCTTGCGAGCCATGGCCGCAGGGTTAAGCCTTGTGGCCGCCGATCTGCCGGTTGCGCTCCCGGGCCGTGGCCCCCTCTTCCAGATTCATGCCCTTTAAAACCGCGTTTTTGCCGTATTTTTTCTGGATTCCCAGCATGGCCTGCTGCAGCTGCTTCTCGCGGTTCAGCTTCGCTTCCTCTTCCTGTTTTTTCTGTTCCAGCGCCTGGTAGTCGGTAAACAGGTCCAGCTGCTCAAAAGCCGGCTGTTCCGGGGCCGCGCTCTCCTCAGTCACGTGGCAGGCCGTGACATAGATCCGGCGGACCAGCAGGTTAGGGTCGATGATCCGGTCGTATAAGTCCATGACCGCGTCCAGGATCAGCATCGTGGAGGAGGTCTTGCGGTCCAGATTAACGGTGCCGTGAGCGTGTTTGGGAATTTTGCGCCCATAGCGGTCCGTCACGATCTCGCCCTGATAGCCCTTCCGGATGTCGGGGTCCGTCAGGTTTTCGATATCATACCCCACGGTGAGCACCATTTGGTCCGTCACAAGGCCCTTGTCCACCAGGTTCAGGACCAGCAGATCAGTCATTTCCCGGACGACCAGCTTCGCCTTCCCGGAATCGTAGGGGCACTGGAGCACCTGGCCGGAGCCGATGCTGTTAGCCGCGGGCTTGTAGGCTTTGATTTCCGCCATAGTGCAGGGCTCCCAGCCCCAGGCGTGGTCGATCAACAGCTCCGCGTTGACGCCGAACAACCGGTAGAGCAGCTCTTCATTGTGGTAGTCGTTTGGTTTTCCGACAGAGCAGCGGGCCACGTCGCCCATGGTGTAGATCCCGTGTTCCTCCAATTTTCTGGCATACCCCTTTCCCACCCGCCAGAAATCCGTCAGCGGCCGGTGATTCCACAGCAGGCGGCGGTAGGACATCTCGTCCAGCTCTGCGATCCGCGCCCCGTTTTGGTCCGGCTCAATGTGCTTGGCCACGATATCCATGGCCACCTTGCACAGATACAGGTTCGCGCCGATTCCCGCCGTGGCCGTAATTCCGGTTGCCTGGAGCACATCCTGCATCATCTTTGCCGCCAGCTGGCGGGCTGTGAGGCGGTAGGTGCCCAGATAGGCGGTCACATCCATAAACACCTCGTCGATGGAATAGACGTGGATATCCTCGGGTGCAATGTATTTCAGGTAAATGTTGTAAATACGGGTGCTGTATTCCATATAGAGCGCCATTCTGGGCGGAGCCGTGATATAGGAAATGGACCGCTCCGGGAAACGGTTCAGCTCATTCGAATCCCAGGAAGAGCCGGAGAGGACGCGTCCGGGAGCCACGATCCGCCGTCTGGCGTTGGCCTCCCGGACCTTCTGCACCACCTCGAACAGCCGGGGCCGCCCAGGAACCCCGTAGGCCTTCATGGCCGGGGACACGGATAGGCAGATGGTCTTTTCCGTGCGGCTCTCGTCGGCCACCACCAGATTGGTGGTCAGGGGATCAAGCCGCCGCTCCCGGCACTCCACGGAGGCGTAGAAAGATTTTAAGTCGATGGCGATATAGACGCGGTTTTCCTGCTGCATGGACTGCGGCCTCCCTTCTGTTTTTGTGTGAATGCGTTCTCTTTTATATTACCACACAGGAGCGTTTAAATATACCGCATCGAGGTCGTACTGTGAAAATTAAATGTCCAGAAGAGAAGCCGGATTGATTTTCACCATCCATTCAACTTCTTTTGGGGTGCAGCCGAACTGGAGCATCATTGCGATAAAATGGCGCATCCCGCTGGCCGGCGTCGGGTCCCACACCTGGCCCAAGTCGGTTCCCAGGATGGAGCGTTCGGCCCCCACGGCGTGGATACAGTCCACATAATCGCTGGGGTCCATATTTCCCAGGCGGGGCATCAGGGTGCCGTACACATGCTCGATATACGCGCCCTTGGAGGCCAGCTCCAGAATCTGATCCATTGTAAAGCGGCTGAGTTCCGCCAGGGGATGGGTGGCGACCATCTTTGTAATCCCCATTTTGTTACAGGCGTCGAATAGTTTGTCCGTCTCAACAAAGGACATATGGCCGCTGCACACGACCAGGCCGTATTCCAGGCACACCCTCAGGATATCATGGATCTCCGGCTTCAGATTGCCTTCCTTGTCCAGAATATAAATGCCGTCGCCGCTGTGCAGATAGTCCGTGCACCATTTTGCGTCAAAGGTTGGGAACCAGACGACCTTCGCGCCGATGGAGGCCTGCTTTCGGATTACGTCCGCGGCATATGCCAGGCCGCCGGTCTCCGCATAGGCGATGACTACCGCTCCGAATACACGCAGATCCGGGGTCAGATGCTTTTGTATAATAAAGGCGTCCGAGGCGGTGGGATAGGTTACGCTTTTCAGTACAATTCCCGCCATACCGGCTTTCTGCGCCTCCAGAGCCATGGTGCCACTGTCGCACGGACGGTCCGCCACCGGATCAGGGCCGGGATGAATGTGCATATCGATGCTGCCATGCAGTAAATCTTCAATAATCCCGTTATCCATGCGGCCCAGCAGCTTTCTTTCATCTTTGAAACGAACTGACATAAAAATTCCTCCTCATATTGGTTGCTTTGTAATGTGATATTTCTTTATATCAGCAAGAACAGTGCCAAAAAACAATGCTTTTTATTTCCGCAGTTCTGTGCTAAGATGCTCTCAGAGTGGCACATTTACGGCACAGCAGACGGTAAAAATTGTGTCATGGCACAAAGGAGTGGGAAATATGGAGAAAAAAGAACGGTGTTTTAGACAGGCGGATTCCAGGCACATGCGGGAGGAGCTGCGCCGCCTGGTGGAGTATCACGTTTACCTGGAACGGTACGTGGCAAAAACCTTTAATAAGTTGAGAAGTAATACCTTTGCCATTGGCCTGGTCTCGTCGGAAGGAGCGCTGCTGGACTTGTATCCCCATGACAAAACGGCCCAGGAGAACCTGTTCCACGGGGAGATACAGGTCTCGGATCTATGGTGCGGCATCGGCCATAACGCGGTCAGCGAGGGGTTGAAGGTCCGCAGAAGCCGTATGAGCGTGGGAGCGGAGAATGAGGCGGATATTTTGAAGCAGTACGCGGTTTATTTTGCGATTATGAATATGAACGATATATATGAGCCCTATGCCCTGCAGCCGCCCTTCGGCATTGTGATTCTGACCCCGCTCGGCTATGCGTCGGATGTGTTTTTCGCCATGAGCGTGGGGATCGCCCACGATCTGATGCTAAATGTTCAGTTTAAAAGCACTTCGGTGAAATTTTACGAGCGGAGCGGCAAGGGCGTTCTGGTGGTGGATAGTATGATGGCAGAGGAAACGCTGATCACATACTGCAATGAAGAGCTGTTGCGCATTCTGGATGTACCTGCGGCTGATCTTCGATATCAGCCTGTTGGAAAACTGATCAACCCCTTGCCGGACAACACCAAATTCTGGGAAATCGTGGAGGAATGCAAGGTAGTCAGCAACGAACCCATGAGACTGCGGGTGGGAGGCAGCGAAGTGGAATGCCTCGTGACCACCGACGCCTACAAGCAGCCGTCCATCAAATCCACCGGGGTGATTTTTTACCTGACCACGCAGCGGAAAATTTCAGAGGAATTGTCCGAAAAGATGGCAAACGGCGCGGTCAAGACCTTTGACGACATTATCGGCGGGGATCATAGCCTGAAAAATATGATCGAACGGGCCAAGCGGATGGCGCTGACGGACAGTAATATCATGATTCTGGGCGAGAGCGGCACCGGAAAGGATGTTCTGGCCCAGGCCATCCATAACGGCAGCCAGCGCCGGAGAAAGCCGTTTATCGCGCTGAACTGCGGCGCGATGCCCAAGGACCTGATTGAGAGCGAGCTGTTCGGCTATGAGGCGGGGGCCTTTACCGGAGCCAAAAAGAACGGAAACATGGGGAAATTCGAGCTGGCTATGGGCGGCACGATCTTTCTGGATGAGATCGGCGAGATGCCGCTGGACCTCCAGGCCAAGTTGCTGCGCGTGGTGGAGCAGAAGCAGCTGATGCGCCTGGGCGGCTCCCGGTTGATCACGGTGGACGTCAAGATCATTGCCGCCACAAACGCGGATATCTGGGAGATGATCGAGAAAAAACAGTTCCGGGCGGATTTGTTTTACCGGCTGAGCACCATGCGTCTGAACCTTATGCCTTTAAGGGAACGGAAGGGGGACATTATCCCGCTCTGCGAGTATTTTATCCGCCGTATATCGAAGAGAATCGGCAAGGACAATATCATGCGGCTTACGGATGAGTCTAAGGCGCTGCTGTTATCCATGGACTGGCTGGGGAATATCCGGGAATTACAGAATCTGATCGAGTGTATCGTCCAGCTATATCCGGGGGATCTGATTTTACCTCAGTACATTCTGGAAAATACCATGAGCTGCCAGAGGCCCACAGCCCTGGAAATGCAGGCTGCTTCCCCCGCTGCGCGGGAGCGGGAACGGCTGCCAGAGCCGCCGTTGCCCAGGCTGGGAGCCGTCACCAGAGAGGAACTGGAGAACGCGTTGGAGGTGTGTGGTCAAAACCGCACCAAGGCCGCCAAATATCTGGGAATATCCAGAAGAACGATTTACCGGAAGCTGGAAGAATACGCATTGTCGAATGAAAATCAGGCGTCCCTGAAGAAATAACTGTGCCAGTTGTGCCAAGTGTGCCGATTGCTCTGTGTCGTGGCATAACTTTAAGTTCATATGTGACATGAGATCAAGGCGTTGAATGCGGAACAGGATTCGTTCCCATTCAGCGCCTTGATTTTGTTGAATGCAATGAGCGATCAGAGTAGTCAACGGGTGATCCTTGTATTAGGAAAAGCTGGAGAAATTAAAAATTCATATCAATTCAGAGGCCCAGGTCGGATTTCAGAGAAGATGGCACGGATCTTGCTTAAAAGTTAAATGTAGTGTTTATCCAGGTTGAGATAAATGGAAGAAGGAGGTTTCAAAATGAGAAAAATAATGAGCAGGGCGGCCGTTCTGACCGGCATCCGTCAAATGGAAATGCGCGATATCCCCATACCGGAGATCGGTGCGGAAGACGGTTTGCTGAAGGTCGAGATGGTCGGCGTCTGCGGCTCCGATCCGGGTTTTTATAACGGAAAGACCAAGGTGCCGTTCCCGTTAATAATGGGACATGAGATCGTGGGGCGCATCGAGGAGATCGGTGAGAATAAGGCCAAGGTGAGCGGGGTGAAAAAGGGCGACCGGGTGGTAGTGGAGAACCGCTTTGGCTGTGGCAAATGCAAAGCGTGTATCGAAGGCAATTATGCGCAGTGCGTGGACCGCATGGGATACGGAGTGTACTTTGGCTGCGACAATCCGCCCTACCTGTGGGGGGCGTACAGCGAGTACCTGTATCTGCCGCCACGGGCGATGATTCACAAAATCGACGAGGGCGTGCCTCTGGAGGCTGCGGTACTCACGACCTCTGTGCTGGGCAACAACGTGCGGTGGCTTGGGGAAATCGGTGGAGTGAAGCTGGGCGATACAGTTCTGATCGCAGGCTGCGGCCAGCAGGGGCTGGCTGGAACCGTGGTCGCCAGGGAGTTCGGCGCATCCAAAGTGATCGTGATGGGCACCAGCAGACCCTTTGATGAGAAACGCATGATTCTGGCCAAGGAATTCGGCGCCACGGATTTGATCTATGTGGACAAGGAAGACCCCGTTGCGCGGGTGAAGGAGATCACGGACGGGAACCTGGCGGACGTTATGATGGACGTCAGCGGCGCCCCGTCCAATATGGAGATTTCCGTGGATCTGGTGAGGAAAATGGGAACCATTGTCACCCCCGGCCTGTACGGCCCCCATTTCGCTGCCATGGATTTTGACAAGGTGGTTCAGAAGGAACTGAAGATTTGCGGCGCCCTGGCCCAAAGCTATCATTCCAATGAAATTGCCGTAAAACTGGTGGAGAGCCGAAAATATCCGCTGGAAAAGATGGTTACCCACTGGTTTGAGCTGGAGGAGGCAGAGAAAGCGGTTCTGACCACCGCCCATGAGCTTCCCAGCGATGTGAACCCAATCAAATGTGTGATTTTGCCAAATGGAAGAGTGGAATAGGGGATACGAAGAGGAGGATTTGCAATGAGCGTAAAAACAAAAAAAACCATTGGTTTTCTCGGCCTGGGAACTATGGGCTTCCCCATGTGCTATGGGCTGAGTAAAGCGGGATTCAGGATGATACTTCCAGCGTACAGACGGACGGTCGATCAGGCGGCGGGATATTCTCCCCTTGCAAAAGATGAGGCAGAGAAGTCCGCGCTGATTGATGAGATGCTGCAGAATGGCGCCGTGGCTGCCGCCTCCCAGAAGGAGCTTCTGGAACAGGCGGATATTGTGATGATCAGTATGCCCACTTCCAGGCAGGTTGAGGCGCTGGTATTGGCGGAGGATGGGATTCTCGCCAATCTCAGGCCTGGCGGCATCGTAATCGATCTCACGTCTGCCGATGCCTCCAGCACCAGAAAGCTGAGCGCAATGCTTCTGGAAAAAGGCGTCGAAATGCTGGACGCGCCCATCAGCGGCGGAAATGTAGGGGCCACGAACCAGACACTTTCTGTTATGATAGGAGGTAAGGAAGAGGTATTCCAGACGTGCAGGGAGATTTTTGACACCATCGGCGATCCGCAAAAGGTGACCTACGTGGGTCCCAGCGGCGCGGGGGACATTATCAAGAGCGCTAACAACTACCTGTCGTCCATGTGTCTGATCGCCTCCACAGAAGCGATTGCGGTGGCGGCAAAGGCGGGCATTGATCCCCACGTGGCGGCCAGGGTGATCAGCCAGAGCGGCGGCTGCAGCCAGGCAGTGACTTACAAGTATCCGAAGCTGGTATTTCCTGGAAAAGATATGGGAATGAGCGTGAATTTGATGTTAAAGGATATCCGCCTGTTCAAGGAGGCGGCCTGCAGCATGGATGTGCCGGCGTTTTTGGCAAGCCAGCTTTATGAAGTATTTCATCTTCCGGTGGCGGAGAATAAGGGGAATGTGGATTTCGTGTATCTTGTGGAAATGTACGAGAAATGGTCCGGTGTAAAGCTGCGCGGGATCGATGGTGAAGCGTAAAATATAGAGGGGGATTACAGATATGACTTTGACAAAAGATCAGAAACATTTAATAATATCGGCGTTACTGGGGGCGGTTATATTTCTTCTTGTTCCGGCTTCCAACGGGCTTACGGACCAGGGTGTCCGCCTCCTGGCAGTGTTTATTCCGACGATCTATCTGTGGATGACAGTGGGGGGAGGCTGGGCCTGCTGGATGAGCGTGACCGCGGGCGTACTGCTTTCCGCCTACGAAGGGGTGGCGACCTTTACCGGTATCTGGGGAAGTATCTTTGTGGCGGTATTGATCCCGTTCTTTATGATTGCAACGGTCCTGGATGAGAGCGGCGCACTGGAATGGATTGTAAAATGGATGATTTCCAGAAAGTTTGTCCACGGCAGGCCGACGCTTTTCACCATCATGTTTACGCTGGCGATGATACTGGTGTCCATCTTTACAGTGCCGATTGTTGTGACTGTATTGTTTTTCAAGATTTTAAACCAGATTTGCAGGTCCATTGGCTATACCAGGGAAGACGGGTTTTACCGCGCCCACGGCATGCTGATCGCGTGGCTGGCCCAGACCTGCGACGGCTGCCTGATCTGGGGACGGGCTTATATCCTCTCCATGGTCACCATCATTATCGGCCTGGGTTTTGATAAATTCAGTCCCACCGGTTACATGAAAATCGGCCTGATTTATCTGGCTCTGATTACCGTTGCGGCGCTCTTGATTGTAAAATTCTGGATTCGCCCGGATACATCGAAATTTGCCAATTTTGACGACGGAGCTATCCGCAGGGATTTGAAGGAGCATCCCATGTCCAAGCGTGCAAAGATTGCGCTGGGCGGCATGATGGTGGTGCTGGTTATGTATATTCTCGGCGCGATCCCAGCCCTGGGCGGAGTGGCCACCTACATCACCGGCCTGTCCGTGGCTGGACCGGTGATGCTGGTCTGCGCGTTCCTGTGTGTGGTCACAGCCGACGGAAAGCCGGTGATGAATCTGGCTGAGACGGCGGCAAAGATTTCCTGGCCCACCATCATTTTCATGGGTACCATCATGTATTACGCGGGTACCGTGGGTAAGGCGGAATATGGCATCACCGCGTGGATGCAGAATCTACTGGCTCCGTATGTGGGAAGCATCCCCGCGGGCGTGGCGTTCTTTATCGGCCTTGCCATCGCAAGCGTGGTTACCAACCTGGCCTCCAACTCGGTGGCAGTCATTGTGACCTGCACCAGTTTTGTACCCGCGTTCCTTTCCGTTGCGGGTATCAGCCACGCTAAGATTCTGACCTTTGCCTCCTGCATTATCGCGGTCTGTGGAACGGCGTTTTGTACCTACAGCGCCTGCGCGACCATGGGTGTGGTGTACTGCAAGGAAGGAATCGACTACAAGGGAACGCCCAAATACAGCATCGCGCTGTGCCTGATTATGGTAATTCTCTGCGGTGCGCTGATTATTCCCTTCGGTGACGTTTTGATGGGAGCGCTGGTCTAGGGCTGTGTAACATATGCAAAAAAATCCCTCTGATGTGCGGTCAGGGGGATTTCCCGTATCAGGGGAAAGGAGTGTTTGGAAAATGGACGGTTTTCGAAAAAAGAAAATACTGTTGGCTGGCGTGCTTATGATCTTCAGCTACGGCCTGGTGAACAATACCATCGGTTTTTTTGTGACACCGGTGTCGGAAAGCCTTGGCTGCAGCAGGGCCGCCTTTAATCTGTACTATTCCGTATCCTGTATCGTCAGTCTTCTGGCGGCTCCTGTCTGCGGCCGCTTTCTCCAGCAACAAAACGCCAGGAAGGTGATTGCGGCAGGCTGGGCGGTGGGAACTGTCACATTTGCCGCATTTTCCTTGTGCACAAGGATTGAACTGTTTTATGCCGCTGCGCTATTTCTGGGGTTGGTGCAGCAGGGAACCACCTCGGTGGCCGCAATGGTTCTGATCCAGCGCGCCTGCGCGGACAATTCGGGTTCGGCCACCGGTCTGGTGATGTCAGGAACCGGGATCTGCAGCGTGTCAATGAGCCTTGTACTTCCAATGCTCATTGAGCGCAGGGGTTGGCAGCCGGCATATTTTTTGGAAGCGGTTCTGTGGTTTCTGGCAATGGGTGCCGCGTTTTTCCTGGTGAAAGGTACAGTGGAACAGCCGGACTTTAGGGGGAAGCAAACCGGAGGAGCGGAAAAGGGGGCGGAAATCCAGGGGATTTCCCTTAAGGACGCGCTGTGCCGGTCTGGGTTTTACGTGCTGTTTTTATGCTTTGCGGTGCAGGGCATGTGTACGATTGTGATTCAGCACATCCCCTCGTTTCTGACAGAGCTGGGTAAGTCCGCAGCCGAAGCCGGGACGGTCATGGCGTTGTTCAGCGTGATTCTCATTGTGGGAAAAATTGTCCTGGGCATTCTGTTCGACCATTTTGGGGCGGTGAAATCGCTGATTCTCAATTTCCTTTCCCTGGCTCTGGGTATGTGGCTGCTGATTGGCGGACACAACGGCTTTCTCTATTCGGGGGTGGTTCTCATGGGATTTGGAATGGCGTCCATCACAGTGCTGTTCCCCCTGGTGACGGAGTATGTATTCGGCAAACGGGAGTACCCGTCCCTGTGGGGCATGATGTCCATGGCGATCTCGTGCGGGACAGCCTGCGGTTCCCCCCTGTGGGGCATGGTGTACGACCTGTCCGGCAGCTACAGGCCCGCGTTTCTGTTTATGCCGGTGGTGATTGTGGCAAATGCCGCTGTGATTGCCGGAATCATGTCACACCGTGGCACATATAAGCGTCCGGTTGTGTCATAGTGTGCCACGGCACAGTGGGCCGCCCGGTTGTGACGGCGCAATAACCGGTAAATTGCCGTTTTCTGCTTCTGAAAAAATTGGCACAGAATTTGCTTATTATAAAAGTATCAACTGATCGAGATAAAAAAGGAGATGAAGATTATGAGCAAACCCTTGGAAGGACTTCGGATTCTGGACTTTACACAGTTTATGTCAGGCCCCATGTGTACGCTGCTGTTGAGTGACTTCGGGGCGGAGGTCATCAAGATTGAGAATCCGCCGCTGGGCGACGTGACCCGCTATGGCACCATTGTGGAGGACGGGGCCAGCAGCCATTTTGCAACCAGAAACCGGGGCAAAAAGAGCATTGTGATGAATATGAAGGACGAGAGCCATAAAAAAATGTTTCTGGAGCTGGTGAAACAGGCGGACGCTGTGATCGAGAACTACAAGCCGGGAACGCTGGAAAAGTTTGGAGTTGGATACGACGTCCTGGAACAGGTGAACCCGCGAATTGTGCTCACTTCAATTTCTGGTTACGGGCAGACCGGCCCCTATGCCAGTCACGCGGCTTTTGATCAGACGGTTCAGGCGGAGTCCGGCATCATGAGTATCACAGGATTCCCCGGGCAGGAACCGGTCAAATGCGGAGCGCCCATCGCCGACTACTGCGGTGGGCTGATGGGGTGCATCGGAACCTTGATGGCAATGATGGAGGCCCAGAGAACCGGGCACGGGAGAAGAGTGGACGTGTCCATGATGGACTCCATGATTTTCTGCCTGGAGAACGCCATGAGCAGCTATCTTAAGGATGGGAAAATCCCGCAGCAGACCGGCAACGGCTACGCGTCTTCCGCGCCCATCGGAGCCTTTCAGTGCAAGGACGGCGTTCCGCTTATGATATCCGTCAGCACGGACAGCCTCTGGCAGTCCTTCTGCAAGGCCCTGGATCAGCCGGAATGGGCTGCGGACCCGTCTCTTGCGACCATGACCCAGAGGGCGGAGCGCCGGGAAGAGGTGGATGCCATGGTGGCGGAGATATTCAGGCAGTATACCGCCGACGAGCTGGCGGACAAACTCCAGGCGGTGAAGATGGTATACGGAAAGGTCAACAACTTCGAAGCGGTGGCAAACCATCCTCAGGTTCAGCACCGACAGACCATGGTGCAGGCCACCTATCCCAACGGCGTGTCCTTCAAGGTACCGGGCAATCCCATTTTAATGAGCGGAATGGAGCGCCAGACAGAGTACGAGGCCGTTCCCCTGGGGTACAACACCATTGAGGTGCTGCGTGAGGTGGCCGGCGAGGCAGAGATTCACCAGGTTTTTGATCCGGTGCTCAATCATGTGGAAGAGACGGTAAAGCTGCGCTATACAAAATAAGGGGGGTAAAATATCATGGAACGATTAATTGAATCCGGCAAGGTGGAGGAGATCATTTTCGCCCGTTTCCAGCCGGGGGAGGACATACTGTACGCCCTGTACGATATCTGTAAACAGAAGGATATCAGGACGGGTGTGATTCTGGACGGCAGCGGCAGCGCGGTGGACTTTACATACCAGCATTTTCCCATCAATCCTAAGCTGTGTCCCACCAACGTCTCCATCGGCACCATGCACGGAAAGTGCGAGCTCAGCATACACGGCACCATCGGCTCCACCGTGTGTAACTTGAAGGAAGGGGAGACGCCGGATGACGTGGTTGATCGTATGTTCCCCACTGTACCCGGCCTGTGGGAGGGACCGGCTGAGAAATGGCCCATGGTTGGCTGCGAGTATGGCCCGGGAACGCCTTATATCCACGCCCACTGCGTGGCCAGCAACAGTGATTTCACAGTCTGCGGACACCTGATGCCCGGTACAAAGGTGGCCTCCGGCGATCCGGCAAAGCCGTCCCATTTCACCGTTATCATTGCCAAGGTCAGCGGTGTGGAGCTGCAGGCGACCATCGACCACCAGATCGGATTTTACCAGAATTTAGTAACTACCGATGGAGAGAAATAGAGGAGACGAACATGCGCACATTATTTGAAAAAAATCCGTTTTTAGAAAAGATGAATTCCGGCAGGGCTCCAGTGGGATTCTTCAATTACCTGCGGGACACCGCGGTATTGGACATTGCCGGAACCGTGGGCTTTGATTTTGTGGTCATCGACAATGAGCACACCGCCATGGAGCGGGAGACTACGGAAAAGCTGATCCTGGCCGCGGAGCTGAATCATGTGGTGCCATTTGTGCGGGTGCCGGAGCTGATCCCCTACCTGATGCGCAATTACATGGAAATGGGGGCGAGGGGAATTTTGGTTCCCCATGTCTGTGACGGCGCGGAGTGCAGGCGCGCCCAGCAGGCTCTGCGCTACCCGCCTTACGGCAGCGCCAGCTGCTGCCGGTCTAACCACGCCGACGGTTTTGAGGCGAAAAACTGGATGAACTATTTGGAACACGTGCAGGATCTCTGCTTTGTGCCCATGATCGAAGAACCGGAGGCAGTTGCAAATCTGGATGAGATACTGGACGAGCTGAAGCCCGGAAGGGACATGGTGATGTTCGGCAAGGCGGATTACGGACAGGCGCTGGGATCCCTGAACCCGGACGGCACATTTACCGAACAGGTGAACGAGGATTATCTGAAGGTGATGGAGCGCTGCCGGGCCAGAAAGATCGGCTTTATGGCCTGCCCGTCCGCGGGGCCGGACGGCCAGACGGCAGAGGATGTGCGCAAGGTGATCGAGCAGGGCTGCTCCGCTGTGGTGCTCAATACCGATCAGCTGACTCTGGCGGCGGCCTTTGGCAAGATTGTAGGGGAATGTCTGGATCTGGAGATCCGGTGACGGAAGGGGATGGAATATGGAATACCAATACGATGAGAAGCAGCTGCGGATCAGGCAGCAGTTCTACGACGACAGGGGAAAATGGAAATGGAACGATACGTGGGCTACGATCCTGGCGCTGAACCCGGATATTATGAGCGCCTACTCATCCATGTCCTCGGTGCCCCACAAAAAGGGAAGGCTCAGTCTGAAGGTGAAGGAACTGATCTATGTGGCCATCGACAACGCCATCACTCACTACTACACGCCCGGCATGGTATCTCACCTAAAGCACGGTATGAACGATCTGGGCGCCACAAAAGAGGAGCTGATGGAGGTGTTCGCCATCACCAGCACCATCGGGACACCTACATACACCGTTGGCGTTCCCATTCTGCGGGAGGCGTTAAAGCGGAAGGGGACGGATATCGCTGCATGGAAGCTTACAGAACAGCAGGAGGAACTGAAGGAGCGCTGGATTAGGGAAAACGGATTCTGGTCCTACGATATGGACAGTATCCTGAAGCTGGACCCGGAAATGTTCGAGGGCTATATGGATTACGTGGCCGCGTCCGCAAACGGCGCGCTGGACCCCAGGACGAGGGAGCTGGTATATATTGCCGTAAATGCCTCCCCCACCGCGCTGAATACCGGCAGTATGGAACTGCACATTCAAAAAGCCCTGGATCTGGGCGCGACGGCGGATGAAATTATGGAAGTGTTTGAGCTGGTGGCCTGCCTGGGAGTTCATTCCGTAACCGTGGGTATACCGGCTGTCAATGAAGTCCTGAGAGAAAGAGAGGAAGAGAATCATGGCAAATGAAACCGTGGTCAGTAAGGATATGTTTAAGGACCTGATCGGCAGAGGCTGCGGCGCGAGAAAGATGGAGTACAACTGGCGGGACGTTGTGCTTTACGCTTTAGGAGTCGGCGCGGGGAAATACGATCTGCCGTATATTTTTGAGCAGAATAAGGGCGGGCTCAAGGTGCTTCCCACCTTCGCCCTGCTGCCCTACCTGAACAACGTGAATATGGAGCCGCTGCGCCATGTTCCCTATGCGCCCAATGAAATCGTAGGCGACTTTATCACGGAAAAACTGGGGTATCTCCAGAACCGGCTTCACATGGCCATGGATCTGACCATCCACGGGCCGTTGCCGGCGGAGGGCGCTTTCCTGACAGAAGACCGGGTCAACGACGTTCTGGACCGGGGCGAGGGGAAGGGCGTGGTGGCGGACTGCCAGATGGACATCTATGACCGCGCCGGCAACCCGCTGGCAACGCTGCACAGCTACCATTACCACTCCGCCTTCGGCGGCTTCGGAGGTCCTGCCTTCAAGGCTCCGAAACAGCCTTTCCCGGACCGTCCGGCGGATATCGAGGTGACGGAATATATGCCGGATAACCTGGCGGTGCTTTACCGGCTGACCGGCGATACCAACCGCGTGCACATCGATCCCAGGATGGCGGAGGATTTCGGATATGAGATGCCCTTTATGCAGGGACTGTGTACCTACGGCTTTGTAACCCGGATGCTGATCCAGGCCGAGATTCCCTTTGCGCCGGAAAAGGTGAAGCATGTGTACGCCCAGATGAGAGCCGTCTGCTATCCGGGACAGGACATGAAGCTTCTGGCCTGGAAGCTGGAGGAGGGAACGTTGATTTTCCAGTTAAAGGATGCCACGGGCCGCCTGATTTTGGGTAACGGAATATTTGAATACGAAATATAACAATGGATCGAGCTGAAAATGTGCAAAACACAAAAATGTATTATACAATAAAAATAATTAAATCAAGGAGGAATTTACAATGGGATTACTGACAGGTAAAAACGGGATAATCGTGGGGGCAAGCCAGGGGATCGGCCTTGGAATTGCAAAGAAATTCGTGCAGGAGGGCGGTAACATCATCATGACCGCCAGAAACAAGGAGAAGCTGGAGGCGGCATGCGCAGAGGTAAATGCGGCCGAGGGCGCCGAGGGCAAAGCCATTGCAATGACCGGCGATCTGCAGAGCGCGGAGGATGCGGCGAAAATCTTCAAGACGCTGGTGGATACCTGGGGAAAGGTGGATTTTCTTGTAAACAACGCGGCCATCGGGGAGATGCAGACACTGGAGGCCGTGGATCTGGAACGCATCGACGCCATCCTGCTGACCAATATCAAGGGCCCCATGGTTTACTGCAAGGAAGCCCTGAAGTACATGATTGAGCAGAACAGCGGCTCCATTGTGAACGTGTCTTCCATCAACGGCGTGCGCCCGCTGTGCGGCATCGTCTACTCTTCCTCCAAGGGCGGCGTGAACACCTTTACGGAAGCCCTGGCTCTCTATCTGACCAGAATCGGGGCTAATGTCAGAGTGAACGCTCTTTGCCCGGGCTTTACCTATTCCCCCACGTCTCTGAACCACGATGCGGTTCCGCACACCCTCCGTGACGGTATGATGAACGCAATCCGTGACCAGAGTTCGGTCCGCCGCGACGATGTGCGCGCCACCCCGGAGGAGCAGGCCAACGCGGCTCTGTTCCTGGTCAGCGACATGTCCTCAGCGTGTCAGGGCGTTATCTTAAAGACCGACCACGGCTCTTACTTATAATAATATCCAGAAATTGGAAATAGTAAAGGGCGGGGAGAACCTGCCCTTTGCCCTGTCCGTTTGCGAAGATTCAGGAAAAGAGAAGGATTATGAGAAGGAAAAATGTGAAGGAATGGAAGGTGGCCGTGCTGGGAGCCGGTACCATGGGTCAATGTATCGCCCAGTTTTTTGCCATGAAGGGCCATGAAGTAAATCTATACAACCGTACCCCCGCAAATTTGGAGAAGGCGTATGTGCAGATCAGGAATAACCTGAACACGTTGCTGGAGATGGAAGAGATCGGGGAAGAGGAGATTGAGCGCGCCATGTCCCATATCTGTGGGAGCAGCGATTTGCAGGCTTCCGTGCAGGGAGTGGACCTGGTGATTGAAAATCTGGCTGAAAAGGAAGAGGTAAAGAAGCTGATTTTTTCCAAGCTGGACATGTACTGCGGCAGCGACGTGATCCTGTCCAGCGACACGTCCACCATGAATATTTTTGAGTTTTTGGAAGTCTCCCACCCGGAACGCCTGATCATCACCCACTTTTTTAACCCGGCCCATGTGATGCCTCTGGTGGAGGTGGTGCGGGGGCCCGGGACCTCGGATGAGGTGACGGCGGACGTGAAGGAATTTTTTGAGGTCTCGGGCAAGACCGTGGCGGTTCTGAACCAGGCGGTTCCCGGCTTTATCTTAAACAGGATCACCTTTGCGGTGTTCCGGGAAGCGGCCTATATGGCCAGCCAGGGCTGGACTACTCCCGGGGAAATCGACAAGGCCATCGTCTCCACCTTCGGTCCCAGATATGCATTTGAAGGGCCGTTTGCGCTCAGCGATTTTGCCGGTCTCGATGTGTATGAGCGGCTGGGGACATTGCTTCCGCCAGTGCTCTGTTCCGATATAACGTGCCCCGAAATACTGAAAACAATGACCGCGCAGGGAAAACTGGGTGTGAAATCAGGGGAAGGGTTTTACGAGTACCGGGATGAGCTGAAGGCCCGCAGAGACCGGGACACAAGGATTATGAGAATGCTTCAGGCTATACGGCGCGTGGAAACACAGATGAAAGGGCAGGAGCAGGATAAAACGCCATAGGAGGACAATTATATGAACTATCAATATCTTCTTTCTCCCGGAACTATCGGGAAGCTGAAATTAAAAAACAGAACCATTATGGCCCCCATGTCCGCGGCCCTCGGCAATGCGGACGGTACGGTATCCGATGAGCTGACCGCCTATTTGGCGGCCCGGGCCCGGGGCGGAGTCGGGTTGATTATGACCGAGTATGCATTTGTTCAGGAGAATGGACGCTCTTCGGACCATCAGATATCCGTGAGTGACAACCGTATGATCCCGGGGCTTAAGAAAATGGTGGATGCAGTTCATGAAAACGGCGCTAAAATCTGCCTGCAGCTCCAGCACGGCGGCAGGCGGTCCATCGTGGAGCTGACGGCTCCGTCGCCTATTCCCATGGATTTGAAACAGCCGGTGCCCCAGGTGCTGACAACGACCCAAGTGTACCGTCTGGTAGACGATTTTATCGCCGCGGCGGTTCGGGCGAAGAAAGCAGGTTTCGACATGGTGGAGGTGCATTGCGCCCACGGCTACCTGCTAAACGATTTTGTATCGCCACATACCAACCGAAGAACTGACGAGTTCGGTGGAACGGTGGGAGGACGGGCCCACGCGCCGGTTCTGATCATAGAGGGAATCAAAAAGGCCTGCGGGGAGGATTTCCCGGTGAGCGTACGCATGAGCGCCGAGGAGCTGGTGACCGACGGACACAAAAAGCGGGATTCTGCGGCTATGGCGCAGCTTTTTGAAGCTGCGGGGGCCGACTTAATCAACGTTTCCTGCGGGGTGAACGGCGTGGGCTACGGCATCGCCCCGGCCGCCATTGAGACCGGGCACAATGTGGAGGCTGCGGAGGAGATCGCCCGGGTATTACATATTCCGGTCAGCGTGGCGGGAAGAATCAACGAGCCGGAGTACGCAGAATCGATTCTGCGCGCCGGGAAGGCACAGTTTGTGAGCATCGGCCGGGCGCTGTTCGCGGACCCTGATTTTGTGAATAAGGCGGCGGAGGGCCGGGAGGCGGAGATCTGTCCCTGTGTGGGCTGTTTACAGCGGTGTTACGGCAGCTATGGTCACGGCGGCGTGTACCGCTCCTGCATGATCAATCCCTTCGCAATGCGTGAGACCACCATGACATTAAAACCTGCGGTTCACAAGAAAAAGGTTGTGGTCGTGGGAGCCGGACCTGGGGGAATGGAGGCGGCCTGGACGGCGGCGGCCAGAGGGCATGAGGTCAGACTCTACGAGAAGAGCGGGATTCCCGGGGGGCAGCTTCAGATCGCTGCCATGCCGCCTCACAAACAGCTTTTGGCGCGGGCGGTGGCTTATTACTATACCATGTGCCGGAAATACGGGGTTGACATGACGTTTGACATGGAGGTGACGGCGGAGGATATCATTTCTGAGAAACCGGACGTGGTGATCCTGGCCACCGGCGGCGCGCCTATTTACCCGTCCAGAATCCCGGGCCTTACGCAGGTAAAAACCTTGTTCGGATCGGAGGTGCTGATGGGGGCTCCGCTTAGAGGAGATTCCGCCCTTGTGATCGGCGGAGGAGCCCAGGGCGCGGAGACCGCGGACTACCTAGGCCAGCTGGGATACCGGACGGCGGTTGTGGAGATGCGGGAGGACATCGCACTGGACGACGCGGAGGCGACCCGCAGGCTGCTCTTTCGACGCTATGAGGAAGAGAAAGTGAAAACCTATGTGGGCGCAAAGGTCACGCGGGTGTACGAGGACGGCGTGGATTATGAGACCGACGGGCAGGTTGCAAGCCTGCGCGGCTTTGACAACATCATTCTCTCCCTGGGCGTCCGTTCGTACAATCCGCTGGAAGAGCAGTTAAAGGGCCGGGTGCCCCAGCTGATCACCGTGGGGGATGCCGCGTCGGCGCAGAATGCGGTCAACGCTATTTACACAGGTGCTGTGGCAGGAACTACAATTTGACGAGGTGAGGGAGTTATGAAAAAAGAACGCGCAGAGCGCACCCGATTTGCAATACTGGATCTAGGGGATTTTGACGCCTACAAAGCAGAACATGTGACGTTGACGGAGCAGGAGCAGAGGGAAGATACAAAGCGGAAAATCCCCTGGTCCATCCCCTGCTACTGCGTGCTGGTGCAGCATCCGATCCTTGGAAATGTGCTTTATGACACCGGAATCGACGACGGGTACGAACTCCGCTGGCCTAAAAACCTTCTGGAGGAATATCCCGTAAAGCGGTCTCACAGGCTGAAAGACCGGCTGGGAGAGCTGGGGCTCTGTGTGGACGATATCGACCGGATTATTCTCTCACACATGCACTTTGACCATGCCGGGAATCTCCGTCTTTTTTGCGGAACCAGAGCGGGGAAGGGCGTACTTATACAGGAAGAGGAGGCGCGCCACGGCTTCACGCTGTCTAACATCCATGACTGTCAGGAAGTGAGATACCGATATGACGGTTATGTACGCCACGAGTTTAACGGACTGGACGGCATCTCCTTTAGGCTTTTGAAGGGCGATACCAGCCTGGCGGAGGACCTGGAGCTGATCCACCTCCCCGGCCATACGCCCGGCACTATGGGACTGGTAGTGCGCACGGAATATTTTGGGACTGCGGTATTTCCGTCGGACGCGGTTTACAACGCGTTTAACTATGGTCCGCCGTCAGTCCTTCCCGGCATGTGCGCTCACCCGGAAGAGTATAGGGCCAGTATCGAAAAATGCAGGAGGATTGCAGAACGGGAAAACGGCGCCGTGTTTTTCAGTCACGACGCCGCAGACTACCGCATATATAAAAAATCGCCTGAATGGTACGATTGATCCAATCCAATCCCTGTTGACTTTCCCTTTCACATGTGCAATGATAAAGGGCAAACTGGAAATAATACCAGTCATCAGGAAGGAGCGGAACATGAGTAGGCGCAGAAGAAGGTCCAGAAGAAGATCCGGGGCCGGCCGGATGGTTTTAATCGTGATAATTGCGGCGGTTCTGCTGGCTGCGGCCGCCGGTGCGTTTTTGTTTGTAACCCACCGCGGTGCCGGGCAGAAACAGAAGCAGCCGGACGAGCTGCTGACGGAGTACATGCAATTTTTGGCAGCCGGCAATTATGACGCCATGTACGAGCTGTTAAACGCCCAGAGCCGGCTCAATATCAGCCGGGAGGATTTTGTGGCCAGAAACCGGAATATTTACGAAGGAATTGAGGCGGCCGATATCCGCATCGAGATAAAAGGTACGGAACAGAAGGAAAACGGGGCGGAGGCTGTCAATTATCAGACCACCATGAACAGCCTGGCCGGGGAGATCAGCTTTTTCAACCAGGTGGATTTCCAGCTGGAGGAAATCCCGGGGGAGGACGGAGAAAAGAGCGCGGGCGAGTACCGGATGATCTGGAACGACTGGGTGATTTTTCCGCAGCTGGGGCGCACGGACAAGGTGCGCGTGAGCACGGACCGGGCGGACCGGGGCAGCATTCTGGACCGGAACGGCAATCTGCTGGCGGGCAAGGGAACTGCGTCCCTGGTGGGGCTGGTGCCGGGGAAGATGAACCGCGATCCGGCGGGGCCGGGCGGTTATGCCGCCGTAGATCTGGAACGGCTTTCCGGACTGCTCGGCATTTCCGTGGAAGGGATCACAAAGAAGCTCTCTGCCGGATGGGTCAAGGACGATTCCCTGGTGCCGGTAAAAACCTTAAAGCATGTGGACGAGCTGAATCTCCTGGCGGATAAGCCCAATGAGGCTAATCTTCAAAACCAGGCGCTGCAGGAGGAATTGCTGACGATTCCGGGCGTAATGATCACGGACACGGCGGTTCGCTCCTATCCGCTGGGGGAAAAGGCGGCCCATCTGGTGGGATATGTTCAGAACGTGACTGCGGAGGACCTGGAGAAGCATCCCGGGGAAGGGTACCTGACGGACAGCGTGATCGGCAGGAGCGGAATGGAGGGCTTGTTCGAGAAGGAGCTAAAAGGGCAGAACGGCACGCGCATCGCCATCGTTACCCAGGACGGCGAAGAAAAGCTGGTTCTTGCCAGTATTCCGAGGGCGGACGGGCAGGACATCCGGCTGACCATAGACAGCCGCCTGCAGCAGTCCATCTACAACGCCTTTCAGGACCGCAAGAGCTGCACCGTGGCGATGAATCCCCGCACCGGGGAGGTGCTGGCCCTGGTTAATACGCCCAGCTATGACAACAACGATTTTATTCTGGGCATGTCCCAGGAGAAATGGACGGCTCTCAATGAGGACGAGCGAAATCCCATGCTCAACCGCTTCCGTCAGCGTTTCGCTCCCGGTTCCTCCTTCAAGCCCATTACAGGAAGCATCGGCCTGTCCACGGGCGCGGTTGGCCCCCAGGAAAATTTTGGAGAGGATGCGGCGGGACTCAGCTGGCAGAAGGACGGGAGCTGGGGCCGCTATTACGTGACGACGCTGCACGGCTACAGCCCGGTCAACCTGGAGAACGCGCTGATCTATTCCGACAACATTTACTTTGCCAAAGCTGCCTTAAAGATCGGCGGCGAGGACTTTATGAAGGGATTGGAGACGCTGGGCTTTAACCAGGAGGTACCCTTTGAGATTTCGGTGGCAAAGGCACAGTATTCCAACACGGAGACCATCGGCACGGAGATTCAACTGGCCGACAGCGGATATGGGCAGGGTCAGGTGCTGATCAACCCAGTCCATCTGGCCTCTCTGTATACCATGTTCCCCAACCGGGGGACGGTGCTAAAACCGTATCTCCTTTATAAGGAGAATCCCGCCCCGGAGGCCTGGATTGAAAACGCCTGTACGCCGGAAAACGCAGAGATCATTGAGAACGCCCTGGTGAAGGTGGTCAGCTCGGAGCACGGCACCGGACATAAGGCCATGCGGGACGACGTTGTGCTGGCCGGAAAGACCGGTACGGCGGAGATCAAGGCTTCCAAGGACGACGCCACCGGCACGGAACTGGGATGGTTTGCGGTGTACACCAAGGACCTGAACCTGGAAAATCCGCTGCTCATGGTGAGTATGGTGGAGGATGTGAAGAACGACGGGGGAAGCAAAGTGGCGGTTGAGAAATCGAAAGAGGTTTTCGAACAGTACATTCCAAAAAAGTCCGCTGAGTAGCGGCAGACAGGCAAAAAAGCCATTCGGTTCCGGATGGCTTTTTCGCGTTTGTGTGCGGTTGGTTTATGTCCGTTTAATTTCTCCGGTCTTCCACCAGCAGCGTGCGGATTGTGTCCAGAGAGGGATTCCAGTTCAGGACGTAGAGCGTATAGATCCGCCTGGGATTTAAGTTGACGCTTGTGGTGATGAGTGCGGTTTCCGGGCGTGCAGAGCGGGCGACCCTCAGCGTATAGCTGCCGGAGGCCATGGGACTGAGGCTGGTGACCTGGGAGAAGTTTATGGAGTTAAAGTAAATATTTCCCAGAGAGACGTTGATGGGACCGCTGTAGTAGGCCAGGTTGCACACCCTGAAACAGGAGGTGGTGTTGGTGGTGGGGCAGGCAGTGTCTGCGATGGACAGCAGGTTCAGGCCCCCTGCGGAGTTGACAATGGCGATGGTCGCCATGCCGTCGCCCACATACATGGATTTTTGGAAATAGGTATTCTGGTTGGCGTCGATCACGCTAAAGATGTGATAGCCCTGGGGGATCTGACGGTACTCGGTGATTTCCGGTGATTCCAGCCCCGTGTAGGCCAGCTGGTTGTCGATGAGCACGGTAAAGGGATTGTAGCCGGCAGCGGCGTTCAACAGGCGAATGGCTCCGTGAACCCACTGATGGTTGTTGCAAAAAACGCAGGGGACCCCGGTATCCGGCATCACGGAGAAGTCCGGATCCACCGGCTCCTCGTAGGGAGGTACGGCCATGCCGTAATCCGGGGAAGTAAAATCCGGGTCAATCACTTCGTCACGGGCCTGGGCGGTATAAAGGGGAATGGTATCATATTCGTTCATAGATTAACCTTAAGGGTGAAGTTATAATTAGTGTATGTGAAGTATGGGCCATTGCCACCTGTTTTTGGGGGCTGGATTTGAGGAAGGATAGGTGGACAAACGCGGATTGTCGTTTCCCAGGCGTGTGTAACCAAGTTACGGAACGAATCCCGCCTTGTTGTTATAATTATAACAAATATAAAATCAACCTACGGAGGACGGAATGGTTATGAAAGTATTGATTATCGGCGGAGTGGCCGGAGGGGCCACCGCGGCGGCCAGACTGCGCCGCCTGGACGAGTCGGCGGAGATTGTGATTCTGGAGCGGAGCGGCTATGTGTCTTACGCCAACTGCGGACTGCCTTACTATATCGGGGGAGTGATTGAGAAGAAACAGGCGCTGACCCTTCAGACCAAGGAGAGCTTTTGGAATCGGTTTCACATCGATGTGCGGCTGAACAACGAGGCGCTGTCCATTGACCGGGAGAGAAAGACGGTGCGGGTGAGACGCCTTTTGGATGGAAGCGAGTACGAGGAGACTTACGATAAGCTGATTCTGTCTCCGGGCGCAAAGGCCCTGAGGCCGCCCCTGCCGGGCATCGACAGCCCCCGCATCTTTACCCTGCGCACGGTGGAGGACACCTTTGCCATCCGGGAACAGATCGAAAAGACCAGTCCAGAGAACGCGGTGGTCATCGGCGGTGGCTTTATCGGCCTGGAGATGGCGGAAAACCTGATCCACGCGGGCGTAAAGACCACGCTGCTGCAGAGAGGGGACCAGGTGATGGCGCCGCTGGACTACGACATGGCGTGTCAGATTCACAGCTACCTGCGCGGGCGTGGCGTGGACCTGCGCTTAAACCAGACCGTGACCGGATTCTATGAGGAGGACGGGCGGCTGTACACGCAGCTGGAGGGCCGGGAAGCGGTGGGAGCGGATCTGGCGATCCTGGCCATCGGCGTGGCCCCGGAGACCCATTTGGCCAAGGATGCCGGGCTCTCGCTGGGAATCCGGGAGTCTATTCTGGTCAACGAGCGGATGGAGACCTCGGACCCGGATATCTACGCGGTGGGGGACGCGGTGCAGGTGCGCCACTTTGTCTCCGGCGCGGATTCCCTGATCGCCCTGGCCGGTCCGGCCAACAAACAGGGCCGCATCGCCGCGGACAATATCTGCGGCCGGGACAGTCGTTTTGACGGCTCCCAGGGCTCCTCCATCATCCGGCTCTTCGACATGACGGCCGCCTCCACCGGGCTCAACGAAAAGGCCGCCACAGCGGCCGGGATTCCCTGGGAGGCCGTGGTGACCTACTCGGCCAGCCATGCAGCCTACTATCCGGGCGCCACGGACATGACTGTCAAGACGTTGTATAACCCGGAGAACGGGCGGATTCTGGGCGCGCAGATCGTGGGCTTTGACGGTGTGGATAAGCGCATCGACGTGCTGGCTACGGCGATCCGGGCGGGGATGGCCGGGGAAGACTTAGAGGAGCTGGATCTGGCTTACGCGCCGCCCTACTCCTCGGCCAAAGACCCGGTGAACATGGCCGGTTTCGTGATCGGCAATATCCGCAGCGGTTTGTTGAAACAATTCAACTGGAAGGATCTGGAAGAACTGCAAAAGCAGCGCGGTGAAGGGAAGATCACGCTTCTGGATACCCGCACGGAGCGGGAGTACGCCCAGGGGCATTTCCAGGGCAGCGTGAACATTCCACTGGATGAGCTGCGGGAGCGTTTGTCGGAGCTGGATCCCCAAAAACCGGTTTATGTCAACTGCCACAGCGGCCTGCGCAGCTACCTGGCCTGCCGTATCCTGACCGGAAACGGGTTCGAGTGCTACAATTTCTCAGGCGGCTACCGGTTCTACGAGTACATCGCCGGGGATCGGAACTACGATGAGACGCCAAGACATGCCTGCGGGGTGGAAATCCGCTGACAAAGGCAGCCCCGGGGCCATTCGTCTGCCCGCAGCGGGATGACCGTCCCCCGGGGCCGCCCGTCTGCCCGCAGCGAAATGACCGTCCCCGGGGTCACTACCCCACATCACTTCCGGCAGTTCAAATCCCCCACAATCCCGCTCTCCGAGAACAGCGCCGTCGCGCCGCCGGTGTGCAGGAAAACGACGGTGCTGCCCTTCGGCACGCGGCCGTCCCGGATGTATTCCATCATGCCGTGAAAACTTTTTCCCGAATAAACGGGGTCGGTGAAGATTCCCTCGGTCCGCGCCAGGTAGCGGATGTCGTCGTTGGCGGCGGGGCTGGGGACTTCGTAGCCGGCCCCGTAATACCGGTCGGTCACGGTAAACAGGTCCGTGGTGACGGTTTCGTCCGCTCCCATCAGGCGAAGGGCCTCGTTTGCCAGGGCGATTACTTCCTCCGGGTAGGAGGCCGGCTTGGGTCCCACCTCGATGCCCACCAGCTTCGTGTCGTTGCCCAGCAGGGCCTTGCCCGCGCAGAGGCCGGACAGAGTTCCGGTGCTGCCGGTGGCGGTGAACAGGTAATCCGGCTTCAGTCCCATGGCGGCGGCCTGTTCCATGGTTTCCACATAGGCGTCGGCGAACCCGCAGGCGCCGAGGGGCAGGGAGCCGCCGGTAGGGATGTTGTAGATTTTGTGCCCCTGGGCCTCCAGCTCTTTAATACGTCCCTGGATCAGGTCCTGGGACTCCTCCATGGTCTGTTTGGTGCTCCGCCCGTTGGCCGGGATAATATTGATCTCCGCGCCCAGAATGGTGTCGAGGAGCAGGTTGGCCCGGATATCCGCCGCGTTTGGCTCCACGATGGCGGCCAGGAACAACACCGGGTTCAGTCCGCATTTGCGGGCGGCAGTGGCCGTCTCCATGGCGTGGTTGGACTGGGTGGCCCCGTAGGTGACCACGGTGTCGCAGCCCTGCCGGATGGCGTCGTGCAGAAGATACTCCAGCTTGCGGATTTTATTGCCCCCAAACAGCGTCATGCCGGAGAAATCCTCCCGCTTTACATACAACTCCACCCCATACTCCCCGGAGATCCGGTCCAGCCGGTGAAACGGCGTGGGGTAAAATCCCAGCTTCAGCTTGCCCAGACGCTCCAACATGTCTCTTATTTCCTCGATTGATTTCATTCGCAATAAATCCCCCTTCTGATTGTTTGATGATACTAATCTAAAGAATATCACATCGCCCGGCAACCTTCAAGAAAAGACAAACTTTTTGGCCCCTACCGGGGGCTCTTTTTGCAAATATTTACTGGAAATGTCTAACAATTACAAAAATTAATTTCATATATATAGAAAACAATAAATATAACCAGACAAAATACCTTCCTTTTTTGGCGGTATTATGCTAAAATGGATTTTAATCGGCAAAAGTTTATTAGTCATTTTGTGTCTAACAGGGAGGGGAGAAATGGAAAAAATAATTCTGACCACAGAGAGCGGATCGGACGTACCGCAGGCCATGGCGGATGAATTGGGAATCCGCATCGCGCCCATGCATGTCATACTGGGGGATGAGAGCTATCCGGACCGGACGATTCCGGTTGCGGATGTTTTTGCTTTTTTTAAACGCACGAAAAAGATGCCCACCACGTCCGCGGTTAACCCGGAAGAGTACACCGCCTTTTTTCTCAAGCTGAGGGAAGAAAACCCGGAGGCGGAGATCATTCACATCGCATATTCCTCCAAAGCTTCCTGTACCTATCAGAATGCGAAGATCGCACTGGACGAACTGAGGGACGCCCGCATTCGCCTGATCGACTCCGAGACGGTGTCCAGCGGCATTGCGCTGCTTTTGTGGAAGTCCGCCCAGGTGATTGAAGGGGCGCAGAGCGCGGACCAGGCGGAGGAGCTGATCCGGGGACTGATCCGCCGGGAGAGAGTGTCCTTTCTGCCGGATACCCTGGAATATTTGCGGGCCGGGGGACGCGTTTCCAACGCCGCTTACCTGGGAACGTCCCTGTTGCGCTTAAAGGTGCTGATCAACATGGTGGACGGACGCCTTGTTGCCTCGAAAAAGTATCGGGGTGATATGGAAAAGGTATCCTTCCAGTATTTGGAAGATTTTGTGAAAAATCTGGGGGGCAACCGGGATGCGATTATTTTGTTCTACGCCGAGGGATTTTCCCTACCCCTGCTGGAGCGCTTAAAGGACCGGTGCCGTCAGATGGGATTTGAGCAGGTGCTCTCCACCGATATCGGCTGTGTGATTTCCTGCCACGGAGGCCCCGGCGTAATGGGGCTGGCCGCGTTTGCGGATGAGGCGTAGGCAATGGGAGAGTGGACCGCCGGTCTCGCGGCCTTTGGACTTTACTTTTTATACGACTGGAACCGGGTGTACCGCAAAAACGGCTGGATGAAGCCGTTTTTCGCCGCAGGCAGCCTGCTGCTGGCCTGGGTGGGACTGCGGCTGATCTTATCCGCCTGGGCGTCGGGGCAACGGCTGTGGCTGGCGCCTGCGGTTTTGTTCCTGACCGGATTGATTCACACGCTGTTTTTTGCCCTGCCCTTTGACGATACCTACCGCAGGGAGGCGGACGGGCACAAGGTCTGCCGGGCGGGAGCGTACGGCCGCTGCCGCCACCCCGGAATCTGGTGGTTTTTCGGCTGCTTTATCTGCCTGGGCCTGGCCTGCGGGGGATGGGAGCGGCTGCTTTTGTGCCTGGGACTCTCGGCCCTGAATCTGGGATACGCCTGGTACCAGGACCGGCTGATTTTTGTGAAAGAATTTTCGGATTATGAGGATTACCGGAAAACAGTTCCGTTTTTGATACCAAAGATGAGAAAAGGAGGCGGCGCGGCGGATGACCTTTGAGGAGAAACTGAAAAATCAGGAGTATGACCGGATTTGGCAGGAATACTGCGGATTCCTGGAGCTGGACATGGACGCGTACATGGGCATTCAGAACCGGCTGCTGGAGGAGCAGATGCGCCTGTGGTGTTCCAGTCCCCTGGGAAAAAAGATTTTAAAGGGCAGGGTGCCGGGGAATATTCAGGAGTTCCGGCAGATCGTCCCGCTGACCACCTACGAGGATTACGCGGACGTGCTTCTGCTGAAGCGGGAGGACATGCTGCCCGACAAGCCCATTATCTGGATTCAGACCACCTGGGAGGGCGGAAAGCACCCGATCAAGGTGGCTCCCTACACTAAGGGTATGCTCCAGACCTATAAAAACAACGTGCTCACCTGTATGCTGCTGTCCACCAGCACGGAGAAGGGCAAATTCGACGTGGAGGCCGGGGACACCTTCCTCTACGCGCTGGCGCCGCTGCCCTACACTACGGGCCTGATTCCCCTGGCTCTGACCGACGAGGTGAACATCGAGTTTCTGCCGCCGGTCAGCGAGGCGGTGAACATGACCTTCTCGGAGCGGAACAAGCGGGGCTTTAAGATGGGCCTGAGCAAGGGGATCGACTTCTTCTTCGGTCTGGGCAGCGTTGCCTACTATGTGAGCCTCAGCGTGGCCGCGCTCTCCGAGGGCAGCCAGAAGGGGTCCTCCGTGCTGAAGAAGATTTGCTCCATGTCCCCCTCCATGATGGCTAAGTATCTGAAGGCCAAGCGGGAGTGTAAGCGGGAAAACCGGCCCTTGAAGCCTAAAGACATTTTCAGGCTCAAAGGCTTCCTCTGCGCCGGGACGGACAACCACTGCTACAAGGATGATCTGGAGGACTTGTGGGGCGTGCGCCCGGTGGAAGTATTTTCCGGCACCGAACCCAGCTGCATCGGCACCGAGACCTGGAACCGGAACGGTCTTTACTTCTTCCCGGACGCCTGTTTCTACGAATTCATCCCCGAGGAGGAGATGTACAAGAACATGGAGGACAAGTCCTATACGCCCAGGACCGTGTGTATGGACGAGGTGGTTCCCGGGGAGGTCTACGAGATCGCCCTGACCGTGTTAAAGGGCGGGGCATTTGCCCGTTACCGGGTGGGCGATATGTACCGCTGCCTGGGGCTGACCAGCAAGGAGGATGGGACGAGAATTCCGCGGTTCGAGTACATTGACCGGATTCCCAGCATCATCGACATCGCGGGCTTCACCCGCATCTCGGAGAATTCCATCAAAAATGTGATTGAGCTCTCCGGCGTGGAGGTTGAGAACTGGGTGGCGTTAAAGGAGTTTACCCAGGACAAGGGCCGGCCGTTCCTGCACCTGTATGTGGAACTGTCCCCGAGCGCGGTGGTGAACCGGGCGGTGAGCCGGGAACTGTTAAAAGAACAGCTGACCATCTATTTCAAATACGTGGACCAGGATTACCAGGACTTAAAACGGATTCTGGGAATGGACCCGCTGGAGGTTACGATCCTGCGTTGCGGCACCTTTGCAGCATTCCGGCGGCAAACCGGCAAGGTTCTGCGGCACGTCAACCCATCGGTTCACGACGTGCAGGAAATGGTAAAGCTGCAGGGAACCCTTGACGGACGGAGGACCTATTAGCCTATGAGCAGTTTTGTATTTATTTCCATAACCGCGCTGTATTTCTACGCATTCCTTATGCTGGCGTTCCTCACGGCCAAAAAGTCCAAGCTGATCACGGATTTTATCGCCGTCCTGTTCACCATGATCCTGTGGACCGGCGGCTCGCTGCTCATGCGCCTGCAGGCCTGGCCCGGCTACCGGCTTTGGTATCACTTTTCCCTGGCCGGAATCTGGCTGGTCCCCTACGCTTATTTCTGCTTTATCCGGGATTTCTGCGGCCAGCCTGCCAGAACCAGGCACCGGATATGGCTGGTTTTATCCCTTGCGGGCTGCCTGGTGAACTTAAAAACCGGATGGCTGTTGGCTGCGCCCCGGCTGGTGGAGGCAAAAGGCGGCGTGCGGTTTGTGTACGACATGAAGTGGCAGGTGGGCATCATGTACGGCCTGTGCCTTCTGATCGTGCTGCACACCATGGCTATGGCGGTGCGGTCCCGGAAAAAGCCGGGAATGACGTCCCAGGTGCTGCCCCTGTTGTTCGGGGAAATGCTTCTGTTCCTGGGAAATCTGGCGCTGCCGGTGTTCAACGGCTTCCCCATTGATATTCTGGCCGGCGTGGGCAACGCGGTGGTGATGTTCTATACCCTGTACACCCGCCGGGTGTTCCGCCTGACCATGCTGGTGTCCCGGGTGAACTGCTACGTGATTGCGATGGGAATCAGCGTGGTGGCGTTCTACAACCTGGCCCAGTCCCTGGATGCGCTGATCCGGGTGGAGATTCCCATGCTGGCCTCCTCCAGCGTGATGATTGTAGCCGTTATGACCATGCTGGCCACCATGCTCATTTACTTTATCACACGAAGGTTTTTTGACCAGCTTTTTGTGAAAGAGGAGATCAGCCAGACGGAGCGGCTGGGGGAGTACACCACCCAGGTGTCCCGCAGCCTGCGCCTCAATGAAATTTTGGGGGCTCTGGTGGACGTGATCCGGGATACCCTGAATGTGAAAAAGATTTACATCTGCATACGGGAGGCGGACGGGAGCTACCCGGCCACCTACAGCAGCAGTCCATTGGACGACCGGAATTTCTCCATGGACCAGGGGCATCCCATGGTGGCCTGGCTCAGAAGCCACGACACCTGCCTGCTGCTTCGGGATTTCAGGCGTACCGTGGAGTACAAATCCATGTGGGAGGACGAAAAGCACCGTCTGGACACGATGAAAATCGAGTGCGTCCTGCCCCTGAAGGACAACAATGACCTGGTGGGCATCGTGCTTCTGGGGCGGAAGGAGAAAAAGGGGAAATTCCAGTGGGGTTATACGGTGGAGGACATCAGCTTCTTGAACTCCCTGGAATCCGTCAGCTCCATCGCGGTAAAAAATTCCCGGCTTTACGAGAAGGCTTACCTGGAGGCGCGCACCGACGAGCTGACCGGCCTGCTCAACCGCAAGTATTTCTATGAGGTGCTGGAGGAAAATTACGAGAAATGCCGCAAGACCTCATTAACCCTGGTGATCTTCAATGTGGACGATTTCAAGCTGTACAATCAGCTCTACGGCAACAATGAGGGGGATAAGGCCCTGGTCCATATTGCCCAGATCATAAAGGGCACCGTGGGGAGCAACGGTTACTGCGCCCGCTACAGCGGCAAGGAGTTCGCCGCCATTTTGCCGGACTACGATATCTACTCCGCCCAGAATCTGGCCGAGAATATCAGCCGCCAGATTCAGAACATGAACCGGAACTCCTCAGATACATATCTGAAAACCCTGACCGTGAGCTGCGGAATCTGCGCCGTTCCCTACGCGGCCTCCTCCTTAAACGAGTTGGTTTCCAACGCGGACCGCGCGGTGTACCACGTGAAGCGCTCCGGCAAAAATGGGATTCTGGTGTACTCGGACGGCATCATCGGCCGCCGGGACACGGACGAGGGACTGGCCAAAAAGCACAAGAGCATGTACTCCGAGTACGCGCCCACGATCTACGCCCTGACGGCAGCCATCGACGCCAAGGACCATTACACGTTCCAGCATTCCAAGAACGTTGCTTACTACGCGGAGGCCATCGCCAGAGCCATCGGCACCAGTGACGAGTACCGGGAAATCCTCAAGGAGGCGGCTCTGCTCCACGATATCGGCAAGATCGGCATCCCGGAGAATATTCTGAATAAAGAAGGGAAGCTGACCGACGAGGAGTACGATGCCATGAAGCGCCACGTGGAGTCCTCGGTGGAGATCATCCGCCACCTTCCCAACATGGACTACGTGATCCCGGCCGTGCTGGGCCACCACGAGCGATTTGACGGCAAGGGTTATCCCCGGCGCATCGCGGGAAAGGATATCCCGCTGGCGGCCCGGATTCTCTGCGTGGCGGACTCCTTTGACGCCATGGTGTCAAAGCGGTGTTACAAGCCCAGCATGTCCGTGGAGTTCGCGGTGGGAGAGCTGGAAAAGGGCGCCGGAAGCCAGTTTGACCCGGAGCTGGTGCCGCTCTTTATTGAAATGATCGGGAGCGGAGCGGTAGTTCCGGTGATCGACGAAGGTCTTATGAAAGAATAATATTGCAGGGCGGTTTTTGGAATCCTATGATTCCGGAAGCCGCCCTGATTTACGCAAAAGCGCCGCCCGGTATGCCTCAGCTGCGGCCCGGTATGCCTCAGCTGCGGCCCGGTATGCGCCGGCTGCGGCCCGGTATGCGCCGGCTGCGGCCCGGTATGCGCCGGCTGTCGCCCGGTATGCCCCGCCACCGCCCGGTATGCGCCGGCTGCCGCTCGGTATGTCTCAGCTGCCGCCCAGTATGCCCCGTCCACCGCCCTACGGCGCGTCCTCCGGCATCAGGCAGCCGTCTGCCAGATGGTACACCACATCGCCCACGTGCTCGATAAACGCGCGGTCGTGGCTCACCGCCAGCAGCGTTCCGTCATACCCGGCCAGCAGCTTTTCCAGCCCCTCCATGGTGTACACGTCCATATGGTTGGTGGGCTCATCCAGAATCAGGAAGTTGCAGCCCCCCACCAGTACCTTGGCGAGGGCGGTTTTGACCCGCTCGCCCCCGGAGAGCACCTTCACCGGCTTTTCCATGTCCCGCAGGCTCATATAGAGGTTGGAGAGCACGGCCCGGCAGATATGCTGGGGATAGGCGGCGTCCCTTGTCACGTTTTCCAGCACCGTTTTGTCCGGGTCCAGCGTATCCTGATCCTGGGAGAAATAGGCCACTCTGGCCTCGGAGGTGATAAACGTACCATGTGCCCCGGCCATCAGGGCGTGGATGAGGGTGGACTTGCCCGCTCCGTTGCCTCCGGTGATAAAGGTGCGCCTGCCGGACTCCACGGACAGGCTGACATTGTTTAACACCAAACGCTCCCCGTAAGCCACGGTCAAATTCCGCACCGTGGCCGCGTACCGGGCCCGGATACGCCCGCTGTCCGGCAGTTTCATGGACACGTCCGGCAGCTGCTTTGGACGTTCTTTTTTCTCCAGCTGTTCGATGCGGGTGGCGATGGCGCGGGCGTTGCTCTGGACGTGTCCCTGCTGGATCGCCGCCGTACCCTTGTAGAGAATCCACTCGCTGCTGCTCATGCGTTTCGGCGGCTTTCGCATCTGACTGCCGTGGCGGGCCAGCTCGTCCGCCGCTAGCTCCAGCCGCCGCTTCTCCCTGCGGTACTGCTGGTATTCGAATTCCTGGAAATCCCGCTCCCTGCGGGTCTGCTCCGCCCACTGGGAATAGTTGCCGTCAAATACCCGCACGGCCCCGTCCTCCAGCTCCCAGATCCGGTTGCAGACCCGGTCCAAAAGCCTGCGGTCGTGGGACACCATTAAAATCGCGCCCCGGTACCCGGCCAGCATTTTTTCCAGCGCGTTAACGCCGTCTAAATCCAGGTTGGTGGTGGGCTCATCCGCAAAGAGCAGCGGCGCCCGTTTGGAAAATGCGGCCGCGATGGCCAAACGTGTGCGCTCCCCGCCGCTTTTCACCGCGCTTCCCCGCAGTCTCATGCGGCTGATCAGCCGTTCTTCCGGCCCGTCGTTTTCATCGCCGGGCAAAAGCTCTGCGGTCTGCAAAATCTCCGCGATCTCGCAGGACCGTCTGACGGACCCACCGTCCGCGGCGATCCGCCCGGACAGCACGCCGAGGAGCGTGCTTTTGCCGGTTCCGTTGCGGCCGATGAGGCCAATCCGGTCCCCGTCCTGAATTTCCAGCCGCCCGATGTCTAAAATCTTCTGAATGCCGTATTCCTTTTTCACATTCTGTGCGCTCAACAACATAAAAAAATCCCTCCCAAACGCATCTCGCTCAGAACGGATTCACAGAAAAAAGCCTCATGAAAAAACAGGACGCCTGGGTTCCCACGAACCCAAACGCCGCCTGTTTTCAGCGGCGGACCGGTGAATGACTGAACGAAATGACTGACTGCACGCAAACAATACGCCTCGCCATACAAATGCGGGGACGCGGTCTGCTGTTAAAAATTGCTGCCGTCTGTTCATTCGTTAATAATCATTCTTCGGTCTGCCACCTTTCACGCTTAAATTTGCCCCGATTATAAACGAGAAACAACGGCGTGTCAAGGCCTGTTTTTGGGGCAATTTGTAGAAATATGAGAATATGTATTCGGCATATTGTATAAATATGAAAATGAAGGTTGACATTTACATTTTCGTAATTTATATTAGTAAAATATTAACGCGACAGAGATACGGGGGAATCTCCAATCGTTATATACAGGCAAAGAGAAACGGAGCAACAAGGAGGTAGAGCATGAAAGAGAAGAAGAAAAAAGGCTTTAAGCTGCCGGATACATATGTTTTGGTAGCGATTATGCTGATCGTGATGGCCGCTCTCACGTACATCGTGCCGGCGGGCACCTACGATATGGTCACCAGCGAGGCAACCGGAAAACAGGTGGTAGATCCCAATTCGTTCCATTATGTACAGAGGACACCCACCACGATTTTGCAGTTCCTGATGGCTTTTTATACAGGACTGAATAAGAATTATTCAACAATTTTCTTTGTAACCCTGATTGGAGGATACTTTAAGATCGTCAATGAGACCGGCGCCATCACCAACGGCCTGGCGGTTGCCATCAAGCGCCTGAAGGACAAGGCTCTGATCGCAATCCCCATCGTGATGCTCTGCTTCGCGTTCCTGGGAGCAACCGGCGTTCTGATTAATCCTGTAGTGGCCTTTATTCCCATCGGCTTGGTGGTGGCCCAGCAGATGAAGATGGACCGCATATCGGCCATGGCCATTATCTACCTGGGCTGTTTTGCCGGCTGGTGTACCTCCTTCATGGCGGCCGGTTCTGTGCAGATCGCCCAGCAGATTGCGGAGATTCCCGTGCTGTCCGGCATCGGACTGCGTTTTATCGTCACCTCCATCGTGACGGTGGTGACCATCATCTACGTGCTGCGCTACTGCCGCAAGATCCGTTTGGACAATTCCAAGAGCATCCTCTACGGAACCGAGTACGCGGGCTTCGGCGAGCTGGATGAGATGGAGCAGGAGCACTCCTTCAGCAAAAAAGATGTTCTGATTCTGGTAATCGTGTTCGGCAGCCTGGGATTTTACGTTTGGGGAGCCGTGACCAAGGGCTGGGGCCAGGAGTACATGGCCGCCTACATGCTGGCCGCTTCCGTGATCTCCGGCTTTATCGCAGGCATGTCCGCGGATGAGATTTCCCGCGCCTTTATGAAGGGCTGCCGTGAGATGGCCTACGGCGCGATCCTGATCGGTTTCGCCAGCGCCATTTCCGTACTCCTGACAGACGGAAACATCATCCACACCATCATTTACGCCGCATCCCTGCCCTTAAAGGTTCTGCCCCAGGCGCTGGCGGCTGTGGCCATGTTCTACATCAACCTGGTGTTTAACTTCTTCGTCAGCTCCGCATCCGGCCAGGCGGCCATCGTTATGCCCATCATGACGCCCCTTGCGGACGTAATCGGCGTGACCCGCCAGGTTGCGGTTCTGGCCTACCAGTACGGCGACGGACTGTCCAATACCATTATTCCCACCTCCGGCGTGCTGATGGCGGCTCTGGGCGTGGCGGGCGTACCGTTCTCCAAATGGCTGAAATTCCAGGTTCCGCTGTTTTTGATCTGGACGGCGATCTGTACGGTTGCCATTATTGTGGCAGTTATGATAGGATATCACTAGTACTGCGTATCGCAAGTCCTCATGCATATAGCACCCGCTATCCACACCAGAACTGCGCCTGCGAATCTAGCCGTAGGCCCACTACGCCGTCGATTCGCAGACACACTTCTAATGCGGATAGCGGGCACTCTATGCACAAGGACTTACGGTACACAGTACTGGAGGCGCGGTAGCATCCCGGCGATATCTTATGATAGAAAGGAATGGCGATATGGAACAGAAATTATTAGCGTATTTAAAAGAGCATGAAGCGGAAATTTTCGCGGATTTAAAGGAACTGGTGCTGGCGGAGGCGTCCACCTCGGACATCGACCAGCTGGCCCATGTCCGCGAGGTTCTGATCCGGCTGATCAAGGAGAGAACCGGTTCGGACACCTTTGTCTACGAGGCAAAGGGCGGGCACAATCCCATGAAATTCGAGTTCGGCCAGGGGGACGGCACCGTGCTTCTGATCGGACACTATGACACCGTGTGTCCCATCGGCTCCATGGAGCTGCGCCAGGAGGGAAATGAGCTTCACGGCCCCGGCGTGCTGGATATGAAATCCGGACTGGTCTCCGCGATCTGGTCCATGAAGGCTTACAAAGATCTTGGAATCGATCCCGGAAAATGCCTGCGCATGGTAATCAACGGCGACGAGGAGATCAGAAGCCCCGAGTCCAGCTCCATTATCTGCGAACAGGCCCAGGGCTGCAAGGCGGCGCTGGTGTGCGAGCCCTGCACCAGCAACGGCGATTTAAAGACCGGGCGCAAGGGAAGTATCGGTTTTGAGATTACCATCCACGGCAAGGCCACCCACGCGGGCAACAACCACAAGGGTGGGATCAACGCCATCGAGGAGATGGCCCGGGAGATTCAGTACGTGCACAGCCTGACCGATTATGAGGCGGGAACCACCCTGAACGTGGGCATCTGCAGCGGCGGAACCAAAGCCAACGTGGTGCCGGATCTGGCGTCCTATACGGTGGACTGCCGTTATATGAAGATGTCCGAGGGCGAGCGCATCCGCGGGCTGCTCACCAACCTGGCGGTCAGCGTGCCGGGGACCACAAGAGAGGTGGCCGTGGACGAGGGCATGCCGCCCATGGAGCAGACTCCCGGCAACCTGGGGCTCTACGAGCTGGCTGCCCAGTGCGGCGAAAAGCTGGGGCTGTCCTTCTCCCACCAGTTTGTGGGCGGCGGCAGCGATGGCAACAAGGTAAGCGCCATGGGCGTACCCACGCTGGACGGGCTGGGCGCCTGGGGCGACGGTGCACACGCGGTGAATGAGCATATCCTGATCGACCAGTATGTGCCCAGGATTGCGCTTCTGGCTTCGCTGATTTTGAAAATTTAATCAGGGCCGCTGAATGCGGCTTTTGGAAAATGGCTCCGGCGTATCGATGCGCCGGGGCCGTTTTTGTTGAATGCAATGGGCCGCTGGCGCAGCCTGTGGGCGATTACCTGGCGGCATTTCGCGCTTTTACCTTTACTTGACGTACAATTTACCATAACATGGTATCGCACCTTCCTGCCATAACGGTATACTGACCAAAGCGCTGCAAATTACCGGGAAGGCTGTCTATAACCCATTTTCCACAGCCTCAGGGCGCACAATCAGGCATTTTGTACACAGCGCTCGTGCCTCCCGCGCCCGTTTTATACCAGCGCGCCCTCCCCGGGTATAAAGGCCCGCCATTCGCGGAATATTAACATAAAAAAGGAAGAACAGAGCCAGTGAAGGAGACAGTTACTTATAAAGACATACGCGGAAACAAGGAAATCAACCAGTTGATCGAAAAGGGAAACGAAATTCTCGGTGTTCTGGGCTACACGGAACACTCAAAGAAGCACGCGGCCAAGGTGGCGGAGACCGCGGCCAAAATATTAAAGGATCTGGGCTACGGCAGCCATGAGATGGAGCTGGCCAGGATCGCCGGCTATATGCACGATATCGGCAACAGCATCAACCGCCATGACCACGCCCACAGCGGGGCCATACTGGCCTACCAGATTTTAAAGGACCTGGGAATGCCGCTTCAGGACATCGTCACAATCACCGGAGCCATCGGCCACCACGACGAGGCCACGGGAACGGCAGTGGACGTGGTCAGCGCGGCGGTGATTCTGGCGGACAAGACGGACGTGCGCCGCAACCGGGTGCGCAACCCCATCATCGCCAGTTTCGACGCCCACGACCGGGTCAATTACGCGGCTCTCTCCGCCACGCTGAAGGTCAACACGGAGAAGCGGGTGATCCAGATGGATCTGGAGCTGGACGACGCCATGAGCACGGTGATGGACTATTTTGAAATCTTTCTCCAACGCATGATGATGTGCCGCCGGGCCGCCGAGGTCCTGGGACTCAAATTCAAGCTGGTGGCAAACGGCAGCCGCGTGAGCTGAGGTCCGGGCGGTTCCGGCAATTCTTAAATAACGCTAAAATCTTGCCCGTCTCCATTGACTTTCCCGCCCCGCCCGGATATAGTATTCTTCGAACACCACGGGATAAGGGGGATTTTTGATGGGAAAATTCAGAGAGAAGCTGCAGCGGTTTATGATTGGGCGCTACGGTATGGACCAGCTGAACCAGTTTTTGCTCTACGCTGTGCTGGCGGTGATTCTGATCAATCTGTTCGTCAGAGTGTGGCCGCTGGAGCTGCTGGAGCTGGCGGGCATCGTGTTTCTTTATTTCCGGATGTTTTCCAGGAATATCAGCAAGCGCTATCAGGAGAACCAGGCGTTCCTGCGGATGACCTTCCGGGTGAGAGAGCCGCTTAAAAAATGGCAGTTCCGCTTCCGGGAGAGCAGGCAGTACCACATTTACAAGTGCCCCAGCTGCGGCCAGAAGATCCGCATTCCAAGGGGACGCGGCAGAGTGAGCATCCATTGCCCCAAGTGCGGCACGGATTTCATTAAAAAGAGCTGATCGGAGAATCACGACCATATAGAATTTATTGCGGCTGCGGTGCGGCCGCATTTTTATTAAATGCAATGGGCCGGTGCAGCCTGCGGTCGATTATTCTGTGCAATGGGCCGCCTGCCTGCCATTTTCCTGCCGGATAACGCGCAGCGCCCGAAAATATTTCTAATTTGCCTGTTGACAAAGTGAACTGTACATGATATAGTTACAGCATGAAATGTAAAGAAAATAATTACAGTTAAAAGAAAAGAAGCGAACACAAGGGGGAATCGGAAAATGACGAGTGATTACTGCGTGGCGGTCCATGCACTGGTGTACTTAAACCACAAGGCCAAGGTGCTTTCCAGCGAGGAGCTGGCGGAGAATATCTGCACCAACCCGGCCCGGGTGCGCAAAGTCATGGCAAAGCTGAAAAAGGCCGGTTTTGTAAAAACGAAGGAAGGAAGTGAAGGCGGTTATCTGTTTGACCAGGACGCGGACCGGGTCACGCTGGACCAGATCGCGCAGGCGCTGGAAATCCGGTTTGTGGACACAGCCTGGAAGAGCGGCGACACGGATATGAAGTGCCTGGTGGCCTCCGGCATGGCGGGGCTGATGGATGAGATTTTCGACGATCTCAACGAACAGTGCCGCAAGCGGCTGAAGGAGATCACCATCGGCACACTGGACCATCGTATTTTCGGCAATCAAAATAAAGAGCGGTAAATTCCGGAAAGGGGATATTTTTATGAAGAAATTTGAGAATATAATCATCGGCTTTGGCAAAGGCGGAAAAACACTGGCAGGCGCGCTGGCAAAGGCTGGCCAGACCGTAGCTATGGTGGAGCGGTCCGACAAGATGTACGGCGGCACCTGTATCAACGTGGCGTGTATTCCCACCAAGTACCTGGAGAATCAGGCGGCCAGATCGGAAGCGCTGGGCGGCAGCTTTGAGGAGCGCCGGGAGCGTTACCGCAAGGCCATTGAGGGGAAACGCGATCTCACCTCCGGTCTGCGCCAGAAGAACTATCAGAAGCTGGACTCCCTGGACCGGGTAGAGGTCCTGACCGGTCTGGGCAGTTTTGTGGACAGCCACCACGTGCAGGTAACCATGGCGGACGGAAGCACGGAGCTTTTGGAGGGCGACCGCATTTACATCAACACCGGCTCCCGCCCCTTTATACCGCCCATCCCCGGTCTGGCGGATTGCCGCCTGGCGTACACCAGCGAGTCCATGATGGAGCTGGAAGAGCTGCCGGAGCGCCTGGTGGTCATCGGCGGCGGTTACATCGGCCTGGAGTTTGCCTCGATTTTCGCCAACTTTGGCTCCAGGGTGACCATGATCCAGGACGGTCCCAGATTCTTACCCAGAGACGACGAAGAGGTTGCGGCGGCGGTCCGCGCCAGCCTTGAGGAGCGGGGGATTTCCATTATCACCGGCGCCCGCATCACCCAGGTGAAGGAACAGGGCGGCGCAGCGGCCGTTGTCTACGAGGCGGACGGCAAAACAGCAGAGGCTCCGGCTCAGGCGATTCTGGTGGCCACCGGCCGCAGACCCAACCTGGAGGGCCTGAATCTGGAGGCCGCAGGGGTGGAACTGACCGCCCGCGGCGAGGTAAAGACGGACGCCGGCCTGCGCACCAGTGTACCCCATATCTGGGCCATGGGCGATGTGAAGGGCGGACTTCAGTTCACCTACATTTCCCTGGACGACTCCCGCATTGTGAAGTCCCAGATTCTGGGAAATGGCGAGCGCACCACGGAGAACCGCGGTCAGGTTGCGTTCAGCGTGTTTGTGGACCCGCCCTTCTCCAGAGTTGGAATGAGCGAGGCGGAGGCGGTTGAAAACGGCCACAAGGTAAAGGTGGGCCGCCTGGTGGTTGGAACCATGCCGCGGGCGAAGCTTTTGGGCAGGACCACCGGTCTGATGAAGGCCGTGGTGGACGCGGACACCGGGCTGGTGCTCGGCGCGCAGCTGTTCTGCTCCGAGTCCCAGGAGCTGATCAACATGATCAAGATCGCCATGGACGCGGGGCTGCCCTACACGGTGCTGCGCGACGGAATCTACACCCACCCCACCATGAGCGAGGGAATGAACGACTTATTCGCGATCTGAGGCAAAGAAGTACCGACACAATAAAAGCCCTGACCCGGGCGGACTTGAAATGATGAGAGGAGAATTTATGGGTTTTTCGATAGGAACCGGAGTTCCGGTTATTACCGTATTTATTCAGGGGCTGCTGAGCTTTTTCTCGCCCTGCGTGCTTCCCCTGGTGCCCCTGTATATCAGCTATCTGGCAGGAGGAGCCAAAACCGTCGATGAAAATGGACGGGTGACCTATCCGCGCCGGCGCGTGATGGTGAACACTCTGTTCTTTGTGCTGGGAATCAGCTTCACATTCTTTGTGCTGGGCTTCGGTTTTTCAGCCCTGGGACGTTTTTTCAGCAACAACCGGACCTGGTTTGCGAGAATCAGCGGCATGATCATGGTGCTGTTCGGGCTTTATCAGCTCGGGGCGCTGGGCCATTCCGGAGCCATTGAGCGGGAGCACCGGCTTCCCTTCAACTTAAGCCGCTTTACCATGAACCCTGTCATCGCCCTGCTGCTGGGCTTCACCTTCAGCTTTGCATGGACTCCCTGCGTGGGCCCCACGCTGGGAAGTGTGCTATTGATGGTGTCCTCGGCGGGCCAGAAGGCCCACGGGCTGTGGCTGATCGGCGTGTATACCCTGGGCTTTGTAATCCCGTTTTTGGCGGTGGGCCTGTTCACCGGATCGGTGCTGGACTTCTTCCGGAACCACCAGAGCGTGGTGCGCTATACGGTTAAAATCGGCGGCGTTCTGCTGATCCTCATGGGTCTTATGACGTTCACCGGATACATGAACGGCATCACCAGCTACTTGTCCTCCTTTGGCGGAGCAGGCACGCCCGGAACCCAGCAGACCGCGCCCCAGACGCCAGGCGGCGGGCAGCCCTCGGATGAGAGCGGCCTTGGGGCCGGGGATACCGGAGCTGAGGGCGATAAGAGCGGCCAGGCGTCCGGCGAAACCCCGTCTGAAGGCGGCGGGAACAGCCAGGCGTCCGGCGAGACCGCGGCAGAGTCCGTCGGAACTGCGGACCAGTCGGCCGCCGCACAGGAGACCACTGCGGCAGAGGAGCCGGATGTGCTTCCGGCCTTTGACTTCACACTGACGGATCAGTACGGAAACACGCACACCCTGTCCGATTACAAGGGTAAAACGGTGTTCTTAAACTTCTGGGCCACCTGGTGTCCGCCCTGCAAGCGGGAGATGCCGGAGATCCAGGCTCTCTATGAGCGCTACGGCGAGAACGAGGGCGACCTAATCGTGCTGGGGGTTGCCAATCCCAAGACGGCTGAGTATCCGAACAACAGCGACGAGACCCAGGACGTGGTTGAAAAGTTCCTGAAGGACAACGGCTACACCTTCCCCGTGGTGATGGACCTTACCGGAGACACGTTCTCCCAGTACATGATCAGCGCCTTCCCCACCACCTTCATGATCGACAAGGATGGAAATGTGTTCGGCTACGCCTCCGGCAGTCTGAGCGGGGACATGATGGAGAGCATTGTGCAGCAGACCATGACGGGCATCCGCCAGCAATAAAAACATCATAATCCGAAATAAGTTTTGAGGGATCTTCTTTTCAAAAAAGAACGGTCCCTCAAAACTTTTTTAGATGATTTAACAAAATTTTTACAAACAAAGGGAAAATGCACAAAAACAAAATTGTAATTGACAAAGTGTTGTACATTGTGATAACATGAAGGTACCAACAATTACAAAAAAATTTAGATTCATGTAGAAAACTTATATATGCTCATAATCGGATGAGTGTTTCTACCAACTACCGCAATAGTTGACTATGAGTTTTCGCATCCCTGCCGTCCGGCCATTGGAGACCGGAAGACGGGGGTGTGAACTTGCGTAAACAGCGGTAGTTGGTTTTTTGTTGGGTACAATTCAACTGGGAAATCCTGGGAGATTGTGTGTGACCCCAGCCGTCCGGAAGGCTGGCCGCTGTTTGGCAGGGAGTTGAAAATGGAAGGAAGTAGGATGCCTATGAAAGAAACACGCAATTTTGTGCTCAGGGGCAACATCTGCTACAGCCTGGATCCGACAACGCTGGAAACCATAGAAGCGGGCTACCTGGTCTGCGAGGACGGAACAAGCGCAGGCGTTTACCGGGAGCTGCCGGAGCAGTACGCCGGATGGCCACTAAAGGACTTCGGGGACCGGCTGATCATTCCCGGGCTGACCGATCTCCATCTGCACGCGCCACAGTACGGCTTCCGCGGTCTGGGGATGGATCTGGAGCTTTTGGAATGGCTGAATACGCGGACATTCCCTGAGGAGGCCAAGTACGGCGACTTAGAGTACGCCAGGAGAGGTTACACGATTTTTGCCGGGAATATGAAGCGCAGCGCCACCACCAGAGCCTGCATTTTCGCCACCATCCACCGGGAGTCCACGGTTATGCTCATGGACCTGATGGAGGAGACAGGTCTTAAGACCATGGTGGGCAAGGTGAATATGGACCGGAACAGCCCGGATATCCTGATCGAGGAGAGCGCAGAGGCCTCCGCCCGGGATACGTTAGCCTGGCTGGAACAGATTCACGGGCGCTATGAGAATACAAGGCCCATTTTGACGCCGCGGTTTATCCCCTCCTGTACGGATGAACTGATGGGGCGTTTGAAAGAGATTCAGAGGGATTTTGACCTTCCGGTCCAGTCCCATCTGTCGGAAAACCAGGGTGAGATCGCCTGGGTGAAGGAGCTTTGCCCCTGGTCTGAGTTTTATGGAGATGCTTACGACCACTTCGGACTTTTCGGAGGCGGAGTGGATACGGTGATGGCCCACTGCGTGTGGCCGCCCGAGGCGGAGATCGCGCGGATGAAGGAGCGGGGCGTTTACGTGGCCCACTGTCCCCAGAGCAACACCAACTTATCCTCCGGTATCGCGCCGGTGCGCACCTATCTGGACCAGGGTATGAACATCGGCCTGGGGACGGACGTGGCTGGGGGAACCGGGGAGTCCGTGTTCCGGGCCATGGCGGATGCGATCCAGGTGTCGAAGCTGCGCTGGCGGCTGACGGACGACCGCTTAAAGCCCCTGACGGCTCAGGAAGCGTTTTACCTTGGAACCAAGGGCGGCGGAGCCTTCTTCGGAAAGGTGGGAAGCTTTGAACCGGGTTATGAACTGGATGCGGTGGTTCTGGACGACGCAGAACTTCAGCATCCCCAGGAACTGGATCTGGCCGAGCGGCTGGAGCGCCTGATTTACCTGTCCGACGACCGGCACATTGCCGGAAAATTCGTGGCAGGACGAAGAATCTTTTAGGTAGGTATGGGGGTACGCCCGGGAAGCGGGCCCCCTGAAAAAAGAAACTATATGTTTCAACTTTTAAGGAGGTAGGAAGTATGGAAACAAAGAACAACCAAGGATTTTTGGAAAAGGTGTTTCATCTGTCGGAGAACCACACCGACGTCAAGACAGAGGTAATCGCCGGTATTACCACGTTCATGACCATGGCGTACATACTGGCAGTTAACCCCAACATTTTAAGTGATGCCGGAATGGACCGGGGAGCGGTGTTCACCGCTACGGCGCTGGCTTCCCTGGTGGCCACCCTCCTGATGGCCGCATTTGCCAACTATCCCTTCGTTCTGGCTCCCGGCATGGGCTTAAACGCATATTTTGCCTACACCGTGGTGCTGCAGATGGGTTATACCTGGCAGATGGCTCTGGCCGCAGTGTTCGTGGAAGGCCTGATCTTCATCGCCCTGTCCCTGACCAATGTGCGTGAAGCGATTTTCAACGCCATCCCCATCAACTTAAAGCACGCGGTGTCCGCCGGTATCGGACTGTTCATCGCATTTATCGGACTTCAGAACGCGAAGATCGTTGTGGACAGCGCAACACTTGTTTCCGTTTATTCATTTAAAGGCTCCATCGCGGCAGGCAACTTTAATTCCGAGGGAATTACCGTTCTGCTGGCGTTAATCGGAGTTCTGATCACCGGTATCCTGATCGTTAAGGGCATCAAGGGAAATATCCTGTGGGGCATCCTGATCACCTGGATTTTAGGAATTCTCTGCGAAGTGACCGGCCTGTACCAGCCCAACGCGGACCTGGGCATGTTCAGCGTGATTCCGGATTTCACGTCCGGTTTTGGTATTCCCAGCATGAAGGAAACCTTTATGCACGTAGATTTCAGCCGGGTACTGTCCCTGGACTTCCTGGTGGTAATGTTCGCGTTCCTGTTTGTGGATATGTTCGATACCCTGGGCACCCTGATCGGCGTGGCTTCCAAGGCGGATATGCTGGATAAGGACGGAAAGCTGCCGAAAATCCGCGGCGCCCTGCTCTCCGACGCGATTGGTACTTCTTTAGGCGCACTGTTTGGAACCTCCACCACCACAACCTTCGTGGAGAGCGCCTCCGGCGTTGCGGAAGGCGGAAGAACCGGTCTGACCGCGGTAACTGCGGCTGCATTCTTCGGACTGAGCCTGTTCCTGTCCCCGATTTTCTTAGCCATCCCGTCCTTTGCAACGGCTCCGGCTCTGATCGTGGTAGGATTTTTGATGATCTCCGCGATCCTGAAAGTGGATTTCAATGATTTTACGGAAGCGATCCCCGCATATATTGCAGTAATCGCAATGCCGTTTATGTACAGCATTTCCGAAGGTATCGCAATGGGCGTTATCTCTTACGTTGTAATCAATCTGGCTACCGGACGCGCCAAGGAGAAGAAGATCAGCGCGCTGATGTATGTCCTGGCCGTGTTGTTTGTGCTCAAGTATGTGATGATTTAACCTTAATCGTTCAGACGGCGGGAAAATTGGCAGGTAAAGCAGCGTCAAGCTCGCTTGTAAGCAGCTTTACCTGCCAATTTTCACATCGGATGGACATCCGATGCTTCTTGACCAGCATTATCGGTCAAGAAGATAAGCCGTCTGGACTGAGCAGCATCTGTAGGCGTTGGTTTAAAACCAGGAGGTATTGTCAATGGCAGTTGGAAAAAGTATCATCCGCGTTGACGCATGCGAGAAGGTGACGGGCGGCGCCCAATATACGGCCGATCTGGAACCGAAAGGCGCTCTGGTCGCGAAAGTGGTCAGAAGTACCATCGCCAACGGGGTAGTAAAAGGATTTGACCTGGAGGCGGCTCTGGCGGTGCCGGGAGTTGTGAAGATCGTCACATGTTTTGATGTGCCGGACTACCAGTTCCCCACCGCGGGCCACCCCTGGTCCGTGGAGACGGCCCATCAGGACATCGCGGACCGGAAGCTTTTAAACACACGGGTCCGCGTGTACGGCGACGATATCGCCGCCGTGGTTGCGGAGGATGAGATCGCCGCGGCCAGGGCAGCGCGGCTGGTGATGGTGGAGTATGAAGAGTATCCGCCGCTTCTCACGCCGGAAGAAGCCCTGGCGGAGGGGGCGGTCCAGCTGCACGACGAGAAGCCGGGCAACCTGATCGCCCACTCCGGATTCAAACTGGGCGAACTGAGCTACGAGGAGGCCGCAGAGGAAGAGGGCCTTGTTGTCATCGACAAGAAGTACGGGACGCAAAGTGTGCAGCACTGTCATATAGAGACGCCGGTTTCCTTTGCCTACATGGAAAAAGGGCGTATTGTCGTAACTACCTCAACCCAGATCCCCCATATCGTGCGCCGGGTGATCAGTCAGGCGCTGGGCGTGCCTATGGGGATGATCCGGGTGATCAAGCCGTATATCGGCGGCGGGTTCGGCAATAAACAGGATGTGCTGTACGAGCCGTTAAACGCCTATCTGTGCACATTGGTGGGCGGGCGCTGCGTGAAGATGGAGATCAGCAGGGAGGAAACGCTGGCCTGCACCAGAGTCCGCCACGCTATGGACCTTCACGTGAAGGCGGCGGCCAGGAAGGACGGCACCCTGGTGGCCAGAAAGCTTACCGCTTACTCCAACCAGGGCGGATATGCCAGCCACGCTCACGCCATTGTGGCGAACACTTCAAATGAATTTAAACAGATTTATCACGATGAAAAAGCGCTGGAAGCCGACGCCTACACGGTGTACACCAACATCGCCACCGGCGGCGCCATGCGCGGTTACGGAATCCCCCAGGCCGCCTTTGCGGCGGAGTGCATGGCCGACGACCTGGCGTTGCAGCTGGGAATGGATCCCCTGGAATTCCGCAGAAAGAACTGTATGCAGGACGGGTATGAGGATCCTCACACCCATGTGAAGTTTAACTCCTACGGCCTCAGGGAATGTATGGAAAAGGGCCGGGAATTTATAGGCTGGGACGAGAAGCGCAGGGAATATGCGAATCAGACCAGGCCGGTGCGCAGGGGAATCGGAATGGCGATTTTCTGCTACAAGACCGGAGTCTACCCCATTTCCCTGGAGACGGCCTCCTGCCGGATGGTCTTAAACCAGGACGGCTCCATGCAGCTGATGATGGGGGCCACCGAGATCGGCCAGGGCGCGGACACGGTGTTTGCGCAGATGGCGGCTCAGGTCACCGGAATCACCGAGGACCGGGTTAATGTGATATCCACCCAGGACACGGATAGTTCGCCCTTTGACACCGGAGCTTACGCCTCCCGTCAGACCTATGTGAGCGGCAAGGCGGTGGTAAAGACCGGAACATTATTCAAAGAAAAGATTCTGGACTACGCTTCCTACATGTTGAAGCGCCCTATGGATACCCTGGATGTGAAGGAGAACTGCGTGGTGGACCGGGAGAGTGGGGAGGTTCTTCTCTCCATGGAGGAGCTGGCAACCACGGCGATCTACAGCCTGGACCGCTCCGTACATATTACGGCGGAAGCCACCAGCCACTGTAAGGACAATACCTTCGCCTCCGGAGCCTGCTTTGTGGAGGTGGAGGTGGATATGCCGTTGGGTAAGGTCAAGGTGACCAATATTATCAACGTCCACGACAGCGGCGTTCTCATCAATCCCAAGCTGGCCGAGGCCCAGGTGCACGGCGGCATGAGCATGGGGCTGGGATACGGCCTCAGCGAACAGCTGCTCTTTGACGCCAAGGGACGGCCGTTAAACGACAACCTGTTGGACTACAAGCTGCCCACGGCCATGGATACGCCGGACCTTCACGTGGAATTTGTGGAGATCAACGATCCCACAGGGCCCTTCGGCAACAAGGCGCTGGGCGAGCCGCCTGCGATTCCCGTGGCGCCGGCCATCCGCAACGCGGTGTTAAATGCAACCGGAGTGGCGGTGGACAGTCTGCCCATGGACCCGCAGAAGATGGTGGCCCACTTCAAAGCAGCCGGACTCATATAGAAAGGGCGGTGTTTTGTCATGTATGATATTGAGAAATATGATCAGGCAGTGGATGTTGCGGATGCCATCCGCGCCCTGGAAAATGATCCCGATGCGGTGGTGATTTCCGGCGGCAGCGACGTGCTGATCAAGATTCGCGAGGGTAAGCTGGCCGGGTGTTCCCTGGTGAGTATCCACGGAATCAAGGAGTTGGAGGGCGTTTCCATGGAGCCGGACGGCACCATCGTGATCGGCCCCTGCACCACCTTCTCCCATATTGCCAACAATGAAATTATCCGCCGCTATGTGCCCATGCTGGGCGACGCGGTGGATCAGGCCGGTGGTCCCCAGCTGCGCAACATCGGCACCATCGGCGGAAATGTCTGCAACGGCGTGACCAGCGCGGACAGCGCTTCCAGCCTGTGCTGCTTAAACGCGGTTCTGGTCCTTCAGGGGCCGGAGGGCGTGCGGGAAGTTCCCATCAGCGCCTGGTACGCCGGGCCGGGACGCACGGTGAGAAATCACAGCGAGGTGCTCACGGCCATCCGGATCCGCAAAGAGGACTACGAGGGCTTTGGAGGCCACTACATCAAATACGGCAAACGAAACGCCATGGAGATCGCAACCCTGGGCTGCGCGGTATCCGTGAAGCTGGCGGAGGACAAACGGCATGTGGCCGACCTTCGCCTGGCATACGGGGTGGCCGCCCCGACACCCATCCGCTGCGGTAAAATCGAAGCGGAATCGGTGGGCTGCGAGGCTGGAGAGGAGCTGGCGGAACGGATCGGCAAGGGCGCGCTGGAAGAGGTGAACCCGAGGTCCAGCTGGAGAGCTTCCAAGGAGTTCCGTCTGCAACTGGTGGAGGAACTGGCAAAACGCGCCTTCAAGCAGGCGGTGCTGAATGCAGGGGGTGAGTGGAATGCTTAAAATCGTTCATATGGCGGTCAACGGAAATGATGTGGAAGTGGCCATCGATCCCAGGGAGTCGCTGCTGGATACCCTGCGGAACCGTCTGGGACTGACCAGCGTAAAGAAGGGCTGCGAGGTCGGCGAGTGCGGCGCCTGTACGGTGCTGGTGGACGGAGAGGCCATTGACAGCTGTATCTATCTCACCGTCTGGGCAGAGGGGCGCAGAATCATGACCGTGGAGGGCTTAAAGGGACCAAACGGCGAATTAAGCCCCATCCAGAAGGCTTTTATCGAGGAAGCGGCGGTCCAGTGCGGCTTCTGTACGCCGGGCCTGATCATGTCCGCGGTGGAAATCGTGGGCACCGGAAAGCGCTACAACCGGGATGAGCTGCGCAAACTGATCTCCGGGCACCTGTGCCGGTGTACCGGATACGAGAATATCTTAAACGCCATGGAGCGTATTGTCGAGGAGACCTATAAGGTAGTGGGAGAGAGCTGAGAGGATAGAAGATTATCATATAAGCGATACAGAAAGCGGCCGCCGCGGTTGGAAACAGCCCGGCGGCCGCTTCCGACGGCTATCGGGAGCGAAATCACCAGTAAATGCTTGCGATTCGCTTGCATACCGCAAGCGTATTGTGATATACTACCTTTGAAAGGAAGTGATTAGTATGGCACGAACCTCTAATATTTTTGCCCGTGTAGAGCCGGGGATTAAAGAACAGGCGGAAGAGGTATTGGACCAGTTGGGGATCCCCATGTCCAATGCAATCGGAATGTTTTTAAGACAGGTTGTGCTGCAGCGCGGTATTCCGTTTGAAATGAAGCTGCCCGCAAGTGCACCAATCGCAATGGGCTCTCTGACCAAGGAGCAGTTTGATTCCGAGATCAACAAGGGTCTATCTGATATAAAAGCCGGCAAGGTTCACACTGCGGATTTTATTGAAGAAGAAATGAAAAGCGATTTTGGCGTATGAGCTGGAATATCGTATATTCAGAGCAGGCGCGGTTGGATTTGAGGAGGATTTACGAATACATTTCCAATGAATTGTGTGTGCCGGACACCGCCGCAAATCAGGCAAGGCGGATTATGCAGAGAATCAGGAGTTTGGATGATATGCCTTTGCGCCATCATTTGTATGAGGAGGAGCCTTGGCATAGTATGGGTATCCGTTTTTTCCCAGTTGATAATTACCTGGTTTTCTATCTGCCAAATGAGACGGAAGGGATTGTAAATATTGTCCGCATTATGTATGGTGGGCGGGATATTCGGAAACAGCTTAGCAATACCATAAAATTTTAGCATAAGAGGCATCGATGTGAAGTAGATGCAGTGCAAAAGCGGCCGCCGCGGTTGGAAACAGCCCGGCGGCCGCTTTACGCAGATTTTACAAAAACTATACGCAACCATGCTTTCGCCAAAGGCCTGTTTTTTGTATACTCCAAACTGTAACAGCAAGAAAAACATAAAACAGCACCTGGTAATGGACGGGGTGCGGATTCATTTGGAGGCATAGGATTATGAAAAAGAACAGAAAAGCAATTCTTGCAATGATCACAACGGCGGTGCTGGCGGCTGGCGCTTTGGCGGGCTGCGGCAGCGCTTCAGGAAATACCACGGAGGCTGCCGGGACAGAGGCCGGGACCACAGCGTCCACGGCGGCGGACACGTCCGCAGATACCACCGCGGACACCACGACGGCGGAAACGGCTGCGGATGAGACTGCCGCGGATTTAAGCGGCTCCATCAGCATGGTGGGCTCCACTTCCATGGAGAAGTTCGCCAACGCGCTGAGCGAGGCATTTATGGAAAAATACCCGGATGTGACGGTTTCCGCCCAGTTTGTGGGCTCCGGCGCAGGGGTTGAGGCGGTGTTGAACGGAACCGCGGATATCGGCAACTCCTCCAGGAACTTAAAGGACGAGGAGAAGGAAAAGGGCGCTGTGGAAAATATCGTAGCCATCGACGGAATTGCCGTGGTGGTGGACCCGGCCAACGGGGTTGCGGATCTGACCAGAGAGCAGCTGGCGGACGTCTATACCGGCAAGATCAATAACTGGAAGGATTTGGGAGGATCTGACGCCCCCATCGTGGTGGTGGGACGCGAGTCCGGTTCCGGCACCCGCGGAGCGTTCGAGGAGCTTCTGGGGCTGGAGGACGCCTGCAAGTACAGCAATGAACTGGACAGCACCGGAGCGGTGATGGCAAAGGTGGCTTCCACCCCCGGTTCCATCGGTTATGTGTCCCTGGACGTGCTGGACGATACAGTGAAGGCGCTGAATCTGGAGGGGGCCGAGCCCACCGAGGAGAACATCAAGGCCGGAAGCTATTTCTTAAGCCGCCCCTTCGTGATGGCTACCAAGGGAGATTTGAGCCAGCAGAGTGAGTTGGTGCAGGCGCTGTTCGCCTACCTTCGGTCCGACGAAGGCGCAGAGCTGGTGAAATCGGTGGGCCTGATCACCATCGAGTAACCGGGACTGGCGGACTGCTCCGGCAAAACGCCGGAATTACTGCCCGCCGGTCAGAACCTGCAAGGCGTGTTGCGGTCTGTTGTGTGCACTGCGACACGCCGGTCGTTTGAAAGGAGAGACACTGCATGAGCTCGGAAACCATTTCCATTCGTTCCCACCACGGCAGCAAGTCTGCGGTTGAAAAGGCAGCCCAGGTGATTTTTACGGCCTGCGGCTTTTTCGCTGTGCTGGCGGTGGCGTCCATCGCTCTTTATATGGTGGTCAGCGGGACCCCGGCGCTGTTTAAGGTGGGGATACTGGAAATCCTGTTTGGCAGCGTGTGGCGCCCGGATGGGGTGGAGGCGTCCTTCGGCATCCTCTACGTGATCCTCACCTCCATCGTGGGCACCTCCATGGCGATTCTCATCGGAGTGCCCATCGGCGTGATGACAGCCGTGTTCCTGGCCGAGGTGGCGCCGCCCAGGCTGGCGGGCTTTGTCCGCCCGGCCGTGGAGCTGCTGGCCGGAATTCCTTCCGTGATTTACGGCCTTCTGGGAATTCTGATTTTAAACCCGCTGATGTATAAGCTGGAGCTGATTATTTTCAAAGGCTCCCAGACCCATCAGTTTACCGGCGGCGCCAATCTCATTTCCGCCGTGCTGGTGCTGGCGCTGATGATACTGCCCACGGTGATCAATATCAGCGAGTCCGCGCTGTGGGCCGTGCCGGTTCAGCTTCGCAGCGCCTCCCTGGCGCTGGGGGCCACGAAAATACAGACGATCTTCCATGTGGCGCTCCCCGCGGCTAGGTCCGGGATCATCACCGCGATTGTGCTGGGAACCGGGCGCGCCATCGGCGAGGCCATGGCCATCAGCCTGGTGTCGGGCAGCTCGGTCAACCTGCCTTTGCCCTTTAATTCCGTCCGCTTTCTGACCACGGCTATTGTGTCGGAGATGGGATATGCGGCCGGGCTGCACCGGGAGGTGTTGTTCACCATCGGTCTGGTGCTGTTTGCATTTATCATGATCATCAATGCCAGCCTGACCGGGCTGCTGAAGAAGGGAGGAAACAGGAATGACAGGTGAAGCGGCCATTCGGATTCATAAACAGTCCGTGGTGCGAAAGAGCATCTACGGCAGGCATGTGCGCATGTCGGACCTGATTCTCACCGGCCTCATCTATCTGTGCGCCGGTCTCTCCATCGCCATACTGGCCGGGATCATGGGCTATGTGTTTGCGCGGGGAATCCCGAACATCAGCTGGCGGTTTCTCACCACGGTCACCAGCGCCACCAAGGGCACCTTTGGAATATTGGGAAATATTGTAAACACGTTGTACATTGTGGTGATCACGCTGCTGATCGCGACACCCATCGGAATCGGGGCGGCGATCTACCTGAACGAGTACGCCAGGCCGGGGCGTCTGGTGAAAGCCATTGAGTTCACCACTGAGACGTTGTCCGGCATACCGTCCATTATTTTCGGCCTCTTTGGTATGGTGTTTTTTGGAAATACACTGGGCCTCAAATATTCCATTCTCACCGGCGCGCTAACGCTGACCCTGATGATTCTGCCGCTGATCACGCGGACCACCCAGGAGGCGTTAAAAACGGTGCCGGACAGCTACCGGAGCGGTGCTCTTGGCATTGGGGCCACAAAATGGTATATGATCCGCACCATCCTGCTGCCCAGCGCCATGCCGGGAATTCTCACCGGCGTGATTTTGACCATCGGCCGGATCGTGGGCGAGTCGGCGGCCCTTCTGTTCACCGCGGGCAGCGGTTACTACATGCCCAGAAACTGGCTGGGCAAGGTGATGGAGCCGGGCGGAACCCTGACGATTCAGCTCTACCTGTTCATGCAGAAGGCGAAGTACAACGAGGCGTTCGGCGTGGCGGTGGTATTACTGGCAATCGTTCTGGCCATCAACGGGCTGGCCAGATATTTATCCCGAAAATTCAATGTGGAGACCGGCGCATAGAGCCGGGGAGGAGAATCACGTGGAAGCAAAGACAAAAATTTCGGCCCGGAGTCTGAACCTGTATTACGGTGAAAATCACGCGTTAAAGGATATCAGCCTGGACCTGTATGAACATAAAATCACCGCGTTTATCGGGCCGTCGGGCTGCGGAAAATCCACCTTTTTAAAGACCTTGAACCGCATGAACGACCTGGTGGCCGGTGTGAAAATAGACGGGACGGTGCTGCTGGACGAGGAAGATATCTATGATCCCCAGGTGGACACCACGCTTCTTCGCAAGAAGATCGGCATGGTGTTCCAGCAGCCCAACCCATTTCCCATGAGCATCTACGACAACGTGGCCTACGGTCCCAGAATCCACGGCGTTAAGAACAAGGCCCGGCTGGACGAGATTGTGGAAAGCAGCCTGCGGGGCGCGGCGCTGTGGGACGAGGTTTCCGACCGGCTGAGGAAGCCGGCGCTGGGGCTTTCCGGCGGCCAGCAGCAGAGGCTGTGCATCGCCAGGGCATTGGCGGTGGAGCCGGAGGTGCTTCTGATGGATGAGCCGACTTCGGCGCTGGACCCCATCTCCACTCTGAAGATCGAGGATTTGATGGACGACTTAAAGAGCCGTTATACGGTGGCGATTGTCACCCATAACATGCAGCAGGCGGCGCGGATCGCCGACTACACGGCGTTTTTCCTGGTGGGCGAGGTGGTGGAGTACGCCGCCACGGACGAACTGTTCACCGTGCCGCGGGATAAGCGCACGGAAGACTATATTACCGGGCGTTTCGGGTGACGGAAGGTTTGGCAGCGGGTGCAAACGCACAGCGGCCAGCCGAACGGGTGGAGCCGGGCGTTGGGAAAGGGGTTTAAGATGAGCGTTAGAGTGACATATGAACATGAACTGGGGCTGCTTAACCAGGATTTGATGGAGATGGCCCACATGGTGGAGCGGGCCATTGAGCAGACCTTCACAGCCTTTGAAGATCAGGATTTTCAGATGGCAGAGGACATCATCAAGGGCGACCGCACGGTCAACGACATGGAGCGGGCCATCGAGGCCCGGTGCCTGTCCCTGATCCTGCGCCAGCAGCCTGTGGCCGGGGACCTGCGCCAGGTTTCCACCGCGCTGAAGGTGGTGACGGATCTGGAGCGGATCGGGGACCATGCCTCGGATATCGCGGAGCTGATTCTGCGCATCAAGAGCGATCACGCGTATCACATTGTAAAGCACCTGCCGGCCATGGCGGCGGCGGCTGGGAAAATGGTTCACGACGCCATCGAGGCGTTTATCAACCGGGATCTGGACGCGGCCGTCTCCATTATCAAGCGGGACGACGAGGTGGACAATCTGTTCAACCAGGTGAAAACGGACGTGATCCAGCTGCTTCGGGTATCGCCGGACCAGGCGGACCAGGGCATCGACCTGCTGATGGTGGCTAAATATCTGGAGCGCATCGGGGATCACGCAGTCAACGTGTGCGAGTGGACCCAGTTCTCCAGGACAGGGGCTCTGAAAAATGTGAGAATTATGTAAGTAGTTGAGGCGTGCGCTGTTGTGGGCGCGCGGTACATAGGGCATACGCCATTGCGGGCGTACGCCCTTTACTTTTATTTTCAGATGCCTTAAAATAAAAATCAGCAGGACGGCAAGAGCCGAATCAGAGCGGAGAAGGAGTGTTGGAAATGAAAGTATTACTGATCAACGGAAGCCCTCACGGGGCGGGATGTACATACACGGCCCTGGAGGAGGTGGCCCGGGCGCTGCACGAGGACGGCGTGGAGACGGAGCTGATCCAGATCGGCACCGGAGCGGTCCACGGCTGCATCGGCTGCGGCCACTGTAAGAGCGCGGGCTGTTGCGTGTTCACCGACGACCAGGTAAACGAGGCGGCGGCAAAGCTGCGGGAGGCGGACGGCCTGGTGGTTGGTTCCCCGGTCTATTACGCCTCGCCCAACGGTTCGATCCTGGCCTTTTTGGACCGCCTGTTCATGAGCGGCGGCGGATTCCGCCTGAAACCGGCGGCGGCCATCGCCTCGGCCAGAAGAGCGGGCACCACGGCCACGGTGGACGCCATCAACAAGTATTTCTCCCTGTCCGGGATGCCCATTGTGAGCTCCAATTATTTCCATGTCATCCACGGAAATACCCCGGAGGAGGCGAAGCAGGACGAGGAGGGCATGCAGACCATGCGCATCATCGGCCACAACATGGCCTGGCTCCTGAAATGCATTGAAGCGGGCCGCGGGGCCGGAGTGGCGGAGCCGGTGGCTGAGGGGAAGATTAAGACGAATTTTATCCGGTAAGTGAACGGACAACACAATGATGGAATAACGCAGGCTGCGGGAACCGGTAAATGGGAGCCCGCAGCTATTTTATACTCTGACCCCGGGAAATAGCGGTTGTGTGGAGGGTGAAAAGAATATATAATAGTAAGAGATTGACGGGTGTTTGAAAATAGTGGAGATAATGGGGAATTATGAGAGAGAGTCAGAGAGAAAAAATTGATGAGATTGTAAAATTTGCGAAGAAAAACGAGGATACAATCGGTTACAAGACGGTCGTTGACATTTTGAAAAATAAAGAAGATTCGGTGACAGAGACGGATATGCTGGGGACGATCGAGGAGATTTTACAGTACGGTATCCTGATTAATTACGGTGATGATGAAGGGTATCCGGCGGAGGAGATCGGCCCGGATACATTTATACCGGCGGATGTGAATATCAGCCAGAAACCCATCAACGTCTATAATCTGATGGAGCGTCTGGAGAACGATGAGATCAACCTGAGCCCGGATTTTCAGCGCAACGGAAATCTCTGGTCCCTGGAAAAGCAGAGCCAGCTCATTGAATCCCTGATGCTAAAAATCCCGATTCCCGCGTTTTATTTTAACGCCGCAGACGACGACCGTTGGGTTGTGATCGACGGACGCCAGCGTCTGACGGCCTTTCAGAATTTTTTGGTGGGGGAAGGCGGGGAAAAGAAAGCCTTTGAGGGGTTACAGTATTTAAGAGATTTTAACGGATTTACCTTTGACGATCTGCCCAGGCAATATGCGCGCAGAATCAAGGAGACTCCCATTATCGCCTTCACTGTCGAGAAGGGGACGCCGGATGCGGTGGTTTTCAATATATTCCAGCGGATCAATACGGGCGGAGTCATTTTGACGGATCAGGAGATCCGGCAGGCGCTCTACCAGGGGGCGGCCACTGAGCTGATCCAGCGCCTGGCGGAGAGCGAAGAATTTCTGGAGGCCACGCAAAGAGCGATCTCCCCGGCCCGGATGGCCGACCGGGAGTATGTGACGCGGTTTCTGGCCTTTACGGAGCTGGATTACAAAAAATATTACAAGGGAAACATCGACAATTTCCTGATAAAAGCGCTGAGACAGGTCAATAATTATGACAAGGATCAGATTGCCCGGCTGGAGAAGAAATTTAAAAATATTATGGGCTTCTGCAGCGCGATATTTGGAAAATACGCCTTCCGCAAGTACAATACAAATTGGCGCAGAGGACCTGTCAACAAGGCGATTTTTGAAATTTGGGCCGTCTGCTTTTCTGAGCTGACCGAGGACGAGCTGCAACAGATTGTTAAACGCAAAGATGAGTTTTTGACCGCTTTTGGCAAGCTGCTGCAGGACAGCGAATTTAATACCGCGCTGAAGGCAGGCGATCAGTATTCTACGGTGCGCAGAATCGATATGGCGCGGAATTTTGTGAGGGAGTTCACATGTTAAGAGAAGTCAAACTCAAAAATTTTAAATGTTTTGATCAGCTGACCCTGCCGCTGAAAAATGTAAACATGCTGACCGGCATCAACGGGGTGGGCAAATCCACCGTGATTCAAAGCCTGCTGCTGCTGCGTCAGTCCTACTTGCAGGACCGCTCTCTCGGGGGGCTGAGACTAAACGGAAAGTATGTGAAGCTTGGAAATGCCCAGGATGTGCTGTATGAGAAGGCCGCTGAGGAATTGATCGGGATTGGCGTCTCGGCTGACGAAGGTAATTTCTGCGCCAGATTTCGCTATATCCCGGATTCCGATCTGCTTCCTCTGGAATCTGCTGATCCCGGCAAGTTGGAATCGGGAATTTTTGGGAATCGTTTTTCTTATTTATCCGCATTCCGCATCGAACCGCTGGAGCTCTACCGCATTGCTAATGAGGAGGAGATTGTCAGACGGGAATTCGGCAATAACGGTGAATTTGCTCTCCAGTATTTAAGCCTGTTCGGCAATGATGACGTGGAGAATCAGGCGGTTGTTCTGCAGGATAAGCTGGGGGCCAGTCTGGCGAACCAGACCAGGGTGTGGATGGACCGGATCGCCCCCGGGGTGGCTCCGCAGATCACGCTGAATCCCCAGTTGAGAACATCGCAAGTCCGCTATGAGTTTATTGAGGGAAAAGAGAAGACGAACTCCTATAAGAGCATGAACGTGGGATTCGGGATTACCTATGTGCTTCCTCTGATTATCGCCATACTTTCCGCCAGGCGGGGGGATATCATTGTGGTGGAGAATCCGGAGGCGCACATTCATCCGGCCGGGCAGAGGATGCTGGGGGAGCTGATCACCCGGGCGGGAGCCGGAGGCGTGCAGCTGTTAGTGGAGACCCACAGCGATCACATTTTGAATGGAACCCGGCTGGCTGTTAAAAAGGGCGCGATCGATGAATCCCTTGTGCAGCTGGTATTTTTCTATAAGGATGGCGCGGATCAATACAAACACAAGTATGTGGCGCCCAAAATTTACAGGGACGGCAGGCTGGACTGCTGGCCGGAGGGATTTTTGGACGAGTGGGATAAAGCTCTGTATGATTTGATTTAAGGAGAGTTTATGTACCTAAATGAAAAAGCGTGGGAGGTGGAGCCGGAGGATCTCTATGAGGCCAGCGATGCGCTGAAAAACTTCCTTGATGTGTATAAGGTTCTGGCGGGGAAATATGGCCGGCCGGAGGTGTGCGTCCCATCGGAGGACGAGCCGTATTTCCGCTCTGTTACGTATTCCATTGCAAAATGGCTGTCTGAGGTTGATATCGAGTACAGGCGCTTATATCTGAGCTTTTGGAACAGAAGATGTGTTTACACGCCGGATGAAGAATATGAGGTGTTTGAAGGGCAGACGGCGTTAAGAGGGGGCACCGAGGCGGTTTTAAATGATTCGTTTATGCTGAGTATCTGCCTGAATGACCGGTGGAAAAGAGCGGAGATACCGGCAGTTCTGTTTTCGCTGGCAGACAATGCGGAATCGCCGGTTGTGGTGCGCAATGTATTCAGCGCCGCCCAACTTGCGGAGGAACCGCTGGCCGCCGCTTTAAAAGCAACGTTTGCCATAACCATCTATACTTATGAGGATCTGTGGGAAAGGCGGTCCCGGCTGTTTCCCCATCTGCGGTTCTGTCCGTCCGTCAAACGCGACCTGGAAAATCTTGAGAAATCTTATATCCGACAGATTGTGAAAAAGTTATCAGAGCTGGAGGGATACAGTTCAAAATACCCGGGCCAGCCATTCCGGCCCGAGCTTTTGACTAAAACCACCCCGGAGTCCGACTCCACGATGGATATGTATCAAAAGCGGCATACCTTCCGCGACGAAAACGGCGTGGAGTATGAGGCCAGCTGGCATATGCGGTTTACCGGGATTTCCGGAAGAATATTTTTTGTGCCGGATTACACGGATACTGAGATGCTGGTCTGCTATATCGGAAAGAAATTACCGAATGCCACCTACCCTACATAAAAACGATACGGCCGTCCGCCGGAGCGGATGTTGGCCGTATCGTTTTATTTGAGTGTAATGGGCCGCTGGCGCAGCCTGTGAGCGATTGCTATGCCAGGATCATTTATCCCAAAGACTTTATAAACTCCTCCACCTCGTCCATCGGCCTGTAAGCCGGAATGGTTCCGTCAATGGTGACGGACAGAGCGGCGTATTTGCTGGCCCAGTGGGTGGCCTCTTTTAAATCCTTGCCCAGAATCAGCTGCGCCACGGTGGCTGCCATGTAGCCGTCGCCCGCACCTGCGGTGTTGACCACGTTCTCCACCTTCACCGATTCCACGGTCCAGTATTCGTCGCCGCACAGAACCGCGCTTCCGTCGCCGCCCATGGTCATGATGATGTTGGGCACGCCGTATTTCTCCTGCACCTTATTTAACATATCCTGGGGCAGGATGGGGCTGTCCTGGGGCAGGTCCAGGATGTAGCGGCCCTCCACCTCGTTGATAAACAGATAGTCCACATAGTCCAGTCGGCCCATGGGCTTCTCGGGAAGGGGGCTGGGGTTGACCAGCGTCACCATTCCCAGTTCCTTGGCGTAGCGGGCGGCGTCCAGAGACAGCTGCTCCGGCACCTCGAAGCCGGTGACGAACATTTTGGTGCCCTTCATGGCGTCCAAAGCGGCCTTCACCTCGTCTAAGGTCAGCTTCACGCTGGAGCTGTCCCCGTCGATCACGGTGTTCTGGCCGTCGGGTCCGATTAAGATCAGGCCGGTGCCGGTGGAAACCTCGTCGGTGCGGTACAGGTAGGTGGTGTCCACGCCTGCGTCCTGCATCCATTTCTCGCCCAGGTCGCCCCAGGGATCATTTCCCACCTTGCCAATATATGCGGTGTCGATGCCCAGGCGTCCCAGGGCTACGGAAACATTGGAGCCCTTGCCGCCGTCCTCGGCCACATGCCATTTGGTCACACAGAGAGTTTCACCCCATACGGGCATATGGTCCGCGTAGGCGTACTGGCCCACGCCGTGGCTGTTCAGTACAATTACGTCTTTTTTGCTCATCTTAAATCACCATCCTTTGATTTCATGGGACATGGGATGATCGGCGGTGTCCACGTTGCAGAACAGCGTCACATCCGGGATATACTTGGGAAGCAGGGTAACCGGGTACTCCAGAGTCGGCTCGCTGAACAGGGCGACTCTCACCACGGTCTGTTTCCAGGAACCGGTGGCGATCATGTACACGGCTCGCTTGGCGGACAGCATGGTCTTGAAGCCCAGGGTGACGGCTTTGGGCGGAACGCGGTCGTAGCAGCCGCCGAATGTGCGCTGGCTCAGAGCCACGATGGTGTCCTCGTTCAAATCCACAACCCTGGTCTTGGAGTTGGCGTACTCTTCGATGGAGAGACGGCAGGAATAACGGCGGGGCGGCTCGCAGAAGGCCACCAGGCCCTTGCAGCCAACGCCTGCCCAGAGAGTGTCGATGCCTCCCAGCTCCTGGCACAGGTTGTCGGGATAGTCCAGATCGTTGATACGGGTCCAGATCCGCTGGTTCTCCGGCACGTTGAGTTCCGGATCGATGCGGCCGTAGAAGCAGGCGTTCATGGTGCCCTCCAGGCTCTCATAGGTGTCGCCTACCGGGAAAGGACGTCCCTCCCAATCCAGGAAATCGTCCATGTGGAATACCCAGAGATTCTTTAAGCTGATGCGCTCCTTGTTGACGCGGTCGATGAAGATGTCATATTCGTCGGTAGGACCGGCCGGGAGTACCCATTTGGTCAGTTTCCCTTCAGCGTTGTGCTGGATCACCTCATCAGCCATCATATTTCCAATAATTGACATCATAGAGGCGCGGTCTTCCTTAATGACCAGCTTCGTCTTCAGGTCCGGCTGTTTTTCCAGATCCTGCCATGGAATTGAACACCAGCGGTACAGTTCTTCTCTTGAAATTTTAAAATCCATTATCGAGCTCTCCTTTTCCTTTATACCACGCCGCGGCCCGGGGCCGGGCATGGATAAGTTTCTTTATTAGAAATAATTATACCATATCAAATGCCGACAGGCACATGACAAGAGGTAAGTTTCCTTGAATATTTCGCGCATAAAACGGGCTGTCTCAGGCAGGGGACCGTTTGAACCGAAAAGATATGCCCCCTGTTACCGTGGGGGCATACCGGATTTCTGTATGGCGGTCACCGGGCATGCCGTTTGAGACATTATTTGCCCGTATGAGCGGTGATGTTGTTCTGTTTCTTGAAGTACAGGTAAACCGGATAACCGGTGCCGACTGCCACAACAGCGGCGATCATGCTCTGGCCGGGAGCCCAGACAAAGGTGGACACCAGCAGAATCATGGTGGGAACAACTGCCAGAAGAGCCATTAACTGCCAGCAGGGCATCTTGTAGGTGGGTTTATAGTCAGGCATCTTGCGAAGCTTAAACACTGCGATAAAGGTAACAACGCTGCGCAGCAGGCAGATTACGGTAAAGTAGCCCAGCAGGTCGTTGATGGTGCCGGCGAAAACGAGAACGATGGCAAAGCCGCTCTGCCACAGCATGGAGACATAGGGGGTCTCCCACTTGGGATGAACCTTTGCCCAGGATTTAAACCACATACCTTCCTGCGCCATCTTGTACTCGATACGGGCCTGGAACATGATCAGGCTGGATACGGAGCCGGTTACGATGATAATAGCCAGAACAGCGGCGATGATGCCTGCGGACTGTCCGATCATGGGAATATTGGCTGCGGCTGCCGCGATGGGAGCGTCGGAAGCTGCCAAATCTGCTGCAGGAAGTAAACCGACGGCTGCGGTGGACAGAGCCGTGTAAAGCAGGGTGATTACGATAACGGTGGAGATCAGTGCGATGGGCATGTTGCGTTTGGGATTCTTGATCTCGCCGCCCATTACACATGCGGACTGCATACCGTCATAGGACCAGGTTGTGGCGGAAATACCGGCCAGCAGCGCTGCGATTCCGGTGGGAGCGCCCACGGCTGCGGGTGTCATCATGGTGTCGCCTCTCATATAGAACAGGCCCATGCCAATCAGGATCATGAACGGGAGTACCTTAAACATGGTAATGAAGTTCTGCCATTTCGCGCCCGCTTCCATCTTGATCATATGTAACGCGGTGAAGAGAATGATAATGGCAACCGCAACCATGCGGACGACGATCTGGCTGAATCCGGTAAAGAACGCCAGGTAGTTGGCAACTGCAAGCGAGGAGATGGCGATGCCGGTGGGGTCTGTCGCCCAGAAGGAAAGCCATCCGGACAGAAACGACATGAAGGGCCAGCCGGCTCTCTTTAAATAAGCTACGAAAAGTCCGTCCTCCGGGATTGCCGTGGAATACTCGGTGTAGAGAAGGTTCTGGGGAATCATAATCAGGCCGCCGATTAAAAACGACAGGATTACCATAACTCCGGAACCGGCAGCCCCCGCGACCTCACCTACAGATGAGAAGATACCGGAACCAATCGTTGTACCAACGCCCAGCGCGATGGCAGTTCCTAACCCCAATTTTCGTTTCAGTTCTGTCCCGTTCGATTCTTGCGTGTTGTTTGACATGACATGAACTCCTTTCAATAGTCTTTGCTTTTTTATAAATTTAAAAAGTTGTATGTTAGAATACAAGATTTTAAATTCGTGTACCACATGCTGCATTATATCACGTCAATCTGTATATTTCAATACAAGTATTAAAAATTTATATCCAAATTCTAAAAAAATGGGAAAATGCACAAAGATAATTCTAAGAAACCAGCCAAAAACCTATGAATCATTGTGCACATGGTATAAGAACTGGTGGAAATAACCGGGGAAATGATTGCGTTAAAAGACAAGTTGCGAATAAACTGATCCATGAGGGCAGGGCGAGAAAAGCCCGCAGGCGCGGGATAAACCGGCAATTTGGTAAATATTCCTAAAAAATGGAGGGCCAATTCCACGGATATAAATCTATTTTGACAGTAAATTTATAATTGACGGACATGAGGTGCAATGCTATAATGGGTCCAACAAAAGTGGTCCTGTTTTTGAAAAACATATAAACATGTTTGGGAAATTGGGATCATGATGTATGCGGCTCCCACAGGACCGCAAATCAAAAAAGTTTATAGGGGAAAGGAATTGGTGTTTAAGATGAGAGATGGGAAACGGAAACCGGGATATGAGGTTCAATCGGAACCGGATTGGGGGTGTTGACCTGTGGAAGCATACTATGCGGGATGGCTGTCCCTTCTGCCGCCGATCATTGCGATTGTGCTGGCACTGGTGACAAAAGAGGTGTTAACCTCTCTGATGTGTGGAATTTTAACCGGAACATTAATCTATACGGTTGGAGTCGGTTTGAATCCGATCGTTGGAACCGTTGAGACGGCGTTCAACGTGATGGTCGACAAGGCTGACCTGAACATTCTGATCTTCTGTTGTCTGCTGGGCGCTCTGGTATTTGTGGTGTCCGCGGCCGGCGGCAGCAGCGCTTACGGGCGGTGGGCGACGACCAAGATCCGCAATAAGAAGCTGGCGCTTCTCTCCACCAGCGCGCTGGGAGCGATCATTTTCATCGATGATTACTTTAACTGTCTGACTGTTGGAACGGTTATGAAGCCGGTTACGGATAAGTATAAGATAAGCCGGGCAAAGCTTGCTTACATTATCGATTCCACCGCGGCTCCGGTCTGCATCATCGCGCCGGTCTCCTCCTGGGCGGCCGCCGTGGGCAGCAACCTGCAGTCCACCGGACATTTCGAGAGCGACTTCGCCGCGTTCATTTCCACGATTCCCTTTAACCTGTACGCGATCCTGTCCCTGGTTATGGTGCTCACGCTGTGTCTGAAGGACCTGGATTTCGGTCCAATGGAGGAACGGGAGCTGCGGGCGGCCCGGGGCGACCTGGGAGCGGTTGAGCTGAATGCGGAGCAGAAGCTGACCATTTCCGACCGCGGCACGGTGTTGGACATGCTGGTTCCTATCGTGGCCCTGATCATTTTCTCCGTCTTAGGAATGCTTTACAACGGCGGATTCTGGGGCGAGGACCCGGCGTTCCACAGCGTGGGCGCTGCCTTCGGCAACTGTACCGCCGCTCCGGCGCTGGCCTGGGGCTGCTTCGGCGCTCTGGTGGTGGCAATGATCATGTTTGTTCCCCGCAAGCTGATGTCCTTCAAGGGATTTATGGACAGCGTTCAGGAAGGCATGAAGTCCATGCTTCCGGCCTGCGCCATCCTGATGCTGGCCTGGACGATCAGCGGCGTCTGCCGGGACTTGCTGCTGACGGCTGATTTTGTAAAGGACGTGGTGGCGGGAAGCACCATCCCCGGCGCTCTTCTGCCGGCTTTGATCTTCGCCATTGCGGCGTTCCTCAGCTTTTCCACGGGAACCGCCTGGGGAACCTTCGGGATTCTGATCCCCATCGTCGTGCCGGTGGCTGAGGCGGTGGCCCCTGAGCTTATGGTGGTGTCCCTGGCTGCGACCCTGTCCGGCAGCGTGTTCGGAGACCACTGCTCCCCGATCTCGGATACGACGATCCTGTCGTCCACCGGAGCGGGCTGCAATCACCTGGAACACGTCTCAACGCAGATGCCGTACGCCGGACTGGTGGCAGGATGCTGCTTTGTGGGATACCTGGTGGCCGGGTTTACCGCCGCGAACGTGTGGCTGACCCTGGGATCCGCCCTGCTGTTGCTGGTGGGCGTGATCGTGGTGCTGCACCGCAGGTGTATGGCCAAGGAAGCCAGAACCATTGGGAAACGCGAAACTGTATAGAGAAAACGTCAATGAGCCGCCGGGCAATCCGGCGGCTCATTTTAAAATGCATGTAAACGTTAATCCAGCCTGTGAAGGGAGACCTTGAAGCTCACCTTGTCGCTGCGGGTATAGGTGCGGCTGTAGCCGATCATGCTGCCGCTGTCGTCGTGGTAAGCGCATTCCAGGACCATGAGCGCCACCCCGTCCGGCGCGTCCAGAATGTGGGCCATTTTGGAGTTGCATTTCTGGATTTCCAGGCTCTGGCGCACCATGCTGACGTTCACACCGTAAAACTCGAACACGGAGCTGATGCTGAACACGGAGGAATTCACCACGTTTAACTGGGGAATCACGTCGTAGGGCACGTAGATTTCCTCCAGGGAAACGGGGCCGGACTCCTGGTTCACAACGCGCCGGATATAGTAGATCTGATCCTCGGGATCGATGCGGAACCGGTTGGCGAACAGATCCCCCGCTGGGCGCAGCAGCTTGGTCTGCTCCCGGGCGCTGGTCTGATCCCGGCTTTTGCCGATGGAGGGCACGAAACCGCTGAATTCCTCGATGGCCTGTTCGATCTTGTTGCCCACCACGAACACGCCTTTTCCCTGCACCCGGCGCAGAAGTCCCTCGTTTACCAGGGCGTCCACGGCGCTGCGCACCGTGATCCGGCTGATCCCGTAGGTAGCGGCCATGTCGTTTTCAGACGGGATCGCAGTACCGGGCAGATACTCTCCATCCTCGATTTTGGTGCGCACAATTTCGCGCAGCTGCAGATAGATGGGGGTGCGGTAATTGATTTTTGGTTCCTGCTTTTTATCCTCGTTCTGGGGAGATTTCATGTCATCCTCCTTTTGATCATACTCACAAATTTAAAACGGTCCGCCCGGAAAAGCTGCTTGTAATATTCCAGGGGGACGCCGTCCGCCATGGTGGTGACACCGGTGGCGAAAAAGACGGGTTCCCCTTCCTCAAGGTCCAGCAGAGCGGCTTCTTCCTCGCTGACGTAGGTGACGCTGATTTTCTCCTCGCCGGCGACCAGGGTTTTCTTGTAGATATTCTCAAAAATGGAGTAGATGGAGCTTTTGTCGTGATAATATTTTTCAAGGTCCGGACACTGGTTCTGATCCAGATACATGGTTTCCATGATGCAGGGCACGCCCTCGATGCTGCGCACGCGGATACACTCGTAGACGTTCTGACCCAAGGGGATGTGCAGCTTTTTGGAGACCTGCTTTGTGCACTCGATGACGCGCAGGCTTAAAATGTGCGTTGAAAACGGCAGGCCCAGCTGGCGCACCTCCGTGGACAGCGAATTGACGCCCAACAGGTTCCGGACCAGCTTGGATTCGGCGATATAGGTCCCGGAGCCTTTTTTGCGGTACAGCTGGCCGCTTTCCACCAACATATCCACCGCGAACCGCAGCGTGGTCCGGTTGATGCCCCACATTTCGCACAGGTCGCGCTCCGAAGGGATCTTGGTGTTCGGAGGCAAATGATTGGACGTGATATAATTTTCCAATTTTTCAACGGCTTCTGTGCGCGGGGGGATTCTGTTCTCCATTTCGATACACTCCTTCCGGTCGTGGCCGGGCGTTTTGGAAAAAACTGTCGGTTTTGACCTATAATCCATTATATCAGCAAGCGGATTTTATTTCAACGTTTACAGAGCGGCAAAATGCTTGAAAACCGTAGGCTTGCGCCGGAAAATGCCGCCGGAAGCAGCGGTGTAAGTCCGGTATGCCCTTGCCTGGCAGATTGCTGGTTCACGTTTGGAGGATTTAAGACAAGTTTTGATAAAACCGCTCCATAATTTATAAGTGGATCAATTATAAGTAAAGATATAAAGTATAGGATAAAAAATAGATAATTTAAGAGAAAAATATAGAATATGCACAAAAAATAAGCGCAAATTTAGGACATATGCCATTGATTAAGCAATATAAATGAGTTAGTATAAAAAACAAGTGTTACAGAAAAATGAAAAGTTATATAATTTTCTGGAACTAAAGGCTAAATTTTAAAGAGAAAAGGAGATAGTTTCTATGGGACATTTCATTACGGGAGTTGTGGATGAGATTCTGACGCCGTTCAATGCGGACGGATCCGTCAACTACGAGCAGACAGCGGAGATGATTGACTGGCACCTTTCCAAGGGGATCCAGAATTTCTTTGTTAACGGACTGGGGGCCGAGTGCCACGAACTGACCACGGAGGAAAAGCTGGAGCTGTTAAAGGTGATCTACGGTCGCACTCAGGGTAAAGCCAAGATCATGGCCTGTTCCTTCGAGAACTCCATTGAGGAAAATAAGAAGCTGCTGGATCTGTACGAGGAGACCGGAATGGCCGACTGCTACTGCATCACCGCGCCGCCCTTCTTCCGCCACACCCAGAAGGCGCTCTACGACTACGCCGCGGAGCTGATCGATTATGCCAAGCGCCCGGTCTACATATACAACTGTGTCCAGATGGGAACCCTGTTTGAGCCGGATACCCTGGAAAAGCTCTGGCGCGAGCATCCCAACTTAAAGGGATTCAAGGACGCTTCCGTGGATATCCTGAACTTCCTGCAGTGCACCCTGCGCATCGACAAGGACGAGTTCGACTTCCTGGGCGGCTGCGACGGCCTGGACGGCGTGATGATGCTGTTGGGCGCGGTGGGCTGCGTGTCCTTTATGGCGGTTCCTTATCCCGCGGAGATGATGGACATCTGCCGCTACGGCTTAGAGGGCAACGTCGAGAAGTGCATTGAGGCCCAGCACAAGGTGCTGCGCATCCGCAACGTGGTGAAGAAAGCGCCCTTCAACGCGGCCTACATGTACGCCATGAAGTACGGCGGGGGCCCGGTTGGTATGCACTCCAGAATGCCCGCTGATCAGGACTACGTTCCGGACAGCGTGAAGGAAGAGCTGGATGAACTGATGCGGGAGCTGGGATACGACGTGAAATAACGGCGGCGGGGCAGAGCCGGAAGCCGGAGTGCAGGACGCCTGCCTGGGGTCGATCGGGGCCTCTGGGCAGGGAATTCGGTCCGGCGGCATGGCATGACCGGGGCCTGGGGCCGGGAATTCGGCCCCGCGGCATAGTATGACCGGGCATCTGGGCCGGGAATTCGGCCAGGTGTCGTGGCATGACCGGGCCCCTAGGCCAGGAATTCGGTCCGGCGGTCAGCGTTTTGACGTTATGATATGAGGAGGTATTTGGGGATATGGAGTTTACACGCGTGAATTTCCGCCCGTCGTTTTTCGGCGACCGTCCGCTGGTTCTCCTGGAGGACGGGGAGCTGAAAGCGACGGCGTTCCGCTATGAGAGCGGCGTCTGCGGGCTTAAGATTGAGAATGAACATTGCAGCATGGTGGTGCTTCCTTACATGGGGCAGCAGATTTGGTTCGCGGAGTTCGAGGGCAGGAATCTGACCCAGAAGTCCATTTTCGACCAGCCATTGGCCACCACGAAATTCGGAGACAACTACGGCGGCCTGCTGCTTCACTGCGGCCTGACCAATATCAACTGTCCGGGCGACGGCGAGGACTACCCCATCCACGGGGAACTGCCCTTTGCCAATTACCCGGAGACCTATGCGGGGATCGGCCGGGACGAAGCGGGCACCTATCTGGCAGTGGGCGGCACCTTTGTGTACCGCAACAGCCAGGAGTACCACTACGCTTACAGCCCGGAACTGCGCCTTTACGCGGGCGCCACGGTGGCGCAGATGCACATCGACATTCACAACCGCAGGGCCAATGATTTGGAGTACATGTTCATGTGCCATATGAACTGGCTGGCGGTGGAAGGCTCCCACATGGCATACAGCGCGCCCAAGGACAAGGAGCACATAGTGGTCAGCCCCACGGAGCTGGGCGGGGATTCCCCCAGAGCCGTCGCTATCCGGGAATACGGAAAGCGCCTGGTGGAGGACCCAACCATCGGCGATGTGCTGGATTCCAAAACCCAGTGCAACGATCCGGAAATGTGCACCACCATCCGCTACAAGGGCGACGAGAAGGGCTGGGCCCACGCAATGCAGGTGATGCCCGAGGGGGACGCCTGCTATGTGGGATTTGACACCGCGAAGCTGCCTTACGCCCTGCGCTGGGTGTGCCGGACCGGGGACGAGGACGGCATCGGCATCGCGCTGCCCACCACCGGAACCAACCACAGCACCGCTTACCAGAGAGAACACGGCCTGTTCAACACCCTTGCCCCCCACGCCCACGACCAGCTGCGCTTTGATTTCGGTTATCTGCCGAAGGAGCGGGCTCAGGAGATGGAGTCTCACATCAATCAAATATTAGGAGAGTAAAAATATGGCTATGAAGATTGCACTGTTTACCGCGGCTTTTTCCAGTTATCCCATTGAGCGCGCCTTTGAGGCCGCCGCAAAGTACGGCTACGACGGAATCGAGATCGGCGGCTTCCGCCCCCACGCCTATGCGCCGGATCTGGCCAGAGGCGGCGCGGCGAAGATCCGCGAGCTGTCCAGCCGTTACAACCTGCCCATCGTCAGCTACGCTCCGGAGAATACCGGGTCTCCCTACAGCCTGGTGTTCGCCGACAAGCAGATGAACCAGGAGAGCCTGGAGTATTTTAAGCTGACCCTGGACATGGCAAAGGAAATCGGTTCCGAATACTGCATGTTCGCCTGCAACCATCCGGGCTTTGGCCGTTACAAAGAGGACGTGAAGAAACTGTTTATTGAAAATATGCGCGTTCTGGCTGAGCACGCGGAGAAGATCGGACAGACCATCATCCTGGAGCCTGTGACCCCCTACGAGGGCACCATCATCACCACCTCCGACGACGTGCGCTGGGCATTGGACGAGGTGAATTCCCCGCGGTTTAAATGCATGCTGGATCTGGCCTGCCCGCTGACCTGCGGCGAGCCGGTGTCCGCCTACTTTGAGAAGATGGGCGACGACATGAAGCATATCCACTTTATCGACTGCATTTCCAGCAGCGAGGACCATCTGATCCCGGGAGACGGGGAGATTGATTTCCCGCGCCTGGTGAGCTATTTAAAGGAAGTGGGCTATGACGGGTATCTGTCCCTGGAGCTGTTCAGCCGCTATGCCAATGAGCCGGATTTCGCGGCCAAGAGAGGCTATGAGGTGATTCGCGGCCTGCTGGACGAGAACTAAGTTTGGGTAACAGTTTAGACGGCGGGAAAATTGGTGCGGGAAGCCGCGTCAAGCTTGCTTGTAAGCGGATTTTCGTGCCAATTTTCACATCGGATGTCCAAACTGTTACAAATTTGGAAAGGGGTTCATATTTCTTATGGGAAAAAATGGAAAGAAAATAGATGTCATTGTACTGAACAGCCACGGCGTGGGGCAGATTTGCCACGTGAAACGCCTTCCGCGCCGGGGTGAGACCATGGAAGCCACCCATTGGCGGGTGGAGGAGGACGGCGGAAAGGGCGCGACCGTTTCCGTGGCCCTGGGACGCCTGGGCGTGAGCACCGGCTACATCGGCAAGGTGGGCTATGATCCGTGGGGCGACATGGGCGACCAGTGGATGAGCGAGTCCGGGGTGGACACCACCTTTATGTACCGCGACCACTCGGTTTCCACGGGCACGGGCCTGATCATGGTGGACGAGGACGGCCTGAACACCATCGTGGACGGGGACAGCGCCTGTGCGGCCCTGACCTGGGATGAGACCCACGCGGCCATCGAGGCCATGAAGGAGGCCCAGGTGTTTATCACCGGCTTCGGAATGCCCTTTAAGAAAGCCCTGGACGGGGCAAAGATCGCCAAGGAGGAGTTCGGCATGCTGACGCTGTGCAACACCAGCCCCCTGCCCTCCGAACCAATGGGCGACCTGTCCTACCTGGATTTTATCGTGTTAAATGATATTGAAGCCCGCGTTCTCTGCGGTCTGCCGGAGGACTCCGACAAACCCTACGAGCAGATGCTGCGCCAGATTCGGGACGAATACCACACCCGGGGCGTGATCATGACCTGCGGCGAGGACGGCAGCGCGGTGCTGGACGGCGAGGAGTTCTGGACCGTTGCGCCCACCCCGGTGAAGGCGGTGGACACCATCGGAGCCGGAGACGGGTATCTGGCGGCGGTGGCCGCCGGGCTGGTATGGGGCAAGAACCTGAAGGAGGCCACCCAGTGGGCCAGCAAGTACGCGGCCTACAAGGTCACCCGCAAGGGCAGCATGACCCGCAAGCCGGGTATGGGCTACCCGGAACTGGCTGAGGTGGAAGCGTTTATGGAGGCTCATCCGTAACATGCGAAGGAGTTCTTCCTTCATTAAATAAGTGCACTTGGAGTTTTTTGGATAAATTGACAGCAGGCGCCGCAGAATTCTCTTGGCAGGGATTCTGCGGCGCCTTTGCGTGGAGGCCAAAAAACGCCGCAGGTCCGGGTCAAAACCGGTGCCTGCGGCATTTTCCATTATTTCATCAGATTTTCCACAACCTCCACCACATGGTCCGCGGTGAAGCCGAACTTCTCAAACAGCTTTGCCGCCGGCGCGGAAGCTCCGAAGGACTTCATGCTGATCACAGCGCCGTCCAGGCCGGTGTAGCGCTCCCAGCCGAAGCCGGAGAGGGCCTCCACAGCCACGCGCCTGCGCACGTCTCTGGGGAGTACGCAGTCCTTGTACTCCTGGGGCTGTTGCTCGAACAGATCCATGCAGGGCATGCTGACCACGCGGACGTCAACACCCTTTCCGGCCAGGATTTCCTTGGCTTCCACGGCCAGGGATACCTCGGAGCCGCTGGCGATCAGGATGGCGTCCGGGGTCTCCTTGCTGCTGTCCTGGAGCACGTAGCCGCCCTTTAAGGCGTCACGGCTGCTGCCGGAGAGCTGGGGCAGGTTCTGGCGGGTCAGCACCAGGGCGGTGGGCGCATCCTTCACGGTCACGGCGTGGTACCAGGCCGCGGCAGTCTCGGTGGCATCCGCGGGCCGGAACACGTTGAATCCGGGCATGGCGCGGAACATGGCCAGCTGCTCGATGGGCTCATGGGTGGGGCCGTCCTCGCCCACACCGATGCTGTCGTGGGTGAACACGTAGGTCACCGGCAGCTTCATCAGAGCCGCCAGACGGGCCATGGGCTTGGTGTAATCGCTGAACACGAAGAAGGTGGACACATAGGGGCGCAGGCCGCCGTGGAGGGCCATACCGTTGCCGATACCGGCCATGGCCAGTTCGCGCACGCCGAAGTGCAGGTTCCGACCAGCGTAGTTGTCCTTGCAGAAATCACCCTCTCCGTTCAAATAGGTCTTGGTGGAGGGAGCCAGGTCCGCGGCTCCGCCCATCAGGCCGGGAATGCGGTCCTTCAGGCGGTTTAACAGCACGCCGGACAGGTTGCGGGTGGCCTGGGGTTTGTCCTCGAAGGCCCAATACTCCTCGTCCGCAGCCAGAGACTCTGCCGCGTCGCCGTTAAAGTGCTGATCCCAGAGCGCTTTCATCTCCGGGTAAGCGGCGCAGTAATCCGCGAACAGCTTGTTCCACTGAGCCTGGGCGTCCGCGCTGCGGGCTGCCAGCTCGCGGTAGTGGGCGTAAATCTCCTCCGGCACTTCGAAGGCCTCGTCGCTGTCCCATCCCAGGGTGCGGCGCAGGGCGGTCACGTTCTCCGCGCCCAGGGGCTCGCCGTGGGCGCTGGCCTTGCCCTGCTTGGCCGGGCAGCCGTAGCCGATCTGGGTCTTTACGGTGATGAAGGAGGGGCGCTCCTTGTCCGCCTTGGCGGCCTCGATGGCCTTCCTGATGGCGGATAAGTCGTTGCCGTCCTCCACGGTCAGGGTCTGGAAGCCGAAGGCCGCCATACGCTGCTCCACGTTCTCCGTGAAGGCGATATCCGCGGAACCCTCGATGGAAATCTGGTTGGAATCGTAGAACACGATGAGCTTGGAAAGGCCCAGGGTGCCGGCCAGGGAGAAGGCCTCGGAGGAGATTCCCTCCATCATGCAGCCGTCGCCGCCCAGCACGTAGGTGTAGTGATCCACAACCGGATAATTCTCCTTATTAAATACGGCTGCCAGATGGGCCTCCGCGATGGCCATGCCAACGGCCATGGACATACCCGCGCCCAGGGGGCCGGTGGTGGCCTCAACGCCTGCGGTGTGGCCGTACTCCGGGTGTCCGGGGGTCAGGGAATCCAGCTGGCGGAAATTCATCAAATCCTCTTTGGTAAGCCCGCAGCCGAACATGTGCAGCAGGGCGTAGAGCAGGGAGGAGCCGTGGCCGCCGGAAAGGATAAAACGGTCGCGGTTCTCCCAGTTCAAATCGGCGGGATTGAAATTCATGTGATTGGCCCACAGCTCGTAGGCCGCGGGAGCCGCGCCCAGGGGCAGGCCGGGGTGGCCGGAGTTGGCCTTCTGCACCATATCCGCGGCCAGAATCCGCAGGGCGTTTACTGACATTTCATCGATGGTTCTCATCTGCTGTTCCTCCTATTCGCCGAACACCGCTCTGTAGTCCGCCTGGAACTTCTCGATGCCCTGGTCGGTCAGCGGGTGCTTCGTCATCTGCTCCAACACCTTGTAGGGAACGGTTGCGATGTCCGCGCCTGCCTTTGCACAGTCGATCACGTGGATCGGGTTGCGGATGCTGGCGGCGATGATCTCGGTCTCAATGTTGTGCATCTGGAATATTTCCGTAATCTCGTAGATTAAATCAATGCCAGGCATGGAAATATCATCCAGTCTGCCCAGGAAGGGGGAAACGTAGGAAGCTCCCGCGCGGGCGGCCAGCAGCGCCTGGGCGGCGGAGAATACCAGGGTCACGTTGGTCTTAACGCCCTCGGCGTTCAGCACCTTCACGGCCTTTAAACCTTCCACGGTCATGGGGATCTTTACAACCATGTTGGGGTGAATCTTGGCGATTTCGCGGCCCTCGGCGATCATACCCTCGGCGTCCACGGTGGTGGCCTTTACCTCTCCGCTGATGGGGCCGTCCACGATGTCGGTGATCTCTTTGATCACTTCGCCGAAATCACGGCCTTCCTTGGCGATCAGAGACGGGTTGGTGGTAACGCCGCAGATGATGCCCATGTCGTTGGCTTTCTTGATCTCGTCCACATTGGCGGTGTCGACAAAAAATTTCATAGCAGTAATCCTCCTTTTATATAGAAAACATTTTTCTTGCTATCTGTATTATAACTCGATCAAACGTTGTGTCAAGCAAAAATGTGCAAGAAAATGCGATAATATGCCGCAAAATGCCTGAAACATCCCTGCTAACAGCGGTTGAAAACCGCAAACAAATGCAAATGAATCGGAATGAATGGCTGTTTTGGCAAAAAAATACCGCAAATCCAGGCGCATGAGCGCTTGAATTTGCGGAGGTTGGGGACTTTGCGGCAACGTCAACCGGGGCGCCGGGGCGGAGAACCAACTCCGGAGGCGGAGACTGGTCCAGGTTCAATCGACGCACCAAACGCCCGCCTTAAAACACGTCCAGCCCACGGTTGCGGTAGCTTCCGGCGATCTCCTCCGGCACGTTCTCCGTGACCAGGGTGGTGAAGGCCTCGATGCCGCAGACCCGGTAGCGGGAGACGGTGTTGAGCTTGATTGGGCTGACCAGGCTGATCACCCGGTTGGAATTTTCGATCAGGCGGCGTTTCAGGCTCACCTCGTCGGGGTAGGGAATGGTCATGCCGTATTCCGGGTGGATGGCGTAAACGCCCACAAAGCACAGGTCCGGGTGGTAGAGGTCCGCCTGGGCCGCGGCCACTTCCCCCACGCTCATCAGGGATTCCTTCAGGAGGCGTCCGCCGAGTAAGATCACGTTCACCTGCTCCTTCATGCTGAGGGCGTGGGCGATGGAGTAGCTGTTGGTCAGCACGGTCAGGCGCAGGGTGGAGGGAATGTTTTTGGCCAGCTGAAGGTTGGTGCTGCTGCCGTCGATGGCCACCAGCTGATCCTGCTCCAGAAAGCCCAGGGCCTTTTCCGCCAGGCGCTGCTTTAACTCCACCTCCGTGGTCTCCCGGTCAAAATAGTTGATCACCGGCTGCTCCAGCGGGAGCGCGCCGCCGAACACCCGCTTGACCTGCCCCTTCTGGTCCAGGTCCAGTAGGTCTCTGCGGATGGTGTCCTCGGACACATTCAGCTCCACGGCCAGCTGGCTGACCACCACTTTTCCGGAGGCGTGGAGTTTGTTCAGGATCAATGCCTGACGTTCTTCTTTCAACATAGGACCGCTCCATTTCATTCAACATTATGGGTTTATTCGTTATGATTAATCCCATTATAGCGGAAAACCGGAAAATTTAAAAGCGGTTTTGCGTTAGTTTGCGTTATTGTGCGTTTTCACGGCCTAAATTTCTGATCCAGGACTTGGCCAGGCCGATCCATCCCTGGCAGCTGGGCTCGTAATAGCGCCCGTCTCCTCCCTCCACCTCGTGGGTGGCAAGGGACAAACCGTGGCGGCCCCTGGGGTAGAGGTGCATCTCCAGGCTGACGCCGTGGCTGCGCAGGGCGTCGGCGAAGAGCAGGCTGTTTTCCACCGGCACCGTCTGGTCCGTGTAGGTGTGCCACAGAAAGGTGGGAGGCGTGTGCGGGCCGGCCTGAAGTTCCAGGGAGACCAGGCGGCGTTTCTCCTGGTCCTGTGCGTCCGGCCCCAGCAGGCTCTCGATGGAGCCGGGATGGCAGAACGGCCCGGAGGTGATCACCGGGTAGCAGAGCAGCAGGCCGTCCGGGCGGATTTGTTCGGGGGACGTTTTAAGGGGGCCGCAGAGAAAGTCCCGGTTGTAGAAAACGCCCAGACAGCACGCTAAATGTCCGCCCGCGGAAAAGCCGGAGACGACGATTTTCTCCGGGTCCACATGCCATTTGGCGCTGTTGAGCCGGATCAGGCGGACAGCCAGGGCCAGTTCCATTAAGGCCCGGGGAAATACGTCCGACGCCACGCTGTAGTGGAGGGAAAATACCTGAAAACCGGCGGCCAGATATTCCATAGCCACGGGCTGGTCCTCCCGCTCGGACAGCCGCGTGTAGCCGCCGCCCGGGCAGATGACGACCGCCGGGCGCAGGCGCGAGGCTGTCTCCGCCATGGGATCGAGCAGATAGGCGGTCAGGTCCGCGGATTGATCCGGCCGGGCCTTGCAGCAGGCATCCTGGGGCAGTTCGATGGGCAGGTTGAGAATTTTCATAGAAATAACATCTCCTTTCGCATACCGCGTTCACATTACCCAGATTATAGTCCATTGGGGGAGGAGAGTCAATGGGACAAAAGCCGGCGCCGCCGGACCGTGCGCAGCCGCGTAAAACGCGAAAAAAGTGGAAAAATTTGTGTGCGGACATTGACAGAAGGTTGAGCGCGGTGTATGGTGGAATTGCAGATTTTTGCCTCAAAACGGAACCCAGAAGAGAGGAACAAAACATGAAAAAGTTGGAAGAATATGTAAGAAGCATACCGGATTTCCCGGAGCCGGGGATTATTTTCAGGGACGTGACCAGCATCCTGCAGGATGCGGACGGCCTGCACCTGGCGGTGGACAGCCTGATCCGGATGCTGGACGGGCTGGACTATGACGTGGTGGTTGGACCGGAGTCCAGAGGATTCATTTTCGGCGTGCCGGTGGCGTACGCCCAGCACAAGAGCTTTGTGCCGGTGCGCAAAAAGGGAAAACTTCCCTGCGAGACCATTTCCATGGACTATGATCTGGAGTACGGCAAGGCCACCATTGAGATTCACAAGGATGCCATTCAGCCGGGCCAGAAGGTGGTGATTGTGGACGACCTGATCGCCACGGGCGGAACCACGGAGGCCATTATCAAGCTGATCGAGCAGCTGGGCGGAACGGTTGTGAAGATCTGCTTCGTGATGGAGCTGGCGGGCCTGAACGGGCGCGCCCACCTTCAGGGGTACGATGTGGACTCCGCTATTATATACGAAGGCAAATAGCCAGACCCTGACGGGCGCGGTATGACGAGACCGGTCTCCGGACATTTTTTAGAAAATGCCGGAGGCCGGTTTTTGCGATGCCTCAGAAACATTTCCCGGCTGCGGAGGGGGGAGCGGACGGGATTTCAGACCTGCGTACAGGGGGACGGGGAAAATCTTGCGCTTTCAAGTAGACGGAATGGGCAAAGCGTAGTAGAATAAGTATAACTGTTCAGCCGGCCGGTGCGTGTGCTGTCAAGGCACTGAACGGTTATCAATCGACTGAACTGGGAGAGGAGACTTGGGTATGGACAGAAGAAGGGGGTTCAGAGGGCTTGCTGCGGCGCTGGTGGCTGCGGCCGGGCTGACGGCTTGTTCCGCGGGGGGAACGGGCGTGCAGCCGGACCCGGCGGGATCCGGGGCGGCAAAAGGCCAGGAGCCGTGCAAGATCGTGCTCTGGCATTATTATAACGACCTTCAGAAGGAATCGCTGGATCAGATCATAGAGGAGTACAATCAGACCGAGGGAGCCGAAAAGGGGATCACCGTGGAGGCGTACAGCCAGGGCTCCATCACCGAACTGTCCAACAAGATGGACCTGATTGTCAATGATTCCACCAACCAGGTGGAGATGCCCAACATGTTCATGGCATACCGGGATATGGCCAGCAAGATCTGGCGCAACAAGCCGGAGCTGTTGGTGGACTGCGGCAAGTATTTCAGCCAGGAGGATCTTTCGCAGTATTATGAGGCGTATGTGCAGGAGGGGTATTTCGGAGACGGATTATATATCATTCCGGTGGCAAAATCCACGGAGCTGCTGATGATGAATCAGACCGGGCTGGAGGAATTTTTGCAGGCCAACCCTGAGTTTAAGACCGCGGACATGGAGACCTGGGAGGGTCTGGCCCGGATGGCCGAGGGGTATTACAACTGGACGGACGGGATGACCCCGGATGTGCCCTTTGACGGAAAACCGTTTATTGGGATGGATATTCTGGCCAACTATTTTATCACAATGAACCACGCCATGGGATCGGATATCTACCACTATGATCAGGACGGGGAGATGGTCCTGGATCTGGACCGGGAGTGCGTGGAGCGTTTATTTGAAAATTACTATATTCCCTACACAAAGGGGTATTACGGCGCAAGCGGCAAGTACCGCAGCGACGATATCCGTCAGTCGGTGCTGGCCGGGTACATCGGTTCCTCCTCCAGCACGCTGTATTTCCCGAAGGAAGTGGCGGACAAAGAGGGCGAGATGAAACCCATTGAGATGGGGATGTATCCTTACCCCTGTCTGGAGCATGAGGCCAAGACCGCAATCCAGCAGGGCGCGGGCATCGTGACCATTCAGAAGAGCGATCGGGAGAGCGAGGCCTGCATGGATTTCATCCGCTGGCTGACAACGGAGCGCAGTTTCGAGGTGGCGCTGTCCATGTCCTACATGCCGGTGGTAAAGAGCGGTCTGGACGAAAGCCAGAGAGACAGCGTCAAGGACCCCAATGTGCTGAGAGCGCTGGAGCTGGGTCTGGAACAGAGCCGGGATTACCAGATGGTGTACGGGTTCGATTTTGAAAATGCTTACAGCGTCCGGCAGGAGCTGGAGGAATATTTCAGCAGCGTTCTGGCCGAAGGGCGCAGCGAATTTCTGAGATGCCTAAACAGCGGCATGTCCATTGAGGAAGCGGCGGAAACGATGAATTACGGGCAGAAGGCGGATGAATTTTACCGCCGGGTAGAAGAGATGTTTGCCAAGCAGTGACGTCTCTCCCGTCGGCGGAACGGGGTGTAGTATGATGAAAAGACATTCGTTGAGCAACAAAGTGCGCAACAGCATACTGGCGGCCATTTTGTTGCAGAGCGTGGTATTCGGCATCGGTCTTGGGGTGAGCGGCACCTTCACCAGCACGGTGGGGCGTCCTTACCGCGTGATGGAGTCCCAGACCTCCGAAAAGAACACGCTGTTATCCGGAAATCTGAATAATGCGCTTCTGATCACCAACAATATGGGCACGGAGATCAGCCGTCTGTCGGATGAGCGGGAGATACAGAACCGTCTGATCGACAATCTGAACCATCTGTCCTGCGCCTCTAAAATCTTTTACATGGATCTGGACAGCCGGGAGGGGTACAGCTTCCGGGACGGGGAACCGGCGATCTACGCCTCCGGTTACGGGGATATCACCTGCTCGGTGGGGAAGCTCAACAGCAGCTATTCCATCGCACTTTCCAGCCAGTGGCAGCCCAAGTTTCAGGAGAGCAGCTGGCAGAACGGGGAGATGTACTGGGAGAACCAGAAAACAGCCAGCCAGTGGCTCTACAAGGACGGCTCGCTGCATTATGTGATCACTCAGACCCGGGACGGACACCGCCGGATCATGGGCCTGGAGGTGGGCTCGGAGATTCTGGACTCCTACATGAAGCTGGACGATCCGCCCTACAAGGGGATGCAGATGTTCCTGTTGACCGAGGATCAGGTGCTTTACAGCGCGGACGGCAGAAAGACGGGCCTTCCTTACCGCATGGACCAGGACCGGGTGGTCATAAACGACGAGGGCCATTCCTATGCCGGGGTGAGGAGCATTTTACAGCTCTACGGCCACATGGAGAGCGGCGCGGTGTACATCGCCCAGGTGGCGGACCAGTCGGAGCTTTCGGCGCTGTCCAAGGACACGGTGATGATGATCGTGGCGATCTACGGTATCTCGGTGCTGATTGCCATTGCATTTTCCTATATTGTGATTTACCAGCTCATGCGTCCGCTGCGCAAGCTCCGGGAGGATATCGCGGGCCAGAATCCGCAGGGCGTTCACTTCGAACAGTGCGGCCTGTCCGAGATCGACGACATCCACCTGGCGCTGAACAATATGGCGCGCAGGCTGGAGCAGAGCCATTCCCGGTATTCCCTGGCAATGCAGGCCGCCGGGGAGATGGTGGGCAGCTTTGAGTACGAGGGCCCGGGGAGCCGGGTAAAGCTCTCCGGCTCCCTGAAACGTCTGCTGGATATACCGGAGGAATACACAAACGGGACCAACGTTGTCTCCTACGAGGACTGGATCCGCCTTCTGGCAGGGATGAATAAAATCGACGAGCTGGAGGACGGCTTCTGGTTTGAGGACTCCCGGAACAACCTGCGGGCCGTGTCCATCCGGCAGCAGAAGGAGGAGCACGGCGTGTTCGGCATGGTGGTGGATAAGACCGACGCCTACATGGAGATCATCCGGCTGCGGGATCTGTCCCAGCACGATCAGCTCACCGGACTGTACAACGCGGCTTACCTGCGGGTGAAGGGGCAGCAGCTTCTGGATGAGAATCCGCTGCGGGTCAACGGCCTGATCTTCTGCGATCTGGACAATTTGAAATACATCAACGACACCTACGGGCACAGCACGGGGGACCGGTATCTGCAGACCATGGCGGATTTGCTGCGCACCATGGCCAGAGGGGAGAGCGCCATTCCGGTACGCCTCTCCGGCGACGAGTTCGCGCTGTTCTTCTATGGGTATTCCAGCCGCGAAGAGGTGGAGCAGAAAATCCGCGACGGATACGAGAAACGCCACGCCATGACCCTTCCGGACGGCAAAGAGGTGCAGGTCAACGCCTCCATCGGCCTGGCCTTTGCCCAGAGGGAATCGGAGAGCATGGAGGAGCTGTTAAAACGCGCCGACCGGGCGATGTACCGCATCAAGCGGGGCGAGAAAAATGGAATCGCGGTGTATGGAAAATCAGACGAGATAGAGTAGCGAATGGCGCTCTATCTCGCTTTTTCCAGTACCCCCTTGCATTTTCAGGCAAAAAAAATTATAATGTACATTAACTATCCGTAGAAAAGGTGACCATACATGGCGAATGAGGTGACAAAAGAAAAACTGGATATTGAACTGGAAGCGCCGGCGGACTTTACCAGCCCCGAGGAGCTCTACCAGGATCTGATCGCGACGATTCGCAAATATCATCCGTCGGATGACATTACGATGATCGAGAAGGCGTACCGCGTCGCCAAGGAGGCGCACCGGGAGCAGAAGCGCAAGTCGGGGGAGCCCTACATCATCCATCCGCTGTGCGTTGCGATCATCCTGGCGGATCTGGAGATGGACAAGGAAACCATCGAGGCCGGGCTGCTTCACGACGTGGTGGAGGACACTGCGATGTCTCTCGACGAGCTGGCCAAACAGTTCGGCACAGAGGTGTCGTTTTTGGTGGACGGCGTTACAAAGCTGACCCAGCTGTCCTGGGACAAGGACAAGGTGGAGATCCAGGCGGATAATTTGCGCAAGATGTTTCTTGCCATGGCCAAAGATATCCGGGTGATCATCATCAAGCTTGCGGACCGCCTCCACAATATGCGCACCGGCCAGTATTGGAAACCGGAGAAGCAGAAGGAGAAGGCCAGGGAGACCATGGAGATTTACGCTCCCATTGCGGACCGCCTGGGTATTTCCAAGATCAAGATCGAGCTGGATGACCTTTCCCTGAAGTATTTGAAGCCGGAGGTCTATTACGATCTGGTGGAGAAGGTGTCCCTGCGCAAGGACGCCAGGGAGGCGTTTGTCCAGGAGATCGTGGACGAAGTGAAGCAGCACATGAAGGATGCGGGCATCGAGGCGGCCATCGGCGGCCGGGTGAAGCATTTCTTCAGTATCTATAAAAAGATGGTGAACCAGAACAAGACGCTGGATCAGATCTACGACCTGTTTGCGGTGCGGATCATGGTGGAGACGGTGAAGGACTGTTACGCGGCCCTGGGCGTGATCCATGAGATGTATAAGCCCATTCCCGGGCGTTTCAAGGATTACATCGCCATGCCCAAGCAGAACATGTACCAGTCGTTACACACCACGCTGATCGGCAGCAACGGCCAGCCCTTTGAGATTCAGATCAGGACCTACGAGATGCACCGCACCGCGGAGTACGGCATCGCGGCCCACTGGAAGTACAAGGAGAGCGGAAGCGGCCAGGTGGCGGCCAGCAGCGAGGAGGCAAAGCTGTCCTGGCTGCGTCAGATTCTGGAGTGGCAGAGGGATACGGACGACTCCAAGGAGTTCCTCAGCATGGTCAAGGGCGACTTGGACCTGTTCTCCGACAGCGTGTACTGTTTTACCCCATCCGGGGACGTGAAGACGCTGACCAGCGGATCCACGCCCATTGATTTCGCCTACGCCATCCACAGCGCGGTAGGCAACAAGATGGTGGGAGCCAGGGTCAACGGCAAATTGGTGAACATCGATTACGTGATCCAGAACGGCGACCAGATCGAGATCATCACCTCCCAGAACTCCAAGGGACCCAGCCGGGACTGGTTAAATATCGTCAAGAGCACCCAGGCCAAGAACAAGATCAATCAGTGGTTCAAGAACGAGATGAAGGAGGACAACATCATCCGGGGCCGCGATATGATCGAGCGCTACTGCAAGGCCAAGGGGATCAACTGGGCGGAGATCGGCAAGCCGGAGTACATGGAAAAGGTTATGGCCCGTTACGCCTTCAAGGACTGGGAATCCGTCCTTGCTTCCATCGGCCACGGCGGCCTGAAAGAGGGCCAGGTCATCAACAAGATGAGCGAGGAGCGGGAGAAGAAGCTCAAGCGGGAGATCACGGACGCGGACGTGCTCAGCGGCATCGCCGACACCGCGGGCCGGGCGGAACTAAACGCCAGGGCCGGGCGCTCCAAGAGCGGCATTGTGGTCAAGGGAATTCACGATCTGGCGGTGCGCTTCTCGCGCTGCTGCAGCCCGGTGCCGGGGGACGAGATCGTGGGCTTTGTGACAAGAGGGCGCGGAGTCTCCATTCACAGAACCGACTGTGTGAACATTATCAATCTGCCGGAGGACGAGCGGAACCGGCTGATCGACGCGGAGTGGCAGGTGCCGGAGGATGCGACCAGCGGCGAGCGCTATTCCACGGAGATCAAGATCTATGCCAACAACCGGATCGGCATGTTTGCGGACATATCCAAGGTGTTTACGGAACGCCAGATCGATATCACATCCATGAACGTGCGGACCAGTAAGCAGGGCAAGGCCACGATTATCATGACCTTTGACATCCATGGCATGGAGGAACTGGGACGGCTTACAGACAAGATAAGGCAGATCGAGGGTGTGCTGGACATTGAGCGCACCGCGGGCTGACGGAGGATCGATTATGAGTGATTTGCGGATTAAGACCTGCGTGCTCGGAGCGGTGAGCACGAACTGTTATATTTTATACAACTGCGCCTCAAAGGAGGCGGTGATCGTGGATCCCGGCGACAACGCCCCTTATATTATGAACAAGTGCAGGGAGCTGGATGTGAAGCCGGTGGCTGTTGCGCTGACCCACGGACACTTCGATCACATTCTGGCCGTGCCGGAATTGAGCCGGTCCTTTCACGTTCCGGTGTACGCTTCCGCGGTTGAGGACGCCATGCTGGCAGATACCAGCCTGAACCTGTCCGGCACCTGCGACTCCGAGCCCACCAGCTTTCACGCGGATGAGCTGCTGCGGGACGGCCAGGAGTTTACCCTTCTGGGGCTGAACTGGAAACTGATCGCGACGCCGGGGCACACAGCCGGATCGGCCTGCTATTACATTGCGGACGAGGGCGTGCTGCTGGCCGGGGATACGCTGTTTGCGGACTCCTACGGGCGCACGGATCTGCCCACCGGAAGCGCGTCCCAGCTGGTGGAGTCCATTCAGGATAAGCTGTTTGCACTGCCGGAGGACACCATGGTCTATCCCGGACACGGGGACCCGACCACCATCGGACATGAGAAACAGTTCAATCCGGTGACATTTTACAGGAGACATACGCTATGATCGGTTTACTGATACAGGACAACGCGTTTGAACAGGACATCAGAGAGCTTCTGATGTCCTTTTATCCGGGCGAAACTTATGCCCATGAAGTGAAGGACGGCGTGGCATTTTATGTGGAGAGCCGTTTGGGGGACGGGGAAGTCAGGCTGCTTATGTGGGATGATGGGGCGGATGTTTCCGCGGCTGGAGATGGAGCCGGGGCCCGGCCGGAACTAAAGCCCCCCGCACCGGGATTTTCCCTGACAATGGACAACAGCGCCCCGGCGGACCTCTCGGACCACCTTGGCACGAAAAATGTGATCAAGCAGATGTTCTACAAGATGCTCTGTACGCGCACGGGCAAAACCCTGCCCTGGGGCTCCCTGACCGGAATCCGTCCCACCAAGATCGCCCTCAGCCGCCTGGAGGAGGGCTGGAGCGAGGAGGAGATCCGCCGGTATATGAAGGAAACGTACCTGGCCAGCGACGAGAAGGTGAATCTCAGCGTGGAGATCGCGGCCCGGGAGAAGCGCCTTTTGGAGCCGCTGGACTACGAGCGGGGATACAGCCTGTACGTGGGCATCCCCTTCTGCCCCACCACCTGCCTGTACTGTTCCTTCACCTCCTACCCCATCGGCAAGTGGAAGGGCAGGACCGGTCTGTACCTGGACGCCCTGTTCCATGAACTGGAATACACGGCGAAGAAGATGGAGGGCCGCCCATTGGATACGGTCTATTTCGGCGGCGGAACCCCCACGTCCCTGGAGGCGGGGGAGATTGATTCGATTTTATGTAAACTCGACCAGCTCTTTGACCTTTCCCGCGCCCTGGAATTCACCGTGGAGGCGGGGCGGCCGGACAGCATCACCCGGGAAAAGCTTCAGGTGCTGCGGGATCACGGGATCACAAGAATTTCCATAAATCCCCAGACCATGAACCAGTCCACCCTGGATTTGATCGGGCGCAGGCACACGGTGGAGATGGTGAAGGAGCGGTATTACATGGCCCGGGAGATGGGCTTTGACAATATCAACATGGACCTGATCATGGGCCTTCCCCAGGAGGGCATGGACGAGGTGAGGCGCACCCTGGATGAGATCCGGGCCATGAAGCCGGATTCCCTGACCGTGCACTCCCTGGCCATCAAGCGGGCGGCCAGGCTGAATATGTTCAAGGAGGATTACGAGGGGCTGACCATTCAGAACACCCCGGAGATGATCGATCTCAGCGCGGCCTGCGCCAGGGAGCTGGGGATGGAGCCTTACTACCTGTACCGGCAGAAGAACATGGCCGGGAACTTCGAGAACGTGGGTTACGCCCTGCCGGGAAAAGCGTGCATCTACAACATCCTGATCATGGAGGAGATGCAGACCATCGTGGCCTGCGGGGCGGGAACCACCACCAAGGTGGTATTTCCGGCGGAGAACCGCAGGGAGAGATGCGAGAACGTGAAAGAGGTGGAGCAGTACATCAGCCGAATCGACGAGATGATCGGCCGCAAGGAGCGGATTCTGGTGTAGGATATTGTAACAGTTCAGACAGCTCATCTTTTTGACCGAAAAAGACCGGCGGGGAAGCATCGGATGTCCATCCGATGTGAAAATTGACACGGAAAGCCGCTTACAAGCGAGCTTGACGTGGCTTTCCGTGTCAATTTTCACGCCGTCTGAACTGTTACAGGAAATTGAGGAAAATTCCCCAAAAGTCTTGCAAAATCATAAAAGTTCATTAAAATATAGATATGTAACGGGCGGACATGGTTTGAAGCGGTTTTTCCGCCGCCTGAACGGATATACAGGCAAGCAATCAAATAGAATTGGAGAATGATATGGCATTGACGAAGAAGCCGGTTACCGGCATGAAGGACATTCAGCCTGCTGAGATGCAGATTCGGGAATATGTGATGAATCAGATCCGCGAGACCTACAAGAGTTTTGGGTTCTCCCAGATCGAGACTCCCTGCGTGGAGCACATCGCCAATCTCACCAGCAAACAGGGCGGCGACAATGAAAAACTGATCTTTAAAATACTGAAACGCGGCGAAAAGCTGAATCTGGACGCGGTGAACGAGGAGAACGACCTGGTGGACAGCGGTCTGCGCTACGACCTGACCCTTCCTCTTTCCCGCTACTACGCCAACAACGCTGCCAACCTGCCCAAGCCCTTCAAGGCGCTGCAGATGGGAAGCGTCTGGCGTGCGGACAGGCCCCAGAAGGGACGGTTCCGCCAGTTTGTACAGTGCGACATCGACATTTTGGGCGACGCCACCAGCCTGGCGGAGATCGAGCTGATCCTTGCCACTACCACGGCCCTGGGACGTATCTGCCCGGACAACGCGTTTACCGTGCGCATCAATGACCGGGGAATCTTAAAGGGGATGGCCCTGCACTGCGGCTTCCCGGAGGAGTCCATGGACCAGGTGTTTATCATTTTGGACAAAATGGACAAGATCGGATTTGAGGGCGTGGAGCGGGAGCTGCTGGAGGCCGGCTACGCCGAGACCAGCGTATCCCAGTACATGGAGCTGCTGAGGGGTGTTGGGAAGGACGCGGACGGCGTGCGCAGGCTGGGCGGCCAGCTGGCGGACGTGCTTCCGGCCCAGGTCAGCGAGAACCTGGCCCACATTATGGATACGGTGAACGAGGTGGCGGAGGCTGACTTCGGCCTGGAATTCGACCCCACCCTGGTGCGCGGCATGTCCTATTATACCGGGACCATTTTCGAGATTTCCATGGAGGGCTTCGGCGGCTCCGTAGCGGGCGGCGGCCGCTACGACAAGATGATCGGGAAATTCACCGGCATGGAGACTCCGGCCTGCGGCTTTTCCATCGGATTTGAGCGCATCGTGACCATTTTGCTGGACAACGGTTTTACGGTGCCGGGGGAAGGCGAGAAGGTGGCGTACCTGTTCGAGAAGAACGTGGACTCCTCCACCCTGGCAGGGGTGATCCGGGAGGCCATGGAAGCGCGCAAAAACGGGGTGCAGGTGCTGGTGGCCCAGATGAATAAGAACAAGAAGTTCCAGAAGGAGCAGCTGGAGAAAGAAGGCTACACCCAGTTTAAGGAATTTTTCCGGGAAGGCTTAAAGGGCTGAGAAGCGCCGCGGCCGTCTAAAGAGGCGGGGAGCGGGACAGCCGGAGTTTGAGTGGATCCAATAGGCCGCCGGGACAGCCCGCGGTCAATTACTTGATATTAAGGAGATAAGATCATGGCAGAATCAATGGTTGGGATCAAGCGGTCCCACAGATGTACAGAGGTGACCACCGCCAACATCGGTCAGGACGTGACTGTGATGGGATGGGTTCAGAAGAGCAGAAATAAGGGCGGGATCATTTTTGTGGATCTGCGGGACCGTTCCGGCATTTTGCAGATTATATTTGAGGAGAGCGACTGCGGCGCTGAGAACTTCGCCAAGGCGGAGAAGCTGCGCAGCGAGTTCGTGATCGCGGTGACGGGCCGGGTGGAGGCGCGCTCCGGCGCGGTGAACCCGAATCTGGCCACCGGCGCCATCGAGGTGCGCGCCAAGTCCATGCGCGTGCTCTCCGAGTCCGAGACCCCGCCGTTCCCCATCGAGGAGAACAGCAAGACCAAGGAGGAGCTGCGCCTGAAATACCGCTTCCTGGATCTGCGCCGGCCGGATTTGCAGCGCAACATGATGGTGAGAAGCCGCGTTGCCACCCTGACCAGGGCGTTCCTGGCCGACGAGGGCTTCCTGGAGATCGAGACGCCCACCCTGATCAAGAGTACCCCCGAGGGAGCCAGGGACTATCTGGTGCCCAGCCGCGTGCATCCCGGTTCATTTTACGCGCTGCCCCAGTCTCCTCAGCTGTTTAAGCAGCTGCTCATGTGCTCCGGGTACGACCGCTATTTCCAGATCGCCCGCTGCTACCGGGACGAGGACCTGCGGGCGGACCGCCAGCCGGAGTTCACCCAGATCGACATGGAGCTGTCTTTTGTGGACGTGGACGAGGTGCTGGACGTCAACGAGCGTCTGCTGCAGAAGCTGTTTAAGGAGATTTGTGATTACGATCTGCCCCTGCCCCTGCCCCGGATGACCTGGCAGGAGGCCATGGACCGCTTTGGCTCCGACAAGCCGGACCTGCGCTTCGGCATGGAGCTTCAGGACGTGTCGGACGTGGTGAAGGGCTGCGAGTTCGCGGTGTTCAAGAACGCCCTGGAGAACGGCGGGTCCGTCCGCGGAATTAACGCTGAGGGACAGGGCCATATGCCCAGAAAGAAGATCGACGCGCTGGTGGAGTACGCAAAGGGCTTTGGGGCCAAGGGCCTGGCCTATGTGGCTATTAACGAGGACGGCAGCTTAAAATCTTCCTTTGCCAAGTTCATGACGGAGGAGGAGATGGGCGCGCTGGTGGCCGCCATGGGCGGCAAGCCGGGCGATCTGCTGCTGTTCGCCGCAGACCGGAACAAGGTGGTCTATGACGTGCTGGGCAACCTGCGTTTGGAGCTGGCGAGACAGCTGGATTTGCTGAAAAAGGATGATTTCAAGTTTCTGTGGGTGACGGAGTTCCCGCTTTTGGAATACTCCGAGGAGGAAGGCCGCTTCGTGGCCATGCACCATCCCTTTACCATGCCCATGGACGAGGATTTGCAGTATATTGACTCCGACCCGGGACGGGTGCGGGCCAAAGCTTACGATATCGTGCTCAACGGCGTGGAGATGGGCGGCGGCTCTGTCCGTATCCATCAGGGCGACGTGCAGTCCAAGATGTTCGAGGTGCTGGGCTTTACGCCGGAGCGGGCCAATGACCAGTTCGGATTCCTGCTGGAGGCATTTAAGTACGGCGTTCCGCCCCACGCGGGCCTGGCATACGGCTTTGACCGCATGGTGATGCTGATGGTGGGCGCGGACAGCATCCGCGACGTGATCGCATTTCCGAAGGTGAAGGACGCGTCCTGCCTGATGACCGAGGCCCCCACGCCGGTGGACCCGGCGCAGCTTAAGGAGCTGGGGATCGAGGTTGCGGAGACGGAAGAGGAATAAGATTGTAATATGAGTTGACGGTAGGGCCGGGCGGCTGCTTTTGTGGGTAGAAAGCGACCGCCCGGTATTGATTTTTTGACGATATCCCGCTAAGGAGATGGCGACATGAGCGTAACGGTATCTGATCTATTAAAACTTCCTTCCCTAAAACCCGCGCGGGTACTGGCCGGGGCGGGCGGGCTTTCCCGCACCGTGGCCTATGTGTCCGTGCTGGAATACGCTAATCCCCAGATTCTGGAAGATGATCTGTTCCCCGGCGACACTTACAGCGGAAGCGAGATCGTGATCACCGGTTTCATGAACAACCCGGCGGACGAGCGTCTCCAGTGCGCGGTGGTGCGCCGTCTGGCGGAGGCGGGCGAGGTGGGGCTGATCCTGTATTACGTGGGGGTCTATGTGCCCGCGGTGCCGGAGGAGATGAAGCGGATTGCGGATGAGAAGGATTTCGTGCTGATCCAGATGCCTGAGAAACGGATGGATTTCCGGTACGGGGAAGCCATCTGCGAGATCATGGAGCGCATCGTCCGGGACCGCATGGTGAACCCGGCCTTTGTGAACGAGCTTTTGGAGCAGGTCTCCCGCCTGCCGCGCCACCAGCGCACCGTGGACACCATGCTGAAAATGCTCAGCGAGCGCATGATGGCCTCCTTCCTGCTCACGGACGGTTCGCTGCGGGTACTGAACGAAGCCACCTGGCCTCACAGCCTGGGCAAAACCCTGCGGGACTTTCTGGAGGCCGGAAATCTCCCGGAGCCGGAGGGGGAGGCAGACGTCTGCATAAACGGCTCGGATTACCGGCTCTGCCGCGTGTCCGTAAAGCTGGACCAGAGCCGCCGGATGGAGCTTTTCATCTTCCGGGAAGGGGAACCCCTGTCCCGCTCTGCGGTGGAACAGGCCGGGGACGCGGTGCGCCTGGCGGCCAATATCTGGAGTACCCAGCACGAGACCGTGGCCGTTCGGGAGCTGGTGCGCGCCATTCTCCAGGACGAACCCATGAAAATGCGCCGCCTGGCTAATATCTTCCACATCGAGGTGGCCGCAATCCACTCCATGGTGATTCTCCACGGAGAACAGGAGTGGAACGACGGGAACTCCGCCGCCGTTTTGCAGCGGCTGTCGGACCTGCTGAACAGTTACTTCGGAACCGTGGTCACGGACGCCTATGAGGGGGAGCTGGTTCTGTTCATGGACGGCCCGGGGTCCCTGAGCGAGGAGCGGGAGATTCAGACGGCTCTGGAAGCCTGCCTGGCCGGGGAGGACCAGCCCTGCACATTTACCTGGTGCAATCACCTGGCCGACACGGCGGCGGTGCGGGAGGCGTTCCTGCTCCACCGGGAATACCTGGCGGACGCCCGGAAGCTGTTCCCACACAAAAACGCCTACCACACCCGGGAAATGGAGTTCGCCAGGGCATGCCGCCTGAGGATCGCGGGCGGGGAGACCGGCCTGTACGAGTGCCAGAGGCCCCTGGAGCCCATTGCAAGGGAAAAGGACGAGGCCAGCCTGGATACGCTGGAGGTCTACCTGCTGGACGCCCAGTGCAGCTACCAGCGGGCCGGGGAACTGCTATTCCTGCACAAAAACACGGTGAAATACCGCTTAAACCGCTGCTCGGACCTGGTGGGCTACCACATCGGCGATTTCCCCGACACCCTGCCCCTCTACCACGCCGTGGCCGTCCGGCGTCTGCTGCGCTCGTAGCGGCGTCTGCTCTTTGTCCAAAGTGACAAAAAATCAGGCGAAAATTCGTCTGGCCGGAGGATTCCGCTCCGGTTGAAATTCTAGTATGCTTATCTGAGATAAGGCCGGCGGGGTCGATCCGCCGGCCTTTCGTGAACGTAAAGGAGCGGAAAAATATGCGGAAAATCGGATTGTCTGAGATTGAGGACATCGCCCTGGGCGCATCCCTGCTGGGAGCCGGGGGTGGCGGAGACCCCTATGTGGGAAAGCTGGTGGCTATCGGAGCAGTGCGGGAGTGCGGCCCCGTCACCCTGCTGGAGCCGGACGAGGTGCCGGACGACGCGCTGGTGATGCCCATCGCCATGATGGGTGCGCCCACCATACTGGGTGAGAAAACCATTGGCGAACATGAATACCAGAACCTGTATGAGATGGTGAGCAAGTTTTTCGGCCGCCAGGTTTATGCCTTTATGCCCATGGAGGCGGGCGGCGTGAACTCCATGCTGCCCATCGCGGCGGCGGCCAGGCTGGGACTGCCTCTGGTGGACGCGGACGGAATGGGCCGGGCCTTCCCGGAGCTGCAGATGGTGACCTTTACCATGGGCGGCGTGTCCGCCACTCCCATGGCTCTGGTGGATGAGAAGGGCAACAGCGCCATTTTTAACACCATCACCAACAAGTGGACTGAGGAGCTGGCCCGGGCGGTGACCATGAGCTGCGGCGGTTCCGTTTCCGTGTCCCTTTACTGCATGGACGGCGCGACCATGAAGCGGTACGGGGTTAGAGACATTGTGACCCGCAGCCAGAAGCTGGGCGAGGCCATCCGCAAGGTGAAGAGCATCAGCGGCAAAACGCCGGAGGAGGCGTTTCTGGAATACGCCGAGGGATACCGGCTGTTTAAGGGCAAGATCGTGGACGTGCTGCGGGAGACAAAGGGCGCGTTCAACTATGGCAAGGTGGTTTTGGAAGGAATTGGAAGCGACAAGGGGCATCAGGCCAGAATTGTATTCCAGAATGAGAATCTCTGCGCCCAGGTGGACGACCGGATCGTGGCCACTGTGCCGGATTTGATCTGTCTGGTGGACGCGGAGACCTTTATCCCGGTGACCACGGACGCGCTGAAATACGGAAAGCGGGTGCTGGCCGTGGGGCTGAAATGCTTTGAGATGTGGCGTTCCGAGGCGGGGCTGGAATTGGTAGGCCCCCGGTATTTCGGGCTGGATACGGATTACATACCGCTAGAAGAGCGGGTAAACGGAGGTGAGGCGGATGTATAAGCTGGGAATTGACGTGGGCGGTACCAACACGGACGCCGTCCTGATTGACGGGAACCGCCGGGTGGTCGCGGAGGTAAAGCACCCAACCACCGGCGATATTTACGACGGCATCGTGGGAGCGGTGCGGGAGGTACTGGCCCGGGCGGATGTGGACCGGTCGGAGATCCGCCAGGCTATGCTGGGAACCACCCAGTGCACCAACGCCATTGTGGAGCGCAAGAACCTGGCGCCCATCGGAATTCTGCGCATCGGCGCGCCCGCCACACTGGGCATCCCGCCCATGGTGGACTGGGCTGAGGATATCCGCCGGATTGCGGTGGATTATGCCATTGTGGGAGGCGGATTTGAGTACGACGGGAAGGAGCTGGCGCCATTTGACCGGGAGGCGGCCGGGAAATTTTTTGAGGGATTGAAGGGAAAGGTGGAGTCCGTGGCCATTTCCTGTGTATTTTCCACGGTGCGCAACGACCACGAGCTGGAGGCCGCGGCCCTTTGCCGGGAGGTGATGGGGGAGGGCGTTCACGTGTCCATTTCCAGCGAGATCGGCTCCATGGGCCTGATTGAGCGGGAAAATGCCGCCATCTTAAACGCCGCCCTCTACCAGGTGGCGGACCGGTTTACGGAAGGCTTTGCCCGTTCCCTGGCGGAGGAGGGCGTGACCAACGCGGACGTGTACCTGTCCCAGAACGACGGAACCCTGATGACCATGGAATATGCCAGGCGTTATCCCATTCTCACCATCGCCTGCGGCCCCACCAACTCCATCCGGGGCGCCAGCTATTTAAGCAATTTGTCTAATGCGGTGGTCATCGACGTGGGCGGCACCACCACGGACCTGGGTATGATCCAGAACGGCTTCCCCCGGGAGTCCGGCGTGGCGGTCACCATCGGCGGCGTGCGCACCAATTTCCGCATGCCTGACGTGATCTCCATCGGCCTGGGCGGCGGCTCCATCGTGCGCAGCCACGCGGACGGCAGCGTCACCGTGGGCCCTGACAGCGTGGGCTACCGCATCGCGGAGAAGGCCCTGGTGTTCGGCGGGGATACCATGACGGCCACGGACGTGGCGGTGCGCCTGGGTATGGCAAAGCTCGGCGATCCCTCCCTGGCGGCCGGGATTGACGAGGACGTGGCGTTAAAGGCCATGGAAGCCATGCGCGCCATGATCGAGGACAGCATCGACGCCATGAAGGTGTCCGGCGCGGACATTGACGCGGTGCTGGTGGGAGGCGGATCGATCATTGTCCCGGACCGCCTGGCGGGCACCAAAACCGTGGTGAAGCCCGACCATTTCGGCACGGCCAATGCCATCGGCTCCGCCATCTCCAAGGTGAGCGGCACGCTGGAACAGCTGATCAATTACGATGAAATTCCGCGGGATGAGGCGTTAGAAAAAGCCCGGGCCGCGGCGGTGGAACTGGCGGTGCAGTCCGGCGCGGTCCGGGAGACGGTTGAGATTATAGAGGTTGAAGATGTGCCGCTGGCATATTATCTGGGAAATACCAACCGGGTGAAGATTAAGGCGGCGGGGGATTTGGCGGACTAGCGGCGTGTGAGCGCGCGGCGCGGTGAAGCCGGAAACGCAGCGGTGTCCGGCGGCGTGGAGCGCGGATTAGGATTTAGAAGGATTTCCCATACCCGTTCAGCCACGCGCGGTCCTCAAAGGGCATTTTTGAAACGCCGGGGTTCTCCTCGGCGGGGATGCCCAGGGGCATATAGATGGCTACGGTCAGGTCCTGGGGCACGCCCAGAAGATCGCCCATCTGCCGGGCCTTCTCCCCCTCGATCTGTCCCTCGATCCAGGTGGTGGCGTAGCCCTTATCCACGGCGGCCAGAAGGATATTCTCGGCCGCCGCCGAGTAGTCGTGGATGTGGTAGGAGTTGCCGCGGTAGGAGACGTGCTCCCTGGTCAGCAGCAGAATCGCCGCGGGCGCGGTCAGGGCCCAGGGCTTGTCGTAGATTTCCGCAAGCTTGTGAGCCAGCTCGGGATCGTTCACCCCGATAAAGCGGGTGGTCTGCTGGTTGCAGCCGGAAGGCGCGGCTACGCCGGCTTCCAGGATTTCCTTAATGGACTCGGCGGGAATGGGATCGGGTTTGTAGGGTTTGCGGTAGCTTTTGCGTTCGTGGATTGCAGCCATTAATTCCATGAGATCAGGTCCTTTCTGTGTTGAGATTGATTGTGGGATTAAACTATGATTATCATAGCAAGTTTTGAGGGGAATGTAAATAAATTGTAAGTGGGCCTGAAAGAGATTTGAGAGATATAAAACCATCCTTGTATACTTGAACAGTAGCAAGGGTGGTTTTTTTACTTTAGTTATCGTCCGGCTTGTTCTGTGAAGCAGCGGCAGTTTTCCATATTCCGATTGTGGCAACTTCGAATTTAACCATTAAGCGCAGGATTTTTTTGACAAAAGATGCCCCTAATTATGCATGAATCAAGGATTCTTTTTTATCTTTTGATATAATGTTGAAGGCTTACTCACCTGGTTTGTATTGAGGAGAAAACATGAAAACGGTTATAAGAATTATTGAAATAATGATTGTGATAAGTATTATTTTGACATCCTGTGCAAAAAGTATAGAACAGCAACTCTCAGAGCAGCTTGAATTGGGGCAAAAGTATCTGGAAGACGGCAATTATGATCAGGCGGTAGTTGTGTTTGAAAAAGCAATTTCAATAGATCCTAAAAGCTGGGAGGCATATGTTAGCATTTCAATTGTTTATCAAGAACATGATCTTTTGGAAAAGGCGGCAGAGATATAGGAACACGGA